>ENA-OWNT01002844-OWNT01002844.1-seawater-metagenome-genome-assembly--contig:-NODE-2844-length-17248-cov-6.928775_pt1 | contig 17248 bp, 13 predicted proteins | sample MGYA00238136_ERZ651165 | MGnify/ENA primary metagenome ERZ651165 (study PRJEB26861, sample SAMN08777766) | seawater metagenome | isolation source: coastal seawater | place: USA: Florida | collected...
ATGTCGCCGATCCGCTTCATCATGGACCCGCTCACGTGGCTGCAGGCCATGACCGAGCACCAGGCCACGATGTCGCCGGCGCCGAACTTCGCGTACGAGCTGGCCGTGCGGCGATCGCGGCGGCGGGACAAGGACATCGCCGCGCTCGACTTGTCCCGATGGCGCGTCGCGCTGAGCGGCGCAGAGCATGTCCGCCCCCAGACCATGGCCCGCTTCACGGCCCGCTTCGCCCGGCAGGGCTTCCGGCGCGCGGCGTTCCTCCCCACCTACGGCCTCGCGGAGTCGTCGCTCGCGGTGGCGTTCTCGGATCCGGCCCGGGCAGCCCGTGCGCTGAGCGTGTCCCGGCGCGGGGTGCTCAAGGAGGGGATCGCCCGACGCCACTGGCCGTCGAGTCCGCCGGAGGATTGCTGGAGGGTGGTCTCGGTCGGCGAGCCCGTCTGGAGCACCTCCATCCGCCTGGTGGGTGACGACGGGGAGCCCGTCCCGGTCGGGCGCGTCGGGCAGATCCAGGTGCGCGGCCCGTCGGTCACGACCGGCTACTGGAACGACCCCGACGCCACCGCCGCGATCCTGTCCGACGGCTGGCTGGCGACGGGAGACCTCGGCTTCCAGATGGTGCTGCCGGGCGATCGCGCCCCCAGCCTGTTCATCGTCGATCGCCTCAAGGGGCTGATCGTGAAGCGCGGACGGAATCTGTACGCCGCGGACGTCGAGCAGCTGGTGTGGGAGATCGAGGGCGTGAAGGCCGGGGTGGCGGCGTTCGGGGTGCTGGGGGAAGGGACGCGCGGCGCCGAGGAGCGGCTCGTGGTGGTGGCCGAGGTGGCCGACCCGGCTGACGATGCAGAGCGCGCACGGATCGAGCGGGAGTGCCAGGAGGCCGTCACCGACTGCACCGGCGTGCGGATGGACGTCTTCCTACAAGTCCCGCGGCGCACGCTGCCGCGCACGACGAGCGGCAAGATCCAGCGGCTCGAGGCGCGCAACCGCTACCTCGCCGGCGAGTACGACGCCTCCTCCGCCTAGCAGGGTGCCGAATACGACAGCGCTCGGTGGTCCTGACCCGGGCTGGGTTCATGAAGCACGGAAGCACGGAAGCACGGAAGCATCGAGCCGACCGTTCTGGTGGCCGGGATTTTGGGATTTGGGGATTTGGGGATGGCCGGGAAGGCGGGAATTCTGGAAGGCGAGTGAAGCCAGAAGACGCCATCGACTGCCAGGTCGCACGAGCGGCACGATCCAGCGGCTCGAGGCGCGCAACCGCTACCTCGCCGGCGAGTACGACGCCTCCTCCGCCTAGGGGTGGTCCTGACCCAGGCTGGGTTCATGAAGCACGGAAGCACGGAAGCATCGAGCCCACCGTTCTGGTGGCCGGGATTTGGGGATTTGGGGATTTGGGGATGGCCGGGAAGGCGGGAATTCTGGAAGGCGAGTGAAGCCAGAAGACGCGACCCCAGCAAACGACGATCGAGGTCCCGGAATCGCACAGATCACGGGGGAGCACGCAGAGCTCACCCCACCAGACGACGACGGAGGTCCCGAAATCGCACAGATCACGGGGGAGCACGCAGAGCTCACCCCACCAATCGACGAGCGAGACCCCGAAATCGCACAGATCACGGGGGAGCACGCAGAGCTCACCCCAGTAGACGGCGATCGAGGTCCCGGAATCGCACAGATCACGTGGGGATCGTCCCCTTGCGGGCGGCGCAAGTGGACGAGCGTCGCATCGATGCCCGCCCACCCAGGCGCCACTTGCGATCGGCGCAAGTGGACGAGCGTCGGTTCGGTGCCCTCCCTGCGCGGGGAGCAAGCAGAGCTCAACCCACCAAACGACGAGGTGGCCGCGCCGGCAGGCTTCATGAACCCAGCGAGGCGGCCGCGCATCCTCAACGCCACGCGCGCGGCCTCAACGCCACGGGCGCCGGCCCCTGACGCGCATCCGATCTCCCGGTGCTCTAGAAGAGGCCCGGGACCATCTTCCAGGTCCGCGCCTGCCACGCCCGGTACGGCTCGCCGAGCGCCTCCGCGAGCATCGCCTCCTCGTCCGCGATGCGCTGGCGGTAGTAGAGCGGGAACCCCACCAGCGCCAGCACCAGGCCGGTCGCAGACCCCAACACCACCTGCGTCCCCGCGAAGAGCAGCATCGCGCCGGTGTACGAGGGGTGGCGCAGCCAGCGGTACGGCCCGTCCGTCACGAGGCGGTGCTCGGTGCGGATCCCCAGGCGCCAGGTGAAGTGGCGGCCCAGCGTGCGGATCGACCAGCCCCGCAGCCCGACCCCCAGCACGAAGATCACGAGCCCGACGGCGCTCACCACGAGCGTGCGCGGCAGCGTCACCGGGAGGTAGAGGCGGTCCAGGGGCGCGATGAGGCAGCACACGCCCGTCAGCAGCACGTACAGCGGCATGAGCTTGTTCTGCTCGACGGGCAGGGCACGATCCCCCTCCTCTTCCCGAAGCCGGCCGGGCCGGAACAGGAAGCGCTCCGCGCCCGCCGCGAGGACGAAGCATCCGAAGTAGAGCGCCAACAGCGGCAGGTCCGACACGCCGCCACGGTACACTCGGACGCATGACTGAGGACCAGATCCGGGACACGCTGGCGACCATCCTCGTGGAGGACTTCGCGAAGGACGCGGACGCCGCTCGCAACGGCAAGAGCACCTTCCGCGGGGAGCTCGGCATGGACTCGCTGGACGTGGTGGACCTGGTCTTCTTCATCAAGCAGGAGTTCGGCGTCGACGCGAAGATGGAGGCGTACCGGGAGCTGCACACGATCGACAAGGTCGTACGGTTCGTGCACTCCCACGTGAACGCCGACTGAGGTGCGCGTCCCCGGACGCACCGGACTCCGGGCCGTCGCCACGGGGATCGGCCTCCCCCGAACCCAGGTCAGCACGGCGGACGCCCTGGCGCGCCTCGCGCCCGGCCGCCCCTCGAGCCCCGCCCGCGCCCAGCACGTGATCGACAGCCTCGGCGTCGCGTCCCGGCACGTAGCGGAGCCCGATGAGGACGCCGTCAGCCTCGGGACGACCGCCGCCGAGCACGCCCTCGACGGGCACCACCCCGACGCGCTGATCTTCTGCTCCTCGACGTCTCCGTCGTGGACAAGCTCCGGGGCGTCCGCCATCGCCGCCGCCTTGGGGCTCCCACCCCTGCTCGCCTTCGACCTCAAGGCCGGCTGCAGCTCCACGCTGCACGCCCTGGCGCTGGTCGCGCGGCTCCTGGATGACGGACAGACGGCGCTGATCGTCGGCGCGGACACCTGGACGCGCGCGGCCCCCTCGGCGGACCGGGGCGCCGCGTTGACGCTCGGGGACGGAGCCGCCGCCGTGCTCGTCTCCGCGGATGGCTCCGACGGAGGACTCCTGGGCGGCGCGCTCGGCACCTGGCCCGCCCATCGGGCACTCGTGGGAGCCACCGGACGCCTGCCCCCGACGATGTTTCCCGTGGAACCCGGGGACTTCGAGCTGACCGGCGACCCGGACGGGCTCCGGGCCGCGCTACCCGCGATCAGCGACGCGATCCGCGAGGAAGCGGGCGTCCGACCCGTGGATCGGCTGCTCGTTCACGCCGGATCCGTCGAGCTGATCGCCAGGAACGCCGCTGCCTGGCAGATCCCCGCGGTCCACCATCCGCTGCGGGATCACGGGAACTGCGGGGCGGCGAACATCCTCCTCGCCTGGCACGCCCTCGGCGTCGATCACCGGGATGAGACCTGGCTGCTGCACGCCGTGGCGGGCGGCGTCGCGGCCGGGGCGCTGCTGTGGCGGACCTGAGGCCGTGCAGGACCTGAGGCTCTTCGCGCCGGAGGAGATCCCCGAGACGCTCGCGTTCCTGGACGCCTGCGCACGCGACGGCGCGGTGGCCGGCATCGTCGACCCGGCCCTGACGATCTCTGCCGCGGGCACCGCCGACTCCCCCCACCGTCCGGCCCTGGCGTTGTGGACCTCGGGCTCCACGGGCGCGCCGCGGGGAGTCCTCTTCGGCGCGGACCGGGTGCGCCTCGCGGCGTCCACCATCGCGGCCTCCATCGACCTGCGCGGCACCGTGGGGATCGCCCTGCCGCTGCACTACTCGTACGCCCTCGTGGGCCAGGCGTTGGCGGGGCGCGCGGCGGGCTGTGATCTGGTCGATCTGCGTGGAGCCCCGGACCTCGCAGCCGCCCTGCACGCCGCCCGCATCGAGGTCTTCTCCGGCGTCCCCGCCCTGCTGCGCCAGCTCGTGGAGGCGATCGAGGACGGCGCCCCGGCCCCACCGCTGCACACCGTCTGCTCCGCGGGCGCGCCGCTCTCCGGGGCCCTCGCCCGCCGGATCCGCGCCGCGCTCCCCGACGCCGTGCTGTGGAACCAGTACGGCACGACCGAGCTGGGCCCCCGCCTGGCTGCGATCCCCCACCACGATCCCGCGTTCGTGGCCGCGCTCGCTGAGGGGCGCGATCCGCCCGCGGGTCGCCTGCTGCCTGGCGCCGAAGCGCGCGTGGTGGAGGGCCACCTCCAGGCCCGCACGCCCTGGCAGGCGCTGGGTTCTCTCGATGTGCTGGCGCCGGACGATTGGCAGCGCACGGGCGACCTCGGCAGCCTCGATGGAGACCTGGTGACCGTGCACGGCCGCGCCGACCACGTGCTCCTGGTGGGCGGCGAGAAGGTGCACCCGGCCGCCATCGAGCGCGTGCTGCGGCTGCACGTGGAGGACGCCGGCGTCGTGGGGCGCCCCCACCGGCGGCTGGGCCAGGTCCCCGTCGCGTTCGTGGTCGGGGATCCGGATGCCGAGCGGGACCTGTGGGCGACCCTGCGCGCCGAGCTCCCGCCGCGGGCCCGACCGGTCACGATCACCTGGCTGGATGCGCTGCCCCGCCTGTCCTCGGGGAAGCTGGACCGCAGCGCCCTGCAGTAGATGTGCGAGGATCGCGGCATGGTCGATGTCGCCGCCGAGGTCGCCGCGCTCCTCGTCCCCTTCACGGAGGTGGAGCGCCCGGACCAGCCCCTGCAGCTCGAGTCCATCGAGATCGCGATGCTCATCGAGTCCATCGAGGACACGTTCGATCTCGTGCTGCGGGCCGCCGACTACGACGCCAACGCCTTCACCCGCGTGGACTTGCTGGTCGCCTGGGTCCGCGCCCTCCTGTGACGGCCTCCACGCTCGTCCTCCCCGACGGCGGCGTCGGCATCGTCGCCACCGGGATGGCCCTCGGCGAGCACGTGGTCACCACGGAGGAGCTCGCCGCCCGGCACGGATGGGACGCCGCCGCGGTGGCCCGGATCCAGAAGGGCGCGGGCGTCGCACGCCGGCACCACGCCGCCGCCAAGACCACCACCGCGGACCTCGCCGCTCGCGCCGCGGTCGGCCTCACCGATCCCACGCCGGCCCGCCTCCTCCTCGCCACCGTCTCCGCCGACACCCCGGTGCCCGCGGGAGCGCCGCGCGTCGCGGCCCGCCTGGGCTGGACGGACCGCGCGGCCTCCGACGTGGGCGCCGCCTGCTCGGGCTTCCTGTACGGGCTCGACCTCGCCGCGCGCCACGTGCTCACCGGGGACCCGGCCGTGCTGCTTGTCGCCGCGGACGTGCGCTCCCGCTTCGTGCCCTGGGACCGCCCGGGGACTGCCTCGCTCTTCGGGGACGGGGCCGGCGCCGCCCTGGTCGCGCCTACACCCGCGGGGACCGGCCTGCTCGCCTGCACCCTGCACGCCGACGGACGCCGCGCCGACACGGTGCAGATCCCTGCCGGTGGCTCGCGTGAGCCCACCTCGCCGGAGTCCGCCCGCGCCGGACGTCACCTCCTGCACATGGACGAGGGTCCTCAGCTGTTCCTCGAGGCGGTGGAGGGCATGGTGGATGCCGGCGTCGCCTGCCTCGCGTTGCGGAACCTCACTTGGGAAGACGTAGACATCGTGGTGCCCCATCAACCCAACGCGCGTGTCGTCGAACGGATCCACCGGTTCGCCCGCATCCCCGCCGACCGCGTGTTCAACAACGTGCAGAACCGGGGCAACATGGGCGGCGCGACGCTGGCCGTGGCGTTGCACGAGGCCATCGAGCAGGGGCGCGTCCGTCCCGGCGCGCGGGTGCTCCTCCTCGCGGCCGGCGCGGGATTCACCGCCGGCGCCGCCTACCTCGTCTGGCCCGGAGCCTCCGCCGCATGACCGCGTTCCTGATCCTGTACGACGTGCTCTTCGTCATCGTGTTCTGCGTCGTCTACGGGGCCGCGACGGTCGCCGGCGTCGGCGTCTACCAGGGGCTCGGCAGCGAGCCGTTCCTGCTGCCCGTCGCGCTCCTCGCCGCCCTGATCACGGTCGTGGGCGTGACCTCAGCGCTGCACATGCTCGTCCCGCGGCCGCCCAACGGCGCGCACAAGGTCGGCTCCCCGAGCTTCATCTGCTGGGGCCTGCGGTTCCTCATCCAGCGCCAGCTCTGCCTCTTCCCGACCAAGCAGCTCATCCATTACATCGGCCTGCTGCGCTTCCTCACGTACCGCTCCCTGGGCAGCCGGATCAGCCTCGACACCTCGATCTCGTCCGACGCGGTGATCCTGGACTGGGATCGGCTGCGTACTGGAAGGGGAGTCGTGCTCGGAACGGAGGTGCGCGTGTACTCCCACTACCTGGATCGCGGAAAGCTCATCCTCGGCGACGTCCACCTGGACGACGGCGCCTTGCTGACGGCGCTCGTGTGCGTCGGACCGTTCGTGCGGATCGGGAAGGGGGCGCGGGTGGACCCCGAGGCCCGCATCGGGCCGCGTGTCACAATCGAAGACGGCGCGCGGGTCGGACCGCGGGCCGTCGTCCGGGAGGACAGCGTGGTGCGAGCTGGAGCACGAGTGGCCGAACAGGCCTGGATCGGGAAGGGCACCGTCATCGAGGCGGAGGCCCCTGGCGCGAAGCCCACGTCCAGCGCGGCATGGTCGAGCGCGGGCGCGCTGCTGCTGGCGTGCGGCCTGTCCCTCGGCGCGGGGTGCACGCCGTGGACCGAGCCAGCCCCAGTGGCCGAGCGCGATCCGCTGCCGACCATCACCATCACCAGCCCGGCCCCGAACGCGTCCATCACGACGGCCGCTGACGGCGATCGCACCGTGGACGTCGGGTTCCAGGTGACGGACCTGACGCTGAGGAGCCCCGGCACCTGCCTGGCGGGCGACGCACCCTGTGGACACGTCCGCGTCCTCGTGGACGGCGACGCCTGCAACACCACCGGCGGATCGTTCAACTCGGTGACCGCGTCCAGCCCCGCGCAGGCCGCCCTGGGCCGCTGCACCAACGCCGACGGGAGCCACACCGTCACCCTCGTCGTGCACCGGGACGACGGCACGCCCTGGGCCGACGCCGACGGGCTCGCCGTCTCCGCGGAGGTCACACTCAGCGCCACGATCCCGCCCCTCCTTGATCGGCTCGGCGGTGAAGCGGGCCTGGCCGCCCTGGCCGACGTGATCATCGCCGCCCAGCTGGAGGATCCGCGGATCAACGGGTACTTCCGCAACGCGTCCATCGACCACGACAACATGGCGGTCTGCATGGCAGAGGTCTTCGAGGCCTTCGCGACCGGCCAGCCCCCCGGGGACGCGGACTGCGAGCTGGACATGGCCAGCGTGCACGCCGGCCTCGGGGTCTCCACGGTGGACTTCGACGACTGGATCGAGAACCTCGAGACGGCGATGGCCGGCCTCGGCATCGCCCCCGCGGACGCCGCGGAGTTCGTGGCCGCCGTCGTCCCCGCCGGCGACGACATCATCGAGGACCCGGACAACAACGCGACGCTGTACCAGCGCCTGGGACGCCGGCCGGGCATCGACCACGCCGTCTTCCACTTCGTGAACAAGATCCTGATGAACCCGCAGGTGGCGCGGTACTTCCTGGACGCCGACGGCCTGCCGGACTACTCGAGCACCTTCAACACCTGCCTGGTGCGGCTCCTCGGCAGCCTCGACGGGCCGTTCATCTACGGCGAGGGCTTCCCGCTGGAGCCCACCCTCGCCGACGAGGGACGCGCCTGCCGGGACATGGCGAGCACCCACCAGAACATGACGTCGGCGCCGCCCCAGGAGGATCCCATCACCGGCGCGGAGTTCCTCGAGGTCGCCGGCGCCCTGGTGGACGCGCTGCTCTACCTGCAGGTGCCCCAGCAGGACATCGATCTGCTCGTGGAGGCGATGAACCTGCCGGCCTTGTGCAACGCGATCCTCGGCGACCCGTCCGAGTGCACGCTCCTCTTCCCGCCCGCCACCTCCGACTGACCCCCGGTTCAGACCCGAAGGCGCGACGGCGCACCGATGGGACGCCGCAGTGGCCGACCCCCTCGGCCGCCTCTATCCTGCACGCCGGTATGGAGTCCCCCCCGTGAAGGTCTCGATCGTCGTCCCGCCGTTCGACTACGGCCGCTTCCTGTACGGAATGATGCGGCGTCGGTCGTTCCACAACGCGGTGCCCCTCGGTGCCATCGCGGTGGCGGCGTGCCTGCGCGAGGCCGGCCACGAAGTGCAGGTGGTGGACGCGCCGGCCCTCGACATCGACGAGAGCGAGGTCGTGGAGTACCTGCGGCGCTTCGCGCCCGACGCCATCGGCCTCTCCGCCACGTCGATCCTCTGGCCCAGCGCATCCACCACGGCCACCCGCCTCAAGCAGACGTTCGGGGTCCCCGTCTTCGTGGGCGGCCCCCACGCGAGTCTCTACCCCGACCACGTCATGGAGAACCCGCACGTGGACATCGTGTGCGTGGGCGAGGGTGAGGAGACGGCCGTCGAGCTCGTGGACCGGCTCGCCGCCGGGGCGGACATGGACGGCGTCGCGGGGACCGTCTGGCGCGTCGGCGAGGCCCTGCGGCGGAACAAGGATCGGATCCCCCAGCGCGAGCTCGACGACATGCCGCTGCCGGCCTACGACCTGCTGGACGTCACGCGATACAGCGCGCCGCCCATGCGGGTGCGGCAGATGCCCGCCGTCTACATGGAGATGTTCCGGGGCTGCGCCTACGCGAAGTGCACCTACTGCACGTCCGCGCTCGGCCTGAAGAACCGCTACCGACGCCACTCCCCGGAGGTCGCCGCCCAGAAGGTCGCCGCCGTGAACCAGCGGTTCGGGGCGAAGGAGATCGCCTTCGTCGACGACGACTTTGTGGTCGGCAAGGACTGGATCTACGACTTCTGCGGCGAGCTGCGGAAGCTCGGCAACCCCGTCAGCTGGTCCTGCTACGTGCGCGCCTCGCAAGTGGACGAAGGCATCTTCAACGCGATGAAGGCGGCCGGCTGCCACCAGGTGCTCGTTGGCATGGAGGTCCTGGACAACGACATGCTGCGCATGTTGAACAAGGACCTCACGGTGGCCAGCGCCGGCGCCTGCGTGCGCGCCGCCCACAAGGCGGACATCGAGGTCATCGGCCTGTTCATGGTCGGGGTCCCGGGGACGACGCCCCAGAGCGTGCGCACCACCGTGAAGAACGCGCTCGCCCACGAGCTGGACGTGGCGGTGTTCTCGCTCTATCGCCCGCCCCCGAACTCGCCGGCCTACGTCGAGCTCGGCTGGACGCCGGACGACTACATCGACTGCTTCAAGCTGCAGAAGCAGGCCGTGCACGTGCCTCCCGAGTACCGCGACAAGGCCCACGTGGAGGAGACCTTCACCCAGGCCTACAAGACCTTCTATCTGAACCCGGGCTACATCCGGCGCGCGGCGCAGCGCATGTTCAGCGACCCGGTGAAGGCGAAGAACATCACCAGGGCGGCCCTGACGCTCGCGGACCAGTTCCGGCCGGAGTTCCTGAACCCGGCCGCGCGGATCCTCGCCCGGCGCATCGCTCCCGGGCGCCTCCGACCGGCCGGCGACAGCTAGCCCGGAACGCACGTGCGCGTCGCCTTCATCCAGAAGGATCCGCTGCCGGATCCGTACGTGGCCGTCATCGCCGCCCAGTCCGTCTACCGCGGACACCAGGCGCGGGTGTTCATCCCCGCCGCCGAGCGCGACCTCGAGTCCGCGGTGCGCCGCTTCGCCCCCGGCGCGCTCGTGTTCCACGTGGCCGGCGGGTTCGAGGAGTGGACGGATCGGGTGGGCCAGCGCCTGCACGCCGCCCTCGGCGGGCCCCCCGTGTGCGCCATCGGGACCTTCGCGGCGGACCATCCCGAGCTCGCGCGCCGCCCCGGAATCGACTTCGTGCTGACGGGGGACCCGGACGAGACGATCCCCGAGCTGCTCTGGCGGATCGAGCGCGAGAAGACCCTGCCCGGGACCATGGGCACCGTGTGCCTCGGTGACGACGGGCAGCTCCTGGCAGGGCCTCCGCGGGAAGCCATCGCGGACCTGGACGAGACCCCAGCCGCGGACCACGAGATCTACCGCCACTACGGCTTCGTCGGGGGCCAGCACACCGGCCCGCTGTGCGTGGGCCGCGGGACGGTGGAGAACCTGCACGCCGGGTTCCGCGTCGGGCTCGCGGAGGTCCAGCGGCGGTTTCGGCCGGCGCGGCGTCTGTCCGTGAACGAGGCCCTCGCGCGGGTGCACATGCTGCGGAACCGGCGGCGCTACACGCGGCTGGCCTTCCGGGACGACACCTTCACGCTGGACGCGGACTGGCTGGCCGCCTTCCTGGACCGGTACCGGGAGGAGGTGGAGCTCCCCTTCGGCTGCATGGCGCGTCCCGACCAGCTCGCACCGAAGGTCATCGACGGCCTCGCCTCCGCCGGCTGCGACACCGTGCGGCTGGGCATCGAGTCCGGCGATCCCGCGCTCCGCCAGGCCGCGGCCGGCACCGCGATCGGCGACGACCTGATCGAGGCCGTGACCCAGCAGCTCCGGGACCGTGGCATCCGGGTCCACACCGTGAGCTTCCTTGGCCTGCCCGGCGAGACCGCCGACACGGCCCGGCGGACTGTGGATCTCGTCGCGCGCCTGCGCCCTGATCACGCCTTCTGCTTCACGGTCTGGGACGACCCGGGCGCGCACACCTCCCCGGCGCTGCAGCGCCTCGCCTGGCTCGTGCCCCTCGTGGCCCGCGCGCCGTGGCTCGCGGGGCTCGTCGCCTCCGCCATGGACACCCCCGGGGACGCGGTCTACCGGCGCCTGTTCCAGGTGCAGCACGACCTCGGCTTCCTGCGCAGCGGGGAGCTCCCGCTGACCGACATCGCCCGCATCGCCTCGCGGATGTCCCGCGCCCGGGCGGGGTGACCGGGGGGATCCACCCGGGCCGCAATTCGCCCGGAACGCCCGCTGCTGTCGGCGGGCGGTTCGGCGTCGCAAGAGCTTGGTGAAACCTTGACTTGCGTCAGGCGATCGGACACATACAGTCCCGCAGCACGAGGCGTCACAGGACCGGGCGCCCCGCGGACACGAATCAGGAGAACGCATGCTCGACCACCAGTTCCTCGGCCGCTCCGCCCTCGTCCTGGGCCTCAGCGCGGCCCTCGCCGGCTGCCCCACCGGCCCCAACGGTGACGACGACGACGCCGGCATCCCGATCCTCGGCGACGGCTCGCACGACATCGAGAGCCTCGACATGGCCGTCATCGCCGACTCCGGCGACGGCCTGAACATCCCCCGGGATCTCGAGTTCCACCCCCAGCGGCCGGATGAGCTCTGGATCGTCAACCGGGGCGACGACAGCTCCACCATCCTGCTCGACGCCGGCACGGACGGTCAGGAGAGCGTCTTCCGCGGCAACACCGGCGGCTCGGCGCACTTCCTCGCGCAGCCCTCGGCGCTCGCCTTCTCGGACGACGGCACCTTCGCCACGATCCACGAGACGGACGACCTGACCCAGGGCCCCAACGGAACGCCCGAGGACTTCATGGGGCCGACCCTGTGGACGTCGGATCTGGACATCTACGACGGCGGCCACGGCGGCCACCTCGACATGCTCCACAACAGCCCGAACGGCATGGGGATCGCCTGGGAGGACGACCGGATCTTCTGGGTCTTCGACGGCTTCAACGACTCGCTCACCCGATACAACTTCAACGACGACCACGGCCCCGGCGGCACCTTCCACGGCGACGCCGAGATCGAGCGGCACGTGGCGGGTGAGGTCCGCTGGCGCGAGGACATCCCGTCCCACCTGGCGTACGACCAGGACACGGACCTGCTCTACGTCGCGGACACGGGCAACAACCGCATCGCGGTGCACGACACGAGCACGGGCGAGCGCGGCGCCAACCACGGCCCGGGCTACGACGTCCCCGCGGACATGCAGTACACGGTGGACGGCGGCGACTGCTCGACGCTCATCGACGGCGAGGCCATCGACGAGATGGGCCGCCCCTCCGGCCTCGAGCTGCACGACGGCAAGCTCTGGATCACGGACAACCGCACCGCGCGCATCTGGGCCTTCGACCTCGAGGGCAACCTGCTCGACTACCTCGACACGGGCCTCGACGACGGCGCGCTGATGGGCATCGAGTTCGACGCGGACGGCAACCTGTACGCCGTGGACGCCGAGAACGACGAGGTCATCAAGATCTCCGTGAAGAGCGAGTAGCTCCCAGCACCCAGAACGAAGAACGCCCCCGCAGGCTCAGGCCGGCGGGGGCGTTTCTTCTTGGACCGGGTCCGCCTAGCGGAAGGCCCGAATGCGCTCGGCGGTCTCCGCCTCCGTCTTGCAGTCGATGCACATGCGCGCCACGGGCCGCACGAGCAGGCGCCGGTAGCCGATGGCTTCCCCGCACCCTTCGCACTCGCCGTACTCGCCCTCGAGCATCGTCAGCAAGGTCTTGTCGATCTTCGCGATCAGCTTCTGCTCGCGCTGGGCGATGCGCAGCCCGAACTCGCGCTCGGACTCGGAGCTGGCCTGATCCATCTCGTCCGGCTGGACGATCTGGGTGCTCGTCAGGCTGGCGACCTTGTCGCCGGCGCCCATCAGCATCCCCTTCTTCCGGTCGATCAGGATGTGCTGCAGCTCCATCACCTGCTCCGGCGACAAGTACTCGTCGGCGGGCAGCTGGCTCGGATCCGTCACCTTCTGCGTGATGTCCATGGCGTTCCTCCTGGTCGCTCGGGCCCCACTCCCCGAACGTGCCAACGGCGGCGAGCCTACCGGCTCGGCCCAGACGCGCAAGTGCACCGCAGATCCAGAGGGATCACGGGCCCTTCCAGAACCCGGGGAGCAGCAACGCGAGCAGCGTGTAGAACTCCAGCCGGCCGGCGACCATGTAGAAGCTCAGCAGCAGCTTCCCGAGGTCCGGCACCTGGGCGAAGTTGCCGGTGGGGCCGAGCTCGTTGAGGCCGGGGCCCGAGTTGAACATCGCGGTCATGCACGCGCTGAACGCCGTCTCCACCTCCAGGCCGAGCCCCGCGAGCACCAGCGTCCCCACCATCAACAGCACGGTCGCGATGACGCCCATGGCGAGGGCCGCCCGAACGACCCGGTCTTCGATGGACCGCCCGCCCAGCCGCGTCGCGAAGATGGCCTTCGGGTGCACGGCGTGCCGGATCTCCTGCATCGCGGCGCGCGCGCAGATCAGCCCGCGGCTGACCTTGAACCCGCCGGCGGTGCTCCCCCCCATCCCTCCGATGAACATGAGCGCCATGAGCAGGGCCCGCGCCACCGGCGGATAGACGTTGAAGTCGTCCGTGCCGTAGCCCGTGGACGTGACCAGCGAGGACACCTGGAACGACGCGTAGCGCAGCGCCAACAGGACGTCGCCCTGGTAGCGCTCCAGCAGCGCGATCGTCACCACCACCGTGGCCGTCGCGAAGATCGACAGGTACGTGAGGAGCTCGGTGTCCTTCAGGGGGCGCCAGCCCTGCTTGCGCCGCAGGAGGGCGTAGTAGAGCCCGAAGTTCACGCCGGCCAGCAGCATGAACACCGTCAACGTCGCGTCGATCACCCAGGAGTCGAAGCCCGCGATGGACGCGTTCTTCGTGGAGAAGCCGCCCGTGGCCATCGTCGTCATGGCGTGGCAGACCGCGTCGAAGAACGACATCCCCTCGAGCTTGAGCAGGGCGGCCAGCGAGGCGGTCAGACCCAGGTAGATCCTCCACAGCGTGGCGCCCGTCTCACGGATCCGCGGCCGCAGCTGGTCCTTGGTCGGACCCGGGGCCTCGGACTCGAACAGCAGGCGCCCGCCGGCGCCCACCTGGGGAAAGATCGCGACGAACAGCACGACGATCCCCATGCCCCCGAGCCACTGGATCATCGACCGCCACCACAGCGAGGCGCGGGTGTTCCCTTCGATGTCCGTCAGGACCGTCGACCCGGTGGTGGTGAAGCCGCTGGTGGCCTCGAAGAGGGCGTCCACCGGGTGGCTGACCATGCCGTCGAGCAGCAGGGGCAGGCCGCCGAACACGCCGCACGCCACCCACGCCAGGCTCACGATCACGAGCGCCTCGCGGCGGGTGATCTCGAGCCCCTCCTGGTGCCGGCGGGACGTCTTGATGCGCGCCTTCCGGGCCGTGCCCGACCTGCCCCACAGCACCGCGACGCCGCCGAGGCCGAGGGTGATGACGGTGGACAGCAGCCAGGGGGAGACGACGTCGTGCACGTCGCGATCGATCCAGGCCCACACCAGCGAGGTCGACATGAACGTGCCCAGGAACACGAGCACGGTGCCCACGTAGCGGACGATCTTGGTCGGTTGCACGGGCCTCCCCGGGCGCGCCAGCTGCGCGCGGGGACAGTCTCTCAGATCAGGGTGGACGCCTTGTGGGCCCTCACCCGCGACGCTCTACCGGACGCCCCAGGCGTCGCCGAAGAAGCCGGCGCCGCCGCCCCCGTCGAACTGCGGGTACCACCAGACGTAGATGAAGATCTCGTTCTGCTCTTCGTAGATGCCGCCCTCGAGGACCCAGTCGGTGGTGCCGGTGTTCGGCGTCGTCATCACGACCTCGCCCATCGTCAGCTCGTCCTGCTGGCTCAGCACGCCGGAGTACTCGAAGGTGGCCTCGCCGCTCTCGAGCACACAGTCGCCGCCGCCGATGACCTCGCCGTACGAGTTGATGTCGAACCAGGCCTCGCCGTCGCACACCGGGAACTCCTGCCCATTGTCGAAGTAGCGGCTCAGGCCGGACTCGCCCTGCCACTCGCCTTCCCAGGGGTTGTTCCCGTCGTCGTCGTCATCGTCGTCGTCGTCGTCGTCGTCGTCATCGTCGTCGTCGTCGTCGTCGTCACCGGTGGCGTCGTCGTCGTCGCCCGTGGCGTCGTCGTCGTCGCCCGTGGCGTCGTCGTCGTCGCCGAGCCCACCGCCCTCGAGGAGGTGGCCGGTCATCCCGGAGTCGCAGCCGGCCAGGGCCAGGAGCGCAGCGAAGAGCAGGCAGAGCAGGAAGTGGGGACGAGTCATGGATCCTCCGACGGGCTGGTCGCGTCCGTCTCGCTACCATCGCACCGTGAGGCTGTCGAGTTCGCACAAACTCCGGGCAACGCTGTGCCCGCTGCTGCTCCTCCTGCTGCTGCCCGGCGGGATCGAGGCCCAGTCGCCGCTGCGGCTGGCCGTGCTGGACTTCACGAACGGCGCCGCCGACGCCCCGGAGCTGACGCCCCTCGGCAAGGGGCTGCAGTCCATGCTCATCACGGACCTGTCCTACGTCGAGGGCGTCACGCTGGTGGAGCGGGAGCGGCTCGAGGAGGTGCTGGACGAGCTGTCCTTCCAGCAGTCGGAGTACGTGGATCCGAAGACGGCCACGGCCCTGGGCGACATGCTGGGCGTCACCCACGTCCTCACCGGGTCCTTCGTCGTGCACGGGGACGCCATGCGGCTCGACGCGCGCCTCGTGGCCCTCAACGGCGACATCCTGCTGGCCACCGAGGTGGACGGGGAGCGGGACGCGTTCTTCGAGCTCGAGAAGGACCTCGCGAAGGACCTCGCGAAGCGCCTGGCGACCGCCGGGGGCACCGAGCTCGCTCCCAAGGTCCGGGCGAAGCTCGCCACCATCCACACCGCGGACTTCACGGCGTTTCGCACGTTCTCGGAGGGGCTGGAGGCCTTCGACCGGGAGGAGTACGACGCCGCGCTGGACCGCCTGCGCGCGGCCACGACCCGGGACGAGGACTTCGACCTGGCCCGGCTCACGCTGGAAGACTACGAGCAGCTCGTCGCCAAGCTGCGCGCCCGCTCGACCCAGCTCGAGACGAGCCGCAAGGAGCGAGAGCGCCTGGCGAAGGACAAGGAGCGGGCCGACCTGGCGGGCGTCCTGCAGACGCTCTGGGACGAGACCGAGTCCGCGGATCCGCGCCGCAAGTCCACGGCGCTCTACCTGCTGGCGGTGGCCTACTCGAACATCGGCACGAACCGGGGGAAGCTCCTGGAGCTGCGGCAGGTGGAGGACCGGTTCGCGATGCAGCGCACCGCCGACGCGCTCGCGCTCGCCTACCGGACGGTGGCCGTGGACTCCTGGCCGGACCTGCCACCGCTCTTGACCGAGCGGTTCTGGCGCGGGCTGCCCGAGCCCGGCTCGTTCGAGGCCGACTTCGCCAAGGCCATCACCCAACTGCACGAGTACGGCGCGGACCACCCCGAGAACCGCCGACACTACTTCCTGCAGGACATGCGCTACGTGCAGACGACCGCGCGGATGCTGCACCTCGATCGCGCCGCCGAGGTGCGGCTCCTGGAGGACATGGCGCGCCTGGGCAAGGAGCTCGGCGCGCCGGACTACTGGATCGACGACATGGAGGAGACGCTCATCGAGGACTACCGCGCCGTGCTGCGGCTGGATGACTCCACGCGGCTCCTGACGGACCGCGCCCGGGGCGAGACCAACGAGCACCGCATGAAGTCCATCGCCGACGAGGTGGAGCGCAATCGCGAGCTGGCGGAGGTCCTGCAGACCAGCAAGTCGCCGGACCTGGTGCGGGAGTGGCTGCTGCTGGCGGAGGAGTCCCGCTTCTCCCACGGGCCGCTGGTGCGCATGGCCCGGGAGCACATGCAGGGCAAGCAGGTCGACCCCGAGGCGCTCTACCACCTCAACCGGGCGCGGGAGCTGGATGACGACGACTACCTGCTGGTGAACGGCGTCCCCGTCTGGACCCACCAGGCCCAATGGCGGGTGCGGTCGGGGCCCCGCAGCGATCTGCGGGCGGCGCGCTCCATCCGCTACGCCGAGGCGAAGGAGGACGCCGAGACGCCGACGCTCCTTCTGATCGGCGCGACGCCGAAGAGGGATCTCACCCTCCAGATGACCCTGCGCTACCGGCCCGCCGACGACTACTGGCCCCCGCGGGTGCAAGGACGGGACCGGCCGGACGGACTCCAGCCCGGCGACGTGCCGGAGGGCGTGCCCGAGGTCACCGTGCTGCTGGGCATGACGGACGTGGACTGCAAGAAGCAGAAGAACCCGCACACGGA
>ENA-OWNT01002845-OWNT01002845.1-seawater-metagenome-genome-assembly--contig:-NODE-2845-length-17242-cov-4.124148_pt1 | contig 17242 bp, 17 predicted proteins | sample MGYA00238136_ERZ651165 | MGnify/ENA primary metagenome ERZ651165 (study PRJEB26861, sample SAMN08777766) | seawater metagenome | isolation source: coastal seawater | place: USA: Florida | collected...
GAGATGCTGCTTGCTTGCTGGCTGGCGTGTCCGTTGTTGGTTCGCAGCAGCGCTCCCTCCCTCCGTCCCTCCCTCACTCACTCAGTCAGTCAAGCACTCAGTGAGTGGAGTGAGTGAGTGTGAGTGACGTGAGTTGAGTGTTCGCTTCGGCCTCGCTGCTGCACTACGCCGCTCTCGTGAACCGGTGACTGCGGGTAGTACAACGCTGCACTACCAACACGTCTTTCATGGACTGAATGAATGAGTGAATGAGTGAGTGAGTGAGTGAGTGAGTGAGTGAGTGAGTGGGTCAGCTGGTTGCTGGCTGGCTGAGTGAGTGAGTGAGTGAGTGAGTGTGTGAGGGAGTGAGTGGGTGACGTCTGTCTGAGCGAGTGAGTGGGCGTGAGTGAGAGTGAGTGAGTGAGTGAGTGAGTGAGTGAGCGCGGATGAGAGAGTCAGTCACTTCACTCACTCACTGCCGCTGAGAACGAAGCGCGTTCGTTCGCTTTGCGTTCGCCCTCTTCCTCACTCACTCACTCACTCACAGTCACTTGCAGTCAGTCAGTCAGCCAGTGGCTTCCTCACTCACTCACTCACTCACTCACATTGATTGGTCGAAGTGTCTGTCGATCGTCGTCGCCGCCGTCGTCGTCGTTGCTTCACGTTCTTGTTCTTGTTCTTGTTCTTGTTGTTGGAGGTGGTGGTGTTGCCTTCCTCGCCTTTCTTTTCTTCTTCCTTGCTGTTCCTTTGTTTCCTCTCACTCGTCGTTGTCTTTGTTGTTGGTTGGTTGGTTGGTTGGTTGGTTGTCTGCCTGTCGTCGGTTCGTTCGCGCGTCGTGGGTTGTGCGTTGCATTGTGTCCGTCGCCCGCGCGCTCTCTCGGTTCCTTTCATTCGCTCGGTGTCCCTCGGTGCGGTGGGAGACGACGAACCATTTTGGTTCGGCGAAGTCGCAGTCATCCTTCCTACTTCGTACAGTCTTCGATTGCGAACCTTGGGTGGTTTGCTGTGCAAGCCGCATTGTCGATTCGTGGTCGTGGTCGTGGTCGTGGTCGTGGTCGTGGTCGTGGTCGTGGTCGTGGTCGTGGTCGTGGTCGTCGGTTGCCGTTTGATTGGCTGCGTCCAACTCCTCGACGAACGGTGTTGGACGCAGTGGCAATCGACTGGTGCGTCAACACTGTGTGGGGTCACGTGCACAGAGTATGCTCCGTCGAGCCGGGATACTCGAAGTATTGCGCCGTGGTAGGACAGCACAGATGCCAATCAAATAGAGAACACTGAACTTGTGATTCAGAAAAAGAAGTCCAAAGTTGGATTTTGTGGCACCGTGCTCGTTGTCGGCATCGTGTTGCGTGACGTGTGGGGTTTGCAAAGTTTTATCTTCACTTAGCGGCGTGAGTCAGGAGGTGCAAGTGCGTCGTTGCACGTGGTCCAAATGCCGGGCATGAAGTCCGCACTCGTGGCCACGGCGGCCCTGTTGGCCGTGCAGCAAGTTGCGTCGCAAGGTTACTACGCTACTAACCGCGGCGGATACTATGTCTACGCTTACGGAAGTTGGGGAACTGTCGGTGGCGGCTCCTACAACTACAACTACCGCCCGTACGCAACGATTCAGGGAGGGCACTCCAACTACATCTACGGCTACTCCGGCACTATTGGTGGGGGTATGTACAACAGTGTTTACAGCAGCCACAGTGGCGTTGGCGCAGGAAGATACAACGCTGTGTTCAGTTCGTACAACAGCGTCGGCGGAGGCATGTACAACCGCATCTACGGCTACATGACCCGCGTTGGCGGTGGCGCGTACAACAGTGTGTATGGTTACCAGGACGCCATTGGCGGCGGTTCTTACAACCGAGCATACTACAAATACTCCGGCATTGGCGGTGGGCACAACAACTACGCCATTGGCTACTCTGTCAGCGTTGCTGGTGGCATGTACAACAGTGGTTACTACCCGAGTTGGAGCCACGTGGGCGGTGGCTGGAGCAACGCTGCTGCTTCACCTGGATCTACGGTCGCCGGCGGCTGGGATTCGTGGACAAGCGGATACTCCTCGTTTGTTGGTGGCGGCGAGTACAACGGCGTGTATGGCTACATGGGCGTCATCGGCGGCGGTGACAGCAGCTACATCTACAGCAGCTACAACTTCATTTTGACTGGTTTGTACAACCGTGCGTACTCGTACCAGAGCACCATTAACGGCGGCACCTACAACACCAACTACTCATACCGCGGTGTGATCGGTGGTGGCTGGTACCATCGAGTGTACGCCAAGTACTCGGTCGTCTCTGGTGGATGGATTAACTACGCGAATGGCTATGCCAGTACTGTTAGCGGAGGCTGGGACAACAATGGCGCCGACACTGTGACGCTGAGCGCTGGTGGTCGCTACAACAACGTCTACAACGACTGGAGCTCCGTCCACGGTGGCGAGTACAACAACGCTTACGGTTACTGGGGCACTGTTGGTGGAGGCTCGTACAATGTGCTGGCTTACTACTACACCACCATTTCCGGTGGCCACAACAGTTACACTTACGGTTACACTGGAACCATTTCGGGAGGCATGTACAACAGCGTTTACTACGTCAAGTGGTCGACTGTCAGTGGTGGGTACTCCAACATGGTGTACGGCACGTACGGAGTCATCGGCGGCGGCTACGACAACTACGTCACTGGGTACGCCTCCACGGTTGGTGGTGGTCGTTACAACAACGTTTACTCGTCGTACAACACCATCGCTGGTGGTGGCTACAACCGCGCTTACTCGTACGCCGCTGCTATCGGCGGCGGTTACTACAACACCGTGTATGGTAGTTGGGGATCCATTGGTGGCGGACGCTACAATGTCGCCTATTCGTACTGCTCCCACATCGGCGGCGGAAACAACAACAGCGTCTACGGGTACACCGCGTACGTGGGCGGCGGCGACTACAATCGTGCCTATGGTTACTGCAGCACGATCACCGGTGGTACGGACAACTCATCGTACGACTCTTGGACAAGCATTGGCGGCGGCCGCGAAAACGCCGTGTATGATGGCTGGAGTAACGTCGCAGGCGGCTACGACAACTCCGTCTACTCGTCGTGGTCGGGCGTTGCTTCTGGCAACAATAACCGCGTGTACAACACGTATTCCGGCATTAACGGTGGTATCAAAAACACGGTTTACGGCACCTCCTCGTCCGTGGTCAACGGCAACACTGCTCGCCAGTATGGAAGCTATTCCACCACCATCAACGGTTACAACCACAAGGCCTACGGTGCGTACGCCACAATGCAGGGATACGACAACTACGTGAATGGATACTCGGCGACGGTTGCGGGTGGCAGCGGAAGCACGGCCATAGGTAGCTACACCACCGTTGCTGGTGCGACGGACTCATACGCAGGTACCGCTTACAGTGCGATTCATGGTGGTAACGCCAACTCCATTTCTGGCACCTGGGGTGTCATTGGAGGTGGATACACCAACAACATGCGCTACTCACCCGCCGCGGCGATTGCCGGCGGTTCCGAAAACCTTATCGTTTATGGATATGCTTCTAGCATTTTGGGCGGCAATTCCAACACCGTCGGCGCATACATTTACGACGAAGTCGAAGAAGAATTGACCACCCGTTCAGGTGCCTACACTGTACTCGTAGGTGGCACCAGCAACAGTGCGTCTGGACACTACCACACCATTATTGGCGGAGCCTACAACTCCATCTCCGACGCCGTGCAGAACAAGCGCTCAACCAACTCGTCGTCTGTGACGATTGGTGGTGGCACTTTCAACACCGGCGAAGGCCTTGGCAACACCGTTGCGGGCGGCCAGTACAACGACGCCAACGGTCAGCAGTATGCCACTGTTGTCGGTGGATACGTCAACACAGCCCGTTCCAGCTATGCTACTGTCATTGGTGGCACTCGCAACAAAGCCTTCTCCAACTTTGCTACCGTTGGTGGTGGATACATGAACAAGGCGAACGCCAAGTTTGTGGCTATTCCTGGAGGCTCCAAGAACACCATCAATGGTCGGTATTCCTTCTCATTGGGCGCCGAGGGTACAGTGACGCAAGACTTCGCTGGTGCATTCGCTTTGAGCAATGGTAAATGCAAGCCGAGTGCGGAAGGCAACCTTGCCATCTGCACGGATGGATTCCTCATCAACGGCAATGATGTCCTCGATTTGTTCAGCAGTCGCCGTGCTCTGGAGGAGGCGTCGGATGAAACGCAGAAGTCTGTGGACGTTTTGTTGAAGAGCAACACTGAACTGGAGAAAGCTGTTGATGCGCAAACTCGCCGCATCGACGTCTTGACAGGCCGGCTTGATGGTCTTGCAGATATCGAGTCGAAACACAAGCTTCTGAAGAGCAAACTAGAAGCTCTTAAACTCGCACGACAATCCGCGTAAGGTCGGATTTCCCTTTTGAATCGTCGTTTTCTTTGAAAATAAGTACAGCATTACAAACTATACAACATATTCCTAGTTGCGACGCTCATCGTTGCTTTTTTGCTCGATCTACTGACTGATCGCATATCACTCATCACTCCTCTCACCGAACATCCACTGACCTTCTCGTGGAACCATCGACAGGCTCTTTCACTAGCCGGTGTCCGTACCTGGCTCACTGGGTCTGTTTGTGAACAACACAGTCCGGCTTGGATACGATCGATGGTAGGAAATTCGTGGTTCCCACGCTCACGCACACAGTCACTCATTCTACGAACCAGACCAACCAAGGGTGAGCGGTGAGATAAGCCTGGGGGAATTATGACGCAGGAGTTCACAGTCCTTCACCGGAGCACCGGAGGTTGAACTTCATAGCGCTATCGCGTCATCCCTTTTTCATCCCTCCGCCCTCAGTCCATGCGGGCTGACTGCATCACTCGTTTTCGTGTGGACTATCTCCACACAATTCGTTCACTGGGGCTGAGTGCGAAAGAGACTGCCAAATACGAACACAAGAAACATGCGAAAAGTGCTGTAACAACCTGACACCGGCAATGCCTCTCTGACCGGGAAGTGCATAACGAAAACGAAACAACATGCAAAACCTTAGTTTGCTAATGCTGCACGTGTGTATGTATGTGTGTGTTGCCATAACAACGAGACCTAAACTGCCACAACCACTGCAAGTAGGGAGGCCGGATGGATGTGTTGTGGGTGCAATGCAGATGCACTATGCATACTCACTACTTGCTGTACTTCGAAGGGATCCGATCGATCACCTGTATGGAATACCAACGAGCAGCCGCCACTCACTGCCATCGAGCACCAAAATTGATGACGTCACGATTCAATGGCCAGAAAGTTGGTCGTTCGTTGTTTGGTCGTTCGTGCGTTCGTGAGTTCGTTTTTTGAGTGCGTTCGTTGGTGCGTTCGTTGTTTGTGTGGTGCGTTCTTTGTTTGTTTGTTCGTTCGTTTGTTTGTTTGTGCGGTGTGTTCGTTGTTTGTTGCTGCGTTGCTTGTTGCGGTGCTGCCTTGATCCTTTCGTTGGTTGCACTGCGTTGGATCGTGAGCGGAGTTGGCTCGGTTGGAGAATGCAACTCGCATGCACTGGCAATGCAATCATTTCTTGTTGTGACGCATCACGTCACTGTGTTCGGTCAAGGCAGGTCAATGTGGTGTGGTGTGGTTGAAATCGCTTGCAAGCGCTTGCATGGCATTCTGGCCAGCACTTCTTTTCATATTCTGGTCATGTTGATTTCATGCTGCTGCGTATTGGATTGGTCAGAGAGGGTTATGGCACGCACAGCGTCAACTGAGCAGGACGTGTCGGACTGACAACCGTCAGCTCCCCGCAGCCTTCATATTTGAAGTGGGAACACAATTGTGGCGAAAAAACAAACCTCAACGAAGTAGAGTTCTTCACTCTCGGTCGTTGATGTTTGCGTATTTTACTGGTTTAAACGGTGTGCCACACGGTGGTGCGCGTGGCTGCCACATCCGCTGTTACGCCAACGGACTGCTGCACGGTACAAGATGTCAATGAAACCTGGTTGTGAACTCGGTTTTGGCAAGTTCGCTCGCAGCAAATGTGCAGCAGCGGTTGGGATCAAACAAAAACGCGAGGCCGAGTTGGCGGCAGAGGACGTCATTGCAGCCGCAGAACAGAGACGGCGGAAGGAGAGAAAACTGAAAACAGAAGACGAAGGGGGGGCTGCTGGAGATCAATCCCAAGACGGGTCACAGGGCGTGGAATCCAAGACTGACACATCTCTGTCGGACGTTTACGGAAAGTACGACATCGAAGCGGATATTAAATGCCTGGAGGCAGAAAAGTGCGCCGTGGACCCTCAAACTGGTCGCTGCTCTACCTGTCAACGTACAGAGGCAGGAAGCAGCACATGGCGAGATGAAGTTGCCGCCAAAAGCGAAGATTACCGGATTCCGGAACCACATGATGCTGCCGAGGACGCGATCGCTGAGAAATCCGCGACAGCACTATCCGAGGAGGAAGTGCGGCGTAGGAAGGCCAACGCTTTCCGTGGAGCCTTTTCGCCTTGCGCAATCACGTTAGTCACGCTGTGTGGCCAGTTCATGCCTGTGCTCGATCAGTCCATTTTAGACGTTTCCATAGTGGCAATTGCTTCCGACCTGCAGAGCGACCTTACCTCGACGCAGTGGATCATTACTGCGTACTACTTGTGCAACTGTGGATTTCTACCGATTGCTGGTCGTATTGGCGATCGCATTTCGAAAACTCGCATTTACATCATTGGGATGGCTACGTTCTTTGTGTCCTCGCTCGCATGCGGGCTTTCGACGAATCTGCCGATGTTAATTGGGTTCCGGTGTCTGCAAGGAATCGGCGGCTCATTCATGATGGCAAACACAATACCATTGATTACGCATTTCACGCCCCTTGCAACTCGCGGGACAGCGATTGGCTACAATATAGTTTTAGTTGGTATTGCTCTGTCAACAGGGCCGGTCATTGGCGGATACCTGACTGAATATGCTGGATGGCCAACGCTCTTCTACATCAATCTACCAATCTCTGTAATTGGGATCATTCTCGTTTGGACGCTTGTTCCGGACACCCCGCGCCGCGTCTCTCCAATTGATTGGGTCAGTATTTTGTGCAAACTGTGTTCTTGGTCGCATGATGGGTGTTTCTTAATCGTGGACTTTGTCATTAGGGCGGTGCCACTCTGGTAGTTTTAGCGATCGGTACTCTGATATTTGGAGTAAACCAGATTGGTACCTTGACGCCGACGTTCAGTGGTGTGGTGTTCGGAGTATTTGGATTGCTTTTTATCGCCACGATACTGTGGCATCGCTACTACGCACAACCGTTGATTCCACGCTTCTTTGTGGGCAGCCGAGCAGTGAGTGCTGCTTGCAAAAGTGGTGCCACCGCCCACGATGTACAAGCTGCCCACGATGTACAAGTTGACAGTGTTGCTTCTGTTTTGTCAGACCGCAATGAGTATCCTCGTCCAATTTTTCATGTTCTTCTCAGTGGCTCTGCTTCGGTTTACTTTGCCCACTTTTCTTCAAGTGGGGCTTCACTTATCTCCATCTGAAACGGGGCTCGCGATGCTTGTACGTCAGCGCGCCGGGACACTGGCGGTGTCACAGTTCCAACGTTGCGCGTCTTTTTGCGATAGGCACAGCCAATAGCAATGGTGATTGTGGCACCAATCGCAGGACTCTTGAGCTCGAAGGCGGAGGCTCGCGTGATCTCCACGGTGAGCAAAGGATGTCTCGTGTGCGTTGCAATATGTCGCGTCATGCTGTTTATATATGCTTCCAGGTCGGCTGTGCACTGATGTCAGCAGGCCTTGTGTGTTTCGGCTGGGCTCTGTACGACCTTATTGCCCTCCTTTGTATCACATTCATTGCGTCGTTAGCGCTTCCAATCTTCAATGTAATTTCAGAAATGTGTGTCTGGAACCATGCATGAGTCTAACACTGCTGAATTCTACGGCAATAGGTCCCGAATGCACGGTTCACTTTATCGTCGATGGCACCTTCGTACTTGGGGATTGCAGGTTGGTATTTGGCAGCGTGTGTGTGGCACAGTCAACAACATTCATCACCCTCATTCTCAACTTTCTCTAGGTGGTATCCTTCAAATGACTCGCTCGATGGCGCTTCCTCTTGGCATCGCGACAGCAAATCTTTTGGTCGATCGCTTTTACATGTCGTACACAAATGTCGACTTGGGGGAGGTACGTGGCGATGGTGCGCTCGCACAAGAGGTCGCGGTTGGCGACGTGGACCGTCAGTATCGTTCTGTTTTGTCAGGTCGAGACTCTTAATATCACATGCTCGTTCAACAGCAGCGGACAGTTCACAACAGCCAGCGCGAATGGCACCGAGGCTTTGTGCTTGGACCAAACACTTTACTTGTTGTCAACTCAAAACTGTGCTTTTGTGATTGGAGGGATTTCATTTTGCGCAGCAATCGCATCTGCTTTGCGCGGAAGACTAAAACCACAACACGTTGGCGAGAAAGCCGAAGCCTTGCTTCGACGCACAAACCCACAAACTGGAGACTATTCTTTCACTTCAGACACGAGTCCAGACAAGGACGACGGCGGCAGTCATCTTTTAGAAGTAGAGCTAGCAGAAGTAACATCGTCACCGTCCACGACTTCTGAGATACCATCTTCTGAGATGGCCCCGCACCAAGATAACGGTGATGTCACCACGGGTGATGGCCCTCAGGAATCTATGCGGACAGGCGCTGCAACCCCATCAACAAGTGCCGCCGCACCAACCGGGTCTGTAACGACGATGTGATGCAGCTATGATGGTCGCGGATGCAATGTACCACTTCCATCAGCCATAGCGAATTTGGAGCACTCGAGGACTCCAGTACCATGTATTTTGTAACCTTTATTTCAGCGAGGACTTCTTCGTGTTCGCATGGACTGATAGATCGCCGCAGGTGCACCTGCGCGAGAGCCACTTGTTCGCTTGCTCCCGCCGCGGCTTCTGTACGCGTTCGATGCTTGCTGGCGCCGATTGTACTCAGAATAAGGTTCCAAAGTCGCCCCCTTTGTCGTTGGCCGCAGAACTTTTGCAGATGATGCGTCGGGCAAACTGAAATGTCGACCCCCACCACCGTTGTTGTTCGGGAAATTGTTCTCGTACACAGGAAATTCATACACGTAGCGGTCTGGCTGATGCTGGAACTCCAGTGCCTAACATTGAGACGACAATATAAGGGTGGACGACATAGATGGATCTACGATCCGGCGAGACTGACCATCCCGATAGTGCTTTCAAGGTTCAAAGTGCTGTGGCCCCAATTGATGGGAACGAACATAAGATCACCGGGGCCTTGTGTGCACTCGTACACCGTCGTACTGGGATCAGATCTTAGATCTGATAGAGATTCGAGGTAGTAGTCAAGCGCGGGGACGGTGCCATACTCAGTGCTATTTGGCGGAAATAACAGCCTGTCGTTTAGATGAAGACAAAAGACGTTAGGGAACGTTCGCGTGTACAAGACCGTAACCAAGAGCTCACCAATGCTTTGTGCCCCACGCCAAGGCGTTGATGGCGGGACCGTGCCAGTGGTGAGGACTGCCGGAGCCAGCCGGACCCACATACAATTGCAGGTTGATTGCCCCGTCTTCGTGAGCAACAAAATCCTGCTCCTGCAGTAGCTCGAACGCGTTGTGCCTGCGAAGATTAAGGATTTTTAAACACTGCGTGCAAGGTATGGCAGCAACAACCACCTTGTTACACACCCGTCTTGTTTCAACTGTGGGTTTTGATCGGCAAACTCAGCCGAAAACAAATAATTCGGTGTTGCGGATGAGGAGTTGTGCAAGTGCTTCGCAGCGACGTTTGCGCCGTTATTCAATGTTTTGACTGCGGGTGATTGTGAGCCGTCCGCCCCTTGCGAAACTGCGGTCGACGAGCTATTCCCACCCCACAGCTGGACCCAGTCTTTGACTAGCAGTTCTTGCTCTTCGAAATTGAACGACGAGGCGTAAGGAATCGTCGAAAATCTGCCTGGTTTGTCACCGTATGTGGCCAAGAAGTTTTCTTGTGTCCACCTTTCGCGGAAGTCCCAATCTTTCACTGCACCACGGAATACGACCGGCCGGCTTTGTGCCAAGTACGCGGCCAATTCAGCACGTGTTGGCATTCCTGTGACAACTTCAAGCATATCACACCGCTGCGTATCTAAAAGTGGCATTTCGGCGGCAGTGTCAGCGGGTATGCGTGTTGTCGCCCATCCACCTTCGCTACTATCGCCAATCAAACACCCACTGCCGGGCGACAAGCAGTCTGGGTCATCCAAAGTTCGAACTCTCGGTGAAGCCGCAGTTGACTGATCCCCATCATCTGGGTTGAGCAGGGCCTTGACGTGCTTGAATGGACCTTCGTCGCTTGCTGTGGCAATCACCGAGTCAGTAACAGCCGTTTCGCCTTCTCGAAACAACAACGAGGCTCCGCCATCGCGGTAGTCACTGTGTCGAAGGCCGAGCGCATCACGGCTATTGGCCGTGGACCCGTCGAACAGTTCGTTGTCAACCTGCACGAGGCGCTGGTATACTGGGCTCGCAGGGCCGAACAAAGCTGCTGACTGGTGAAGGGGCGTTCGCTGTGTCATTGCGTCTTTCCAACCAAGTAACGTCTTCAATTTCTTAGCGGCTGCTGCCGGATCTTCGCGCTGGAAGCTGCCGGATGGGAGCAGGTACTCCAGCAATGCATCTAATGTCGCCCGGGCATTGGATAATGCAACGAAATGTAAAATATTGTTACCTCGAGTTGCTTGATGGACCCAGAAGTTGGTACGGTCAAAGGAAGGCTGCTGCGCGAAACGGTGCAACAGTTGGACCGTCAATTCGGCTTGAATGGCAGATGATATCGTCACTGGTAGGCTTTCAGGTACAACACCAGAAGCACTAATTTGTTGCATCAAACGTTGAGCCGATGGCGAAGCACATGCCACTTGTGGCAAGCATAAGTGAATATTTCCATTCCAAGAACTTCTTTGGCCACCATCTGGTGTGGAAAATGCATCCTCAATTGATAACGTTGCATTGGCACGCATGTGTGCAAACGCACTGAAAAATCTTTTAATAATGGGCACCGAATTGTCAATGAGGATTTGTTGAAGAAATGTGCCGCCAGTTAGGCCATCGTTTGTACCGAAACCGCCTGTCCAAACGTCAGTGGAGTCAGGGTTTTCCATGTAAGGTCGATTGTCGTGACCGCCATCAATAATGGCGCCACACAGTTCCGCATCGAGCTTGAGTTTGTCAAGGCAGTCCATCAGCAGGGGACGCTGGGATGTGGCTAGTGAGTCCTCGGTTTTCAGGTTGACGTCGAGAGGACCGGTGGGGCCGCGATATTTTAGCAAGAACAGTAAAAACCGGCGAGTTGCATCCGTGTGCATGGGGTCCAACGTGTGGCGTTCATACGCGTCGCTTAGTATCGGGCGCAGCTGCTTCTTGGCATTATTTTTGCCCCGACGATTCAGTTGCATGTCTTGCGGAGTGTCCACTTCAAGAACTGTCTGGGAGGGGAGCGTCAATCGACCAGATTGAATTAAATGCATGGACGCTTCCATTGCCGCTGTGAGTCGTTGGTAGTACAACGAATATTCTCGTTCAAATCGCATGAAAGCTTGATGATTCTCTCCACGAATGGGGGGAGGTGACAACGTCAAGGCCTCGTGCAGCACCCCAAGCGCATACTCTTCGGACCCGTCGTCGCCACTAAGCCCTTGACGAACTAAATTTTCGTCCAGGTGCATATGGTGGACATCCATAGTTTCGCATTGCCGAAAACCGGCAAGTGCACCACTGTTGTCATTTTGCACTGCGCCGGCCTTTGCAAAGAAAAGACCGGCGAACGCCGCGAAAACGAGTCGCATCGCACGTGCCAACGGGGCAGTGTATAACGTTAAGCCTGCAACACAACCCACTCACAACATTTTTTGGAACACTTTGCCTGCATAAAAATATATGGCGTAGTACCGGCACGCTTTGTACTCTTGCGAAATGACCGACTGCGACGGATGGATCGACGCTTATGGCTTGCAGGCAGTTTCGACCGCCATTTCGGCCCCATTCCGACCAGCGCGGTCGGCGGCCCCACCTGCAGATGTGCTCCCTCTCAACGCCAAGTTATTTCTTCAACAACTCGAGTCGTGATGCCACGCAAGTCACGGTGGTCGGCACGGGCCTTGTGTTTCCGTTCCTGGAGGCGATTCTGCCTGCGACTCGTGCAGCAGCACAGGAGGGCAATAACAAATCGCGACGACTGAACCCTGGATGACCTGGCCAAGCGCACACAACTGACGAGGACGGCGACCCATTGACCACCGAGTGCTCCTGTATATCACGCGCGGGGGCGGGGGCGGGGGTCGTCGCGACCACAGCGAACAACAAAGTAAGTACATGAAAGTGTGTGAAGTTGGAAACGACGCAACGAGGCAGCGACGGGCGACGAAGTAACGAAGCGACGCAGCGACGCAGCGACGAAACGTGAAAACTGCGAAGCAACAACAACAACGACGACAACGACGACAACGACGACGCCGACTATGACGGCAGCGAGCGACAGTGCGACAATGGGACAATTGGCGACAACAGAAACTTTGCAGCTTCCCAAGATTCACCGCTCCCCCACGCTGAACTTTCCGCCGCACTCACCCACAGTCACTCACACTCACTCAATAACTATCACATGAACCTGTACATTGGTTGACTGATGATGCATCATCGCTCAATCAATCGAGGTGACGGTCGACGGTCGACAGGGGAGGGCTACGGGATGGTTGATCACAGCTATGGCATACGGTATCATCATACGAATGCGCATGGATTGACTGTGGAAGAAGTGGACGGAGAGTGGCTCCGCCTCGGGCTGGTGATCGAGCGAGCAGCGACGCATAAATATGTCATACACGGTGCACGATGAAGGTAGTTGGGGGTATTGAAGAAGTCGTGAAGAAGAGCAACCCTAAATTTAAAATTGATTGTGCAACTGTCCCTGCTCCAAATGTGAATTATTTGCCCAGTGCGTTCTTGAAGAATTTTAAAAAGTCCCAATACTTCCGGCTGTGGCACACCAGTCCCCAAACACGTTGTTTCTTGCGCCTTTGCGCTGTGGTCAGCCACTGTATGGCCATCTTACTTGAGAGCACCCCAATGAAGTTTTCGTTCTCTGTCATCGCTTTGCACAGACTCTGAACGCCACGCTGGTGAATCCTCATAGCTCAGCCTGCGGCAACTTCTGGTATGTGTCATTATGGAAAGCAAGCAGCAAGGTGAATGCGAATGCTCGATGAATGGGGGAACGGAGACGGTACACCAGCAAGACAACGGTTGGCAATTAGATTTATTATTGCCGCTTCGGCGACGAACAACTCAGTGATGTCCGTTACCTGCGCTGTGACTATTTCCGTCACCTGCTGCATTGTCCCTGTCAATAGCCTCCACGTGAGCAGCAATACATTCCAAAAGGATATCGTGGCGCACGAAGCGACCAAGGGACATAATCCAAGAGAAGTTGATCATAATTGCAGCCTAGGAATGGAAAGGTCGACAAGAAGTAAAACATCGTCGACGACACCTCTCGCAATGCAACCTCTATGGCGCGGCGGCCAAACACACGGCCGCGGAACTTACTGTAACCACGGACAGCACCAGCTGGAAAATGTAGACGTAACTGTTGAGATCGTCGAACACCACAAACAATCCAACAGCCAACATTTGTGCAGCGGCGAAAAAGGAGACTTTCGTCAAGGTAGCAAAAACGGCTGGAGAGAACAACAAGTACTTGTTTGCTTTGTGCACGTGGTAGGCGTTGCCTTGATCGCTGCAACCCATGAGGGTTAGTAGCGTGTCTTTCAGCCACCTGCACCAGAAATAAAATTGGTGATCGGCTGAGAGGCAATATTACTTGAGGTGCCAACACCTACCTGCAAAAAGCAGATCGAGAGCCGTCCCTCTGCATTGACCAGAGTGCGGCTGACTGCGCCCGTTGATGCTTCCTCAATCTCGCCGCGGCTTGAAAGTATTTGCTGCGGATTTGTGCCTTGATGATACAAAACGATATGTTGGGCAAGGAGAAAATGCATAATACCACAGTGCAGTGGAGCTCACGTACCTTGAGCAGGAACCCAGATTGCGATCTGCGCCGGCGGCTGCGCTGTTGCAAGTGGGCCGCCACCGAAGCACTTGATCCTGCTTGATTCGTAACAGTATCTGAGGAGTAGGACTGCAACGTCGCTGCTGAGTTCTCCGAAGAATGGGAATGAGCACGACTGCGCGCGGGACGTGGAGTCTACAAGTACATCCGCACTGTCAGCATTCTATGCTTGGGAGCACAGCGCAAAAAATGCAAAGCTTACTCTCATGCCCGGATCGAGCGCATCACCGGTATTATTGACTTGTTGCTCGCTCTGCATGGCACGCATTACTTCGGTATCTTCTACGCATACCTCCTTCAACACTTCCTCGGTGGGCGGACCATTCTGCGTAACCTTGCTCTCCTGCGCTGACCTACACCGTGGCAGCGACAACATCTTCAGGAAATCCACTTGAAAGACGCTATACAGTGTGCTACGTACCATCCCGGACTCGTAGTGTCTGCGGCAGTTTCTTCTTGCCTTGAAACAGGCTGTGAGCTATCTTCTTTGCGTTCACCGATGGCCGCGTGACTAGCAACTGTACTACATAATGTTCGTGACTTGCCTGCCGATGACTGAACTTGGTCGACATTCAAAAGTCGCGACGGCCTATCAAGCATGAGTGGCAGTGAGCACGAAGTCCGAGACCACAACCGATTCGCGAATCTTTGAACGCACACTGGAGGCAGCACGGGGTGCGGGTGCGGCGAGGCGATCACTCGATCTTCACGACTGTCCGATGATGCCGTATGAATGGTGTCCGTGGGTTTGTCGTCCTGATTCAACAGAACACACAAGTTGACGGTCATCACAGCGTGAACCTAGACGTGTTGGCACACGACCCAGTCTTTCACAGAACCTACCTGCAGCAGCGGTGTTGAGAGTGCACTTCCTCCTAACCCGTCGCTCTGGAACGATTTATTTTCTAGTTTCGCTCGCGCTTGTCGATTCTTTACGCACAAAAACGACCAGAGCTTCGTTCAATCGTAATGAGCATTGGCGGACATTCGAATTGGTACGCACTTTCATCAAGGCGCCGGCAACAACGTAGTCCTTGTGCGAAGACTGCGAAAACGGGCGTGTCACCGAACTTCCGTAGTTAAATGGACTGTCCCAACTGCGAAACATAACTACACGTTAAAACAGATCCCGGCACCGGCACACGTGCAGACAATTTCCGCAACGATAGGGCGTACTTGGCCTGAGTCGCGAAGAGCATGTCACGGGTGAATCGAGTCACCGCGCGTTGGGATATGAGGAAGAGAATAATCTGAAACACAACGACTCCGGAGCACGCGATGAAAATTGCCCACGCGTCATCGTCGGGTGCTTTGGCGAGAAAAACGGATCCAAAAAACGTCACGTAGCCCCAAACCCCCATTTGCAAGACGTTGATGAAGTCCTGATAGATGCACCTGCATCAAGCACAATAGCCATATGGAACTGCATCAGCCACGCCAGGCAGACGCATAGAATGTGAATGTGTCGCATACTTTTTCATGTAACGAAAGAAGTCGAATCCAACATTGACTCCTCCAATGTTGATCACTCCGTGAGGTATGCCTACACACATGATGCATAGCTGAGTCGAACGTCGTGTGCGGTGCGATCGACCAGTGACATCGGCACACACCCCATCGATTCAGAAACGCCAACCGGTGAGCATGATACTCGAAAGGGACTTGAAGTCCCAAGATGCACACCTACACCACGTGGCAGGTTAGCGACAATGGGTCGATTGCCAACAATGAAATGGTGAGATACCTTGCCGACCACGGAATTGGAGCGGGAGCGTGCTGGCCGTCTACACCGGCAGCAACCTGGCCGCCGACCGGTCGTTGGAAGCCTACTTCCCATGCGAAAACTTTTGCGGCAGCACCAAGCCCAGATGACACCATTGCATGTGCTCAAGCTGTGTCAAGCAGGATAAGAGCACCGAACACAGTGAGAAAAAAAAGTCAGTCGCCCATTAAATTGCGATGAAACGGCGAGGAATGAACTACTTGCCTGCAGCAACAAGAAGTTGCGACTCGCTTCCAATGATGGCGACTGGGCTTCGGGGTCATTGTTGGGGTGGCTCGATCATCGAGCGTTGCTACTTCAGTTACAAGCGTGGCAACATCCGGTGTGGCCATTTTCTCAAAGTTTCGATAAGTCGCCAATGATAAATAGAGTATCCCGGTGAGAAGGAGTACCAGCATGATGTAAACCACGAACATGATGAAGACAAACATGTGGATGACTTCAACATTGTAGTTTTCCGGAATAACAACAATACAACCCGTGTCCACGATGTAAGTGATGAACCCAATTATGCCCATAATGGTCAGTTCGTTCAAGAAAGAGTTCAACATCGCAGCGGCTTTAGCTCTGTGATGGAGCTTGTGCTTTAGTGTGTGCAGAATCATTTCGCACAGAATGCCCACAAGCGCAACGGCACAGTACGTTGTTAACAGTTCGGCCCATGACTCCTCATGCAGTATCTCCAATGGGTTTTCGCACAAACTGCCGTTGTGTTCAGAATGGGGTGATTCGGTGCCGAAACCGGCAGTCGGCAATGTGGTAGACATCGCCGCTTGAGTTGGATCTGCTTCAAAGTGTTGCTCAATGGCCGCCGCCGCTTCGGCAATGGAGCTGCTGCCGTTGGTCAGCTGTTGAAGCAGGCCGACCAAGAAATGTGAATTATTGTCGGCCCTGGAGGTTGTTGTGGCCGCGGCCATGCCTTGTTGTGACATTGTGAACAACGGCGGCCCGACTGATTATGTGCACATTGCAACCGAGAACGCCTCACAGTTAATAGAACATTTCAAGTGTTGTGATGAACACTATGTCCAACGGCACAACATTGGACAGGACCAGCATAGTTTTGAATGAAAAGTGCAGGGCAAGATCTTCTCGTTTCTTCGAAAAGTCTAACCCCGACTGTGGTTGGTGTTCCAGTCGAATGCCTTCCACGCATGCGCCAGGAACGCGCCGTTGATGGGCATCAATGCAACCCACCACAGACCAACGAAGGAAAAAACGAGGAAAGAGCCCCACAGACCATCAACAGGAACAAACGACCAAACGACCAAACGGACGCACGAACCAACGAACGAACGAACGAACGAACGAACGAACGAACGAACGAACGAACGAACGAACGAACGAACGAACGAACGAAC
>ENA-OWNT01002848-OWNT01002848.1-seawater-metagenome-genome-assembly--contig:-NODE-2848-length-17219-cov-4.022459_pt1 | contig 17219 bp, 22 predicted proteins | sample MGYA00238136_ERZ651165 | MGnify/ENA primary metagenome ERZ651165 (study PRJEB26861, sample SAMN08777766) | seawater metagenome | isolation source: coastal seawater | place: USA: Florida | collected...
TCGTCGTTCGTCGTTCGTCAATAGTCGTTCGTCGTTCGTCAATAGTCGTTCGTCGTTCGTCAATAGTCGTTCGTCGTTGTCAACTTTGATGCCATCGTCGTCGTCGTTCGTCAATAGTCGTTCGTCAATAGTCGTTCGTCAATAGTCGTTCGTCAATAGTCGTTCGTCGTTGTCAACTTTGATGCCATCGTCGTCGTCGTTCGTCGTTCGTCGTCGTCGTTGTCATTCGTTGTTCGTCGTTGTCATTCGTCGTTCGTCGTTGTCATTCGTCGTTCGTCGTTCGTCGTTCGTCGTTCGTCGTTGTCAACTTTGATGCCATGGGCGTCGTCGTTCGTCAACTTTGCATCTACTTCGTCGTCGTTGTCAGTCGTCGTCGTCAACTTTGATGCCATCGACGTCGTTGTTCGTCAACTTTGCATCTTCGTCGTCGTCGTTGTCAGTCGTCGTTGTCAACTTTGATGCCCACGCGTCCCCCACGCGACAAAGACGGCAGCAAAACTCTGATGGAGCTTAATCGACAACAAAGACCGCGACAAAAGTACGTGGAGTAAACAACTCCGCAAAATCAAAGAACAGCTGTTTGGTTGCATAGAGGTATCAGGGCGTGGCGTTGCAAGGTTCCTGTGTTGGAGCGTGCCGTCCACCCAAGATGTCGGGCAGCAAGTCGCGGCAGCGGCAGAAAACGCTGCAGTACCGCCCGCACATTCAGATCATTCCCTTCGGAGTCCGCCAGCGTGTCGGCATGGCTTGGCAGCAGCGCGTGGTCGAGTTGCATCTGAACTCGCTGACGATGACTGTGGTACGGTTTACTCTATTGACGAGTTGCTCGACTTTGTCTTGGCCTTTTGTTGCTGCCTGCGTCTTCGCGCTCTGTGTCCACCTCGTGACTCTTATCGCTTCGTGTTGCTTGAAGGCTAATGCCAAGAACATGCTCAAGGAGTATCCTTGCAGCGCGATCTCGAAGATCAACCAGCTCGAGGACGGCCACTTGGAAGTTCTCATCCACAAAGATGAAAAGGAGACCGCCAAGCGAGATTTCAAGCGCTACCGCTTCGCCACACCCCAGGCGGCCGATCAATTTTGCTGGGTAGGTTGCGGCGCGGTTGCTGTATTGCATTGTGTTGCGCGCGACAGTGCTACTGCACCAACTGACTTTGTGCCGCCGCGTGCCTCCTGCAGATCGTGCGAGCTCTGCGGAAGCACGGAGCCGGTCTCAAAGCGCTGTTCGGCGCAGAGGGAGTCCAAGGCCCGGTCAGCGCCGAGCGCATCCACAGCAAGATCGTGGCCAAGCAGTTCCCGAAGGTCCCGCTGTCGGCTGTCCAGGAAGTTCTGGTCAAGCAGTGCAAGGCCGACGCGGAGCAGGTTATGCCACGGCAATTCCTTCGCTTGATGGTGCAGCTGGCCGCCTTCCAGGCAGAAAAAGACGCGGCGTCGCCAAAGGCAAGCCGCGCTATCGTAAGTCCAGACACAGACGGCGACGTCGCCCCGGCTGGAAGCGCCGCCGAGACGGACGCCGCGCTCTTCGAAGCCACAGGCGAACGCGTTGTGCAGCAAAACGTCGAGTGCGCCTTGCGTGCACCTGCTATGGATAGCGGCATATCCAGCATCGTGTCTGTGCACGGCAACCTCAAATGGACGACGTTTCGCGTTCTGTTTCGGTGCGTCTCCAGGCTGCATGACTGTGCAGTGCTTGTTGCGCCACATCTCTTCGTTCCCTAAGGCGTTTCTTTAATGCCCGTCATTGGTTGCTGCACAAACAACAGCCCTTTCAGCGACGCAGGCGGTCTGTTCGCCAAAGAATACCTTAGGTGCGTCATCATTGGTGCTGGTGCCAATGTGGTGCCGCTGCTAGCTTGATGCCTCACACATTTGTTGTGCTCGCCAACAACATCTACGTTCACAGCATCCCGCTCTTGTCAATCAACCGTATCCGCCAACCAAAGCCGCACTCCATTGTCGTGGACACCAAGACATTCCAAACTTACAACTTCACGTTCGACCAAGACCCCGGCGTCGTGAGTTCATTCCTCAAGCTGTTTACCACACGCATGCACGTGGACTTCTACAATGACCCTTCGAAGCTCTACGCTTTCAGGTGCGTCGGACTGCACGTTTACGTTCGCGTTCGCGTTCGCGGGCGCTTCAACTCAACATCGTATGTATGTGGCGGTTGCTGTAGTTTCGAACAACAGATGGCGACGATGAGGGACAGAGCCGTGAATGGTGGCGGCGGAGCGCCGAAGTCCAGCCGCACGAGCACCAACCCCGCAAAAGCGGAATGGGTACGGCGTGCGCAGCATCTTCGTGATTCGAGGCAAGATCCGACATTAACTTCGGCATTTCACACTGTTTTGAACACGCAGGTGTACAAAATCGGCGCAGAATTTCGCAGGCAAGGCGCACTGCACTCCAAGAGTTGCTGGCAGGTCAGTATCGCAAGGACGCGGCAGCACGCGGTTGTAATTCTCCTGCGGCACCGGCCATGCAAAGCATAACTTGTGCGTTTGTGTTCCGTCCAGCTGCATCCGAACAGTCAGTGGATGATCCCAACGTACCCGCGCAGTCTGCTGATGCCAGAAAAGCGACTGTTTAGTTTGGCTGAAGTCGAGGACACGGCCGGCTTCCGATCCAAAAAGAGAATCCCCGCTATCACGTGGATGCACCCGAGCGGCGCCGTGATGGCACGGTGCTCAATGCCCCTGGTCGGCCTCGGTGGTCTGACTTGCAGAAGTGATGAAAAGCTCATCGACATCTTCCGTAAGCGAGGCGTTGTCAACGACGACACGCGGCGCAAAGTCTACATCGTAGACGCTCGTCCGAAGATCAACACCCAGGTGCGCATGTTCTTACGGTGTGCGGTCTCCCAAGGTATGTCCTGACGCATGCTTGATTACTGTGCGTGTAGGCTACACACTTGACTGGAGGAGGTGGTGAGAATTTAAGTCGTTACAAACACGGTGCGTCTATTTCCCCACAGATGTCAGACTTTGTGTTGCGCTCGCCGTTTGCTGACGACGGAGTTATGTTTGTGGTGCCCCGCCCGCCCGCCCGAATGACTGGACTGTATGACTTCGAATGTTCGAATGACTACAACGTGCAGCCAAACTTTTGCAGTGTGGAATTGAGAACATTCACAAGATGAGAGACTCTCTGACGGCGATGCTCATGGCTCTTCGACCCGGCGAGGTATGCCGCTGGCGGATACTGTGGTGTTGTTGCGCACCTCTGCTGGCAAACTTACGTGGTTGCGACTGTGTGATGTGTGCGAACGGAAAAAGATTCCGATCGGGTCCAACCCTTCTTGGCTGTCGTCCCTGGATGCCAGCATGTGGCTGGAGTATAACCAGACCGTGCTCACTGCCGCAACGCACATTGCACGAATTATGGAGGTGCGTGCGCACAGCAAAACGACAATCGCAGCATGCAGCAACCGGCACAACAGCACCCTAGGCTCACTCCTTTCGCTGTGCCTGCACGCGTCTTGTTCTGCCGTAGGGAAGTCACTGTTCAGTGGTGGTGCACTGCAGTGACGGCTGGGATCGCACCTCGCAATTGTGCGCTCTCGCGCAGCTTTTGATGGATCCGTATTATCGGACCATCGACGGCCTGGCGGTTCTCATTGAGAAAGATTGGTGCTCGTTTGGGCACAAATTCCACGACCGCCTCGCACACGGTAACGCGCTGTTGCTGTGATGCTGCCTGCGGCCTGCACTGCTAGCGTGATTGCGTCGTAGCAGCAACGTCTCATTGCGGGCATGTGCTCAGGAGTGGTGGGCAGTTCGAAGGACTCGGATGCGCTGCGATACTTTAAGAATACCAAGGAAGCCTCCCCCATTTTCCTTCAATTCCTGGAAGTACGTGTGAACAAGACTTGCGCCATGCAGCGACTCTAGGGCCATACAGTTTATGCCTGAGCTGCGTTTGTTTGTGATTAGGTGGTCTGGCTCATACAACGGCAGTTTCCGACGTTTTTCGAGTTCAATGAAGCTTGCCTCATCTACATTGCTGACAGTTCATACTCGTGCCGCTACGGTGCGATGGCGAGCGATGCCTGTAACTCTCTGCCTCACGCGCAGCCTGACGACTTTGTTCGTCATATTGTTTTGTGTTCCAAAAAAAAAAAGGCAACTTCCTGTACAACAACGTGAAGGAACGCACGGAGTACGGCGTGTAAGTTATTGCCATGTCCACGTCCATGCTTGCGTTGTCACCCGACACCTGACAACCTCCACATGCACGCGGTTTCCAGGTACAAGTCAACGAAGAGTATCTGGGCAGACATTCGCACGAAGCCGCACTTGTTCCGCAACCCCACATTTGCTCCGTGCAAGCGAACGCTCTGGCCTCACGTCGATGCGCGACGCATGGTGCTGTGGGAGAATTTCTACCTCCGCGCCACAACCAGTCCAGCTCCACTCGACAGTGCCGTGGACCTACGCTACACCCTGTAAAAGTGTACCACATGCATGCGTGAGCGCACGGCGTGCGATGCCCAACGGATGGTGGTACATTGCGTGTAACACTAATTTGTAAGCTCTTACTAATAATTGGTTGACCCCGACACGAACAGAAGCCGAATGCTGCACCATAGTTTGTATGTGGTGTGGTGATGGAATACCAGCTGGAAACCAGTTCCATCACAAAGACGTGGAGCACTTGACATCCGTTCGAGCGGTACACGAGGCTAGCGCCCCATAAATACTATTTCTCACGCGTGCTTATGCACAGATCCCACCGCTATGGTCTGGGCACACGCTGTGCCTCTTTCCTCCGCTTACGCAAGGCTTTGAAGGCCGCTTTCAAATGTGTTTTGGTCGCTGCTTTGATCTCATGCTCGATGTCAGCCCTTGTGGACTTCAACTGTTCGCTTTCAACTTTGAGCTTCATCATATCCGTGCCTAGAGCGACATTTGTTTTCTGCGCAAGGGAGTGCACATTGGGCAGCATGGTGGTGAGCAGTGGTGCACAAACACATGTTTGACGGACAACCAAGCAACTGCAAGACAACAGGCGACTGCTTACCTTCGGCGTGCTCGATTCCTCTTCGAGAGCCCGGACCACTTTCAATTTGACCTTACGTTTGTCTTTCATACAATTCTGACAGCACACCGAAATGGACGCGGGTGAGCGACTGCATTCTAGAGCGGACGGCGGTCCCAGAGTTCGCGCAAGCGAGCAGAGAGCGTACCCTAACATCATCTATCGACTTCACCAACACGCCGTCGATTGAATACACGACGTCGTCTTTCATCAGTCCGTGCGTCACCGCGGTGTGCCGCGGGTCGATGTTGGTCACGACGACATAGCGGCCGATGTCGTCCCAGCCGATGCGCTCCACATGCTTGGAAGAGTTCGGCAGTGCCCCAGGCACCGTGAACGTGATTCCTAACGGGTCGGTGACATTGGGACGCTTCAACTTGCACGAGACAAACCTGCATTTGCACACAGCACTCGTCAGTTGGAATGGTCTATTATTTTGGAGCAGAAAAGAACGGCGCAGGCGCAAGCGGGTTTTTTGATGCACGCACCCGCCACGATCCGCGTTGGCGATGGCTTGGCGCACGCGGTTTTCGAGCCTCAGAATGTGCTGCCCGCGAGCCGAGTCAAGCTGCTCGCGAAGGTCTTGCATGCACGCCTTGACCCGCTGCTTGATCATCGACTTCTCTTCCTTCTTGGCCGAACGCGCGGCCTCGGCGGCGACCGGCGCGAGTCCGTTGGGACGCGATGACACGTGTCGTATCGGGCTGTTGGCGATGTCCTCCGAACTCGTCGAGCTACAAAGACGGGATCAGATTATTGGGGGCTGTTCACAGGCGCTGGACGAGAGAACATTTTGCACTGCGACAAGGCTGTCGGATGCGAATGTACCTCATCGTGCTGGTGGTGCGAGCGGTGATGTTGCTGGTCGATCGGCTGATGGCGTCGAAGTCGGCGAGGCTCTGTGTGGTCACCGAGCGGCGCGTGGTGGCCCTGCTGAGACTGTCGTTCAGGGCATTTGCGGGCACCAGCCCGTCGCCGACACCGAAGCTGTCCGTTGGCGAGTGGAGCAGGGCGCCGTCGATGGGGGAGTCGCCGTCACTGTCACCTCCCAGGGCATGATCAGGAAGGTCCCGGAAGGAGTTGGGAGTGCGGCGCAGTGGCGTGATTTTTCCGGCTACAATGCGGCAAGGACACGCGTGAGCACGGTGTGGACAGAGGGAACCCATCGTGCGGAGCAGCGGCTGACAACATACCGGCACGCGGCATCTCCGACAGATCGGTGACCAGAGCGGCAGGTCTGGCCGGCGGGGACGTCGCAGAGTCGTGGAGGAGACCGAGGTTGAGCTGAGATTTTGGACGCTGAGGTAAACTCGCGAGGCCCGAGCTGGTTTTGCGCGGCAGCAGGTCAGCAGCACTCCGAGACTGGGCAAGGTTCGAGCTCGCCGTGGCGGTGGCAGTGGGGGCGGTGCCGTGCTGCTGTTGATCTAGTTGCTGCTGTTGCTTCTGCTGCTGCAGTTGCTGCTGCCTCCGCTTTTGCCTCCTCTGCTCCTGCTGGTTCTGCTGCTGGCCGTCCGAGGGTGGGTGGCCGTTGTTGTCGTGTCCTTGCGGATCGTTCTGGTACATGTCGTCTTCATCTTCCTCGGCCTCGTCGCCGCTGTCGTTGAGGTCGGCCATGCTCTCGCTGTCTGTTAGCAACAAGCAACATGGCGCGCGCAGGTTAGGAGGAGGCGGAAGAGGCGACGGAGGTGAGCGGGCGAGGGTTGAGAGCAGTGTGGCCGAACGCACCGGAGCCTCTGCTGTGGCTCGGTGTGGACTCTGGGGTGACTTCCTGCATGGTCACCACTCCCTCGAGTCGCAGGTTGTCCAGCGAGCTGTTGAGAAACTCTTGCTTGGTGTTGCGGGGCCCGGGCGATGCACGGTCGTCGGCAGCATCGCGGAGCTGCAGGTCGAGAGGGGAGACGCTGGCCATGTCGAACTTGTCCTGGAGCACGCGCATACACGAAGCAGTGTTCAGCAGCGGCAGCTTCGATCGGCTCGGCTCGGCGCGAATCACACTCGGCCGCGAGCGTGGGTGCGTGTCGAGGAAGTGCGGAAAACGTGCAGAGACTTTATTTCATGCGGCGGGAAAAGAGGAGGAGGACGGCAGCGCCAAGCACAACAGGAAAAGCGAGAGAGAGAAAAAAAGAAAAAGGAGAAAAGAAGGATCGACGGGAGGCGAGTGGCAGGACCAACGGGCAGCGGCGGAGCAGAAAAAGTGCGCGTTGAAGACACACTCACGCACGACGCACGCACGCACACGCACGCACGAACGCAAACACAACGTGCATGCGCCGTGCATGCGCAAAAGCAGGCAGGCCGCAATTGCAACGAACCTCAGTGGCGGACATGGCGGGGTTGCGCTGCTGCGGTGTAGTCCAACTTCCCGTCCACGTCAGACGGCCAGTGCCTGCGGTGCTGCGGTGCGGGTGGCACGGGGCGAACGAGTCGCTGCTGCTTCGGTCTTCGACCGCAAGTCAGGGGCGTGGAAGGTCACGCGACCTGTGACCTGTCGCTCGCTCGCTGCCTCTTTCCGCGCAGCACGAACAACAAACCGTCGTATTCCAACGGAGCCGTCTTATTTTTTTCCCGGCGTTCTTGCGGCGCCGTCCTGCCCTTGCCCTTGCCCTTGCACGTGCCCGCCGTTCCGCCGGTGCGTGCGTGCGTGCGTTGTCCTGGCCGTGGCAGTGCGTGCACGTGCGCGGGTGCGTGCGCTACTGTGCCGTTTGCGCGGAAACCACCACAAACACCAACACCAACGACGCCGCCGACACGACGACGAAGTAGCTCACCCCGCTTCAAACTGCATCACGCTTGGCCGAGTCCAGCCGCCGCTCCGTTCCGCTACGCTACGCTTGTCTGTGCTCCCCCACCATCAATCAATCACCACAGCGACGCCCTCAAACCAATCAAAACTGCCACGCAAGAGTTACGTTGGCGGGGGAGGCCCTTCCGTTCGTTCGTTCGTTCGTCGTCGTTCGTTCGGTTGTTCGGTTGTTCGTTCGTTCGTTCGGGACGGGACCGCGCGCGAGGCAACGCAACCTCAATCAAACAAAGCTCACTAACGCAGTCAGCGCGCGCAGTCAACGCGATACCGCCGACCGCACAAACGCACGCGCAAACACGCGCAAACACGCGCTCCGGCGTGACGCAGCGCTACGCAGCGCTACGCAAGAAAACAGTTTACGGACCAACCGCGGCCAGTGGACGTTTTGTCCCTGCGCTGCCGCGCAGCCGCGCAGCGCAGTCGGCGGTCCCGCGCAAACCGCGCCGCTCCGTTCGCGCAAATGCAACGGAACGGCGCAATCAATCAATGAAAGGAAGAACGAACGGCGAACCAACAACCGACCGAGCGACCGAGCGAACGTACGACCGAGCGAAAGTACAATGCAATGCAATGCAATGCAATGTAAAGACAGCGACTTTGTGGCATCAACAACGACGAACGGCGAACGGCGAACGACGAACGACGGGCGACGAGTGACAATGAACGACAATGAAGAAGAAGACGGCGGGGGCGGGATTGGCGGAGGGAGATGCGGAGACTGAGGAAGGAGGGGAGGACGTGCATGGAAACGCGCGCAAACGACGACCGTGACAATGGTATTTTGCGACAATGATCACACGGTGACGCGCCGACGACGATGCGGCGGCAAGTCGTGACGGCAGTAACAGCGAAGACCACGGCAATGAACACGCAGTGGCAATGGGGCAGTGATGACGACGGCAACGAGATGACAGTAGAGTAGGGCGTGCAGGTGGTGTTGGTGTCGGTGCGGGATGATCACGACGGTGATCAGCTTTGAGTGATGATTTTGTCGAACCCACGCAGCAACAACGACGCCAGTGACGAAGACGCGCCAGTGAAGACAACGGCTCTATTGTATTTAGGTAGTGTGCGTCGTTTGGTGCGTTTGTTTTGCTTCTGTTTTTCGCGTGCACTTGATTTCTCGGTCACGCTGTTGGAAGTCCTCTGTCGTCAGCGCAGCGCCGCCTCGCCTGTACGTCGACGGACAGCAACTCGCCGAACTCACGGGAGTTGGGACGGTCACGATGGACTGGGACCAAGGACAAGTGTTTTCGTCCGACCAGCACCTCCGAGTGGACAAAAGCGACAAGGAGGAACTGCTGACGACGCCACGCCATGCCCGCACTCGGTTCAAGGAGTTCATTCGCTGCCATCGGCAGGGCAATCTCTTCAACTACCGAGACCAACTGCTGCTCAACTTCCGAAAGCGCCAGTACTCGCTGGACGTCGACCTAGAACACCTCAACAACTTTGACAGCGCTTTGAAAGATGTGCTGCAGGAGGCTCCCTCCGCCTTCTTGCCGATATTTGAGGAGGCTGCCCGAGAGGTTCTGAACACGCTGGCCGTGCAGCAGCACAGCAGCGACGACGCCTCCGACGATGCATCGAAGATCCCGGCCATCCAGATCACGCTCACGTCCAGGAGGCACTCGCTGACACCCATCCGACGCATCAACGCTGGCCACGTGAACAATCTCATTAAAGTGCCCGGCATCGTCATCAGCCAGCAGAAGGTGAAGCCCAAGGCCGTGGTCATCGCGATCCGATGCAAGACGTGCAAGTCCCTGGAATATCTCCGCTGCCCCGTGGCCTTCGGTGGTGTGAGGATCCCCAGCAAGTGTCGGCGCTCGATGCAAATCATTGAGGCAGCGGATGGACCGGCACAGGACGAATGCGGCAAGGACCCGTACGTGATCCAGCCAGATCTGTGCACGTACGTTGACACACAAATCCTCAAGCTGCAAGAATGCCCCGAGGACGTGCCCACGGGCGAGATGCCGCGCCACACCCTCCTTTCCATGGAGCGATCCCTCGCCGGACTCGTGCCTCCTGGGACCCGTGTCGCGGCGATGGCGATCTCGTGCATTTTTGAGAGCAAGCGCACTCGCGCGCTCGGCACCGGCGCTTCCATTCGGACGCCGTACCTCCGCGTGGTCGGGCTGGACGTCGATGGCGACGGTGCGGGCCGCCTGCGCCGGACGTTCAAGCCGGAGGAGGAAGCGAAGTTTTTGCAGATGAGCAAGCAGCCAGACATCTACGAACAAATTTGCCGCAGCATTTCGCCGTCCATCTCCGGCTCGTATACTCACGACATCAAGAAGGCCGTTGCGTGCCTTTTGTTCGGCGGATCCCGAAAGGTGTTGCCAGACGGCATGAAGCTGCGCGGTGACATCAATGTGCTCATGCTGGGAGACCCGTCCACTGCCAAATCGCAGTTCCTCAAGTTCACGGAGAAAGCGGCTCCGGTCGGTGTATACACGTCCGGAAAGGGAAGTAGTGCCGCCGGTTTGACAGCTTCGGTGATCAAGGACCGCAAGGGAGAGTTCTACTTGGAAGGCGGAGTACGTGCATGGTTTCCCGCGCCGTTGTCACACCGTCTGGCCGGTGGACTGACCCAAATGTTTGTGTTGAATTTGTAGGCGATGGTTCTAGCCGATGGAGGTGTCGTGTGCATTGATGAGTTCGACAAGATGAGGGAGCAGGACCGCGTACGTGAACCTCGCGTGCATCTGCTCAAGTTTGCACAACAGATTGCCTAATGTTGAACGGGCTTGGCTAGGTGGCTATCCACGAAGCAATGGAGCAGCAAACTATCTCCGTGGCCAAGGCCGGCATCACCACAATTTTGAATTCGCGCGTCTCTGTTCTAGCGGCGGCGAATCCTGTCTACGGGTATGTGGGAGTCGGTCGGTGCAGTCGGTGCAGTCAAGCAGTCGTCAGTTACGCGTGCAACTTTTTGTTTGTCTCCCGCTTTGTCAACGTACGCAGGCGATACCAAGATGACATGTCAGCAGCGGAGAATATCAACTTTCTCCCTTCCATTTTGTCTCGTTTCGACCTCATTTTCATCGTTCGAGATGTCCGAGACCGAGAGCGCGATGAAAGGCTCGCCAAGCACGTGGTGGTGGTGCGTACGAAAGCTCGCGTCGCCGACATCGTGCCAGAGCGATTTCTCAAGATTGTCTTGCTTCACTTTTTTGTAGCTCCACATGAACGCGGAGTCGGAGGGCGGTGTGGCTGAGGGCGAAATTCCGCTCGAAACAATGACGAACTACATCGCGTACTGCCGTCAAAAGTGCGCCCCGCGCCTCTCTTTGGAAGCGGCACGCACCCTTAGCAACCACTACGTGCGCATCAGACAAGAGATGCGAATGCGCCTGCAGGAGGAAAAGTCGGTGATTCCCATCACTGTGCGTCAGCTGGAAGCCATCACGCGGATTGCCGAAGCCCTCGCAAAATTGGCTCTGAAGCCAGGTACATAAGTCTTGCATGGTGTTCATGGCGTTGCGCGTCGGAGGCTTGTTTACTGACTCTGTCACGCCACTTGCGCTGTGCCGTCTGCGCTTTTTGGGTTTCACAGAGGCCACTCAAGAGCACGTCACGGAAGCTATTCGCCTCTTCAAAGTGTCGACGCTGAGTGCCGCTCAATCAAAAACGTTCGAAGAACTTGGTCTAGGTGCGCGCACAGTGAGAGCGTTAATCAGTTGCCGTGTCTGCGTTCACTCAACCGATTGCTTCCGTTCCACGCAGGAGACTCCGCTGATGGAGCTAATATGAAGCGGGTCGAGGACGAGTTGAAGCGACGCATTGCTGTTGGGTTCGTAGTGCGCTGCCGTGGTCTTGAACGCGTGCAGTGTGTCAGTGTAACAGTCCGTCCTCGGTGTGTTGAAAACGGTGCCTAGATCGCAAGCCTCGGTGGCGCGTGTGAGAGAGGAATTCACCAAACAAGGCTTTGCCAGGAATGTCATCGACAAGACAATGGACATGTTGGTCCGCCGCGGGGACTTCCAACATAGAGACAAAAGGCAGGCGATCGTGCGAGCGCGGTAACCGCAGGCGAGATTCCGACGGCGTCCATGCGCTTGTCGTTTACCGTGACAGCACAAATCAAACAACAAGCTTCCATCGCGTACGATGCTATTGTTACTCTAACTAACATTTATTGCGTGCGCGCACATTGCAAGGCAATGCCATTACGACGCCAAATGACATCACGAGTACCAGCCGCTCGACTCGCCCTCGTCGTAATCTGTTTTGCCGCCCCACTCGCCGCCGCCATGGTACTCGTCGTGGCTGTAGTCATGCTCAGTGCCGTAGGCTTCACTCTTGTCGTACTCGCCATCGTATGCGGCACTTTTGTCTGCTGCTGGATCGCGCGGGGTCACGAAATTATAAGGCCGCTCGAACGTGGACTCGTTTGTGGCAGAGTTATAATAGAACTCTGCCTGCGCGCTTTCGTCCCAGTACTTTGCCCAGTGCTCGTCGCCTGTCTCAACTGGGCCGCTTGCCGGCTGGTCGGGCTCTACGTAGTTCTCCGGACGATCGAACGTGGACTCGTTGGTGAAGGAGTTGTAATAGAACTCGCGCCCCGTCTCTTCGTCGAAGTACCTCGTCCAATTCTCGGAACGGTTGATAACGTCCGCATACTGGTTGTGCATGCGGATATTTTCGTCCACAGCCTCTGTGTTTTGGATTGCTTCGGCTTGGTCACGCGGAGTGACGAAACCCTCCGGTCGCTTGTAGGAGTTCTCCCCAGTGTCCGGGTTGAAGTAGAACGTGCGCCCACTTTCGTCGTCGAAGTACTTTTTCCATCCCTCTTCGAGTTCGATGGCATTTTTCTGCTGCGCGCGCGCAGCTTCCTTCGCAGTCACCTGAACATCCATGCCCGGCGGTCGCTCGTACACGAGCTCCGCAGTCTTTTGATTGAAGTAGTAGTGGCGGACTTGGTCGTCATCCAGGTACTTAGCCCACGGCCACCCTCCAACTTCCACCGGCTCCTTGCCGCTAGGATCACGCAAGAACCAGCCGAAGAATTCGTCCTGCTCGACTTCCGAAGGCCACTTCGACGGATATTCACCATCACCGTAGTCGATGCGCTTGCCGTAGAAGTCGTACAAAGCACGGAATGAGTGCTTCTTGCGCTTGCCTCCGAAATGAATGGAGGACCAGCACTCGTCGCAGAAGTACTCCTTGCAATGCTTGCACTCTGTGGTGGCATGATAGAACTCGCAGTTCTCGCACACCGGTGGAGGCATGAGGTTCAGCAATGCCTGCGGCTTCCGTACTCGCACTTCAGAGGTGTTCATGTTGAAGTAAATGTTGCGCTCCTCAGTAGAGTCCCACACCACCTTCCAGTAGTTGGCGACTTCCTTGCGCCGCTCCATTGCTCGCTTGCGGCCGAGTCGACCTCGGCACAAAGCTTGAATGGTGACCGCGGCCCACTTGTCCAAGGCATCTTCCTTCGCCAAGTGCAGAAGCAGGTGCATCTGCTGATCGTGCGCCTGTCGCCGTCCCCACTTGCCCCGCAACCATCGCTGTCCCATCCGAGCTGCGCGTTCCAGAGAAGCTGCGTGGTCCAGACTCGCCTGCTGCCTCGAGCGAAGAGCGAGCTTGCCGGCAAGCATGCGAGCAGCAGATTGGATAACAGTGGCGGCTTTTGATTTCCTCTGCAAATCGAGTGCGTCCATCCACTTCCGCAGTCGAATGCGCTCGGCTCGACCACGGAACACTCCCTGCAACATTGTGGCCGCCTTCACGCGTTTCATGTCCGTTATGATACGGAATATGCGCGCCTTGTAGCCTGATCTCATGCGGAACATGCTTTGGATCTTGATGGCGGCCTTGTTGCGCTCCACGGCGTCTTCCGCCAATTCGCGGCGACGTTTGTCAGCGGCCTTCCTGGCCAACCGCATGCGCAAGAGTCGCTGCACGTTGACCGACGCATCTTCTTGCTTCTTAGCAAGGATGGCCTTGAAGGTCAGAATTAGCTTGAACTGCCTGCGCCCGATCAAACCTCGCCACCTCTGTTGGATCTTTGTGGCCACCTTGCTGGCCTTCTCTTCCCATGCTCTCTTGGCCTATCGGGTGTCAAGAACGGCACAAGATGGTTAAAAGTTGCGTATCTCCATCAACACAAAAAACACTGCCACGAAATAAGCAGCTACGCACCGCCAGCATCATTCCGAACAAGTTGCGGGCGGAATGATTACGCCAGGCACATTGAAGTGTAACAGCGGCCTCAGCTCTCTTTTGAATCCATGCAGCATGCCTTTTCTGCCGCAGGATCCGCTTCGCTCTAATCCGACGTGCGACCTTCTGCACGGCCTTCGCGGCATCTTCTTCACGCTTTCTCTGCCATTTGATCACCAAGTACGCACGCTTTGCCTGCCGCCGTCTCCACAAACTTTGAAGCTTCAAGGCAGCCCACTCCATGAGTCGCTTTTCTTTGGCTTTGCTCAGTGCTTTCATCGCCTGTGACCTTCTGTAGAGGCCTTGCAGTCTGATGGCGGCCTTCCATGCAATGGCAAAATCGTCGATACGCCGTTTCTCCTTGGCGCGGTGCTCAGGAACGTAGCCATAAAAGTCTTCCGTTCGCTTAATGGTGACGTACGTCCATGACTGGCGGAGGCCTTTCAAAGCTGCGAATGGCACCGTGCATCCCTTGACGTTCAACGTGAGGATGGTCGGGCACTTCTCAGCGAGCCATGCCAGCCCGGTCTCCGTGACATCGCGGAGACCGGACAGGTTGAGGTACTCTATCCCAGGCGCCAGGTGCGCCTCTGAAATTGCAAGCAAAGAAAGATCGCTGACGCCTCGGCAATCCGGGATGTTCAGGTGCACCAGGTGCTTGCAGCCTCGCGCCAACGCTTTGATGCCCGCATCGGAGATGGAATCGTAGTCACACTTTGCCAAATTCAGCTTCTCCAAGTTTGGGCAGCCTTTGGCAAGGGCGCGGAGGGCCTTGTTGTTGACCTATACAAGCAAAGCATTGAAGCACGCACATGGACGGACTGAGCGCACCGAAAAGCAGCTGGCAGCGAGATGGTGGTTGGCACGGACCTTCTCACACCGGAACAAATCCAGTACACGCAGATCCGGGCAGTTTTCAGCCACATGCCGCAGAGCCTTGTGGCCCACTTTGGGGCACCCTTGCAGGTACAGCTCTTGCAAGCGTGGCGAGTTGGTGGCGATAGCCTTCAAAGCCTGGGCGCCAATCTGAAACACCCGATTCAGGTGCACAGACACGAGGTTGTGGCATCTACTTGCCAATGCGACTAAACCGCGAGGTGCGAAGTCGCGCTTCGCCCCGTTGGTGATGAATGGGAGACCCGACAGGTTCAACTTCTCCATGAGCTCACAACCGTTGCCGATGGCAGTGATCCCGGTGTCGGTGATGTGCTGTGGAGACAAATGACACGCAGGCATACTTCGCACATGAATATTTCATCAACAACGAATGGGCGATTGGGGTGAGAAGTGACGTCCAAACCTTGTTTCCTTCCAACCGGAGCTCCTTTAGAGCTGGGCACGATTCACACAACACGCGGATGCCGATGTCACTGACGTGGAAACAATTGCTAATATCCAAGAACTCCAAGGCAAAACAGCCCGAAGCAAGCCAAGACAGGCCGGTGTCGGAGATTTTTTCTAAGTTCGCTAAATCTAAATACTGGAGTCCGGGGCAACGCTCGGCCAAGGACAACAACGCAACGTCCGTGATCTGGACGGGGCAATGGCGATGATGATGAAGGAGAAGGCAAGACAAAAACAAAGACATACGAGTGAGATGTTTGGAGGCGTTCACACGATATCGACCGCGACGAGAGGACACACGCTAAGCAGCCACAGCCACAGCCAGTGCAGTCGCCGAACCTTGTACTTTTGATCTTTACGCGACAGTGCCAGGTATCGCAATCCCGGACAACCCTGAGTCAGGGCCATGACGGCCGCATCGGACAGGTTGACGCACTCTCGCAGGTCAACGTGCCGCAGCTGTGGGCAGACCTTTGCGATGGAGGTGATTTCGGCGTCACTGAGTTTGGTGACGAACGACAGATCTATTACTTCTAACTGGGGGCACCCTGTGAACAGGCGCATGCACATCCACGGGCGCAGCCACGTGCACCTTCGCAAGTGCAGCTCGCGCAAACTGTGGCAGGTGCTGCCGATGGCTTCAGCGGCAGTGCCGTTCAAAGGATACGCTGCGCCCGACCCGTTGATGTTCAAGCACAAAAGGTCTTTGTTCGCGGTGCAGATCGCATGGATGCCGGCGTCGGTCAAACGGGAGCAGCCGGCGAGGCTAAGGAATTGCAACGTATGACATACCGACGCCAACGCTGCAATGCTACGGTCGGAAACCTCGGCTGCACCAGTGATGTCGAGGTGCAGAGTTCCTTCGAATCGCCTGCCCCCTGCCAGTTCACCTTGGTTTCGCCCGGCGCTGTGAATGAATCGCGCCACCGCGCCTCGCGTAGACGACATCTTCCGCAGCAATGCTTTGCGCGCGTGGACTTTCTTGTTGTGGTGCGCCAACTCGAAAATGGTTTCGTCGGTGACGAGTACAGCCCATGGTTGCAATCGTAGCACTGGTTGCAGTAGCAGTTCTGACGGGACTCGCGTGAAGCGGGATCCGACGCCGAGGTTGGCGGTTTGTTCCTTGACAGCGTCCGTGAGAGCCTTCAGCGCTCGCTTTCTCAGTCGTCGCTCCGCATCCTCGTGAGAGACTGTGGACGCCCGCGTTGACGAGCCGCTGGCGAGTGCGAACCGATCATCGACCTGGTTTCCTTCCGGCGACGATGCTGGACGCGAGTCACTCACCGGGTCTGCAGGAACGATGGCGGTGCTGATCGCCATCGCCGCTTTGGACAAACGGCGAGACATCTCTTCCCACCTGGAATTGCCAAGAGGCTGGCTTTACGTGCAGTGTCTGCAAGCGGCGACCAAGCCGCCGGTGCAAACGCACCGTGGCATCATTGACGCAGTCGTCGCCGTCGTCGTCGAGGCGTGCATAGGCGGTAAGAAAGTTTCTATTGCGCCGCGCTCTTTTTCTTTTATTCGTGTATGGCATTCATTTTATCGCTTCGAGGTAAACTGATCGCGTTCGTTTCACCACGTCCACGTCAACCGTGCTCGCAACGACGGCAAAGACTCCGTCAACGCCGACAACGGCAATGACGACGCCGAAGTTCTTTGATCGGCTTACGACAACGATACAGACAACAGCGCAGACAACAGCGCAGACAACAGCGCAGACAAATGCACCTCCAACAACGCCGACGACAAAGGAAGGGCGAAGGAAGGAAGGGCGAAGGCAACGTACGAACGAAGGAACGAAGGAACGAAGGAACGAAGGAACGAAGGAACGAAGGAACGAAGGAACGAAGGAACGAAGGAA
>ENA-OWNT01002849-OWNT01002849.1-seawater-metagenome-genome-assembly--contig:-NODE-2849-length-17212-cov-5.459761_pt1 | contig 17212 bp, 14 predicted proteins | sample MGYA00238136_ERZ651165 | MGnify/ENA primary metagenome ERZ651165 (study PRJEB26861, sample SAMN08777766) | seawater metagenome | isolation source: coastal seawater | place: USA: Florida | collected...
CCAATCGTCCATACCGTCTTCACTCATGGGAACTCCCCTATACCTTACAGGTCTTCTTCGAGTACTTGCAGCTCCGCGTCATTATCGATAATGCGCCCGCCGCGGGTTAATAACTGTAGCTCAGACTTCACAGAAGTCGGTCTTGCAATCTTCTCTACTATTTTCAGCGCCAAATTGTCTCTTGAACGGCCAAGCTTAGCTCTGAACGTAGGTAAATCTTCAATTAGCACCGTAATGGTTTCAGGCATTTCAACAGGAATAATGTCTCCCGGCTTGAAATCCATAATGCTCTGTAGCGGCACGTCAACATCTAGCATATGCGTAGTGAGCGCTACTTTTACATCCATAATCTCATCGCGAAGCGCCTTGCTCCAACGTAGGTCTGTATCTTCTTTATCGCTTTGAACACCCGCGTCCAGTAGCTCTCGAATAGGCTCAAGCATGGAGTATGGTAGCGACACGTGAAAATCACCACCACCGCCATCTAGCTCAATGTGGAAAGAGCTAATCACCACAACTTCGGTAGGGCTAACAATGTTAGCCATTGCGGGGTTTACTTCTGAATCCAAATATTCAAACGATACGTCCATCACCGGTGCCCAAGCTTCTTTGTAATCTTCAAAGATAATTTTAAGCAGCATCTGAATAATGCGACGTTCTGTTGGCGTGAATTCACGGCCTTCTATCTTTGCATGATAGCGTCCATCACCGCCAAAGAAGTTGTCTACGAGAATAAAAACAAGTCGAGCTTCCATGGTAATTAGCCCTGTCCCTTTAAGTGGACGGAACCTCACCATGTTCAAGCTTGTTGGTACAAACAATGTATGAATGTACTCACCAAACTTTATCATCTGTATGCCGTTAATCGACACTTCAGCAGATCGGCGCATCATGTTGAACAAACTGACGCGCATATGACGAGCGAAACGTTCGTTTACAATTTCAAGGGTAGGCATACGCCCACGGACAATTCTGTCCTGTGAAGAGAAGTCATATTCAAGCGTAGAGGCATCAGACTCGCCGCCACCACCAGGCTCGTCTTCATCTACATCGTCTACGCCGTGTAGTAGCGCATCGATTTCATCTTGAGATAATAAATCACTCACACTCTTTACCTATGTAAATGGCGTTAACGTTATTTGTACAACAACGGATGCCTCTATTGCATTACAAAGCCGGTAAACAACACACGTTCTACTACGTCTTTACCTTCAATTTCTTTAAGTGCCTTTTGCACTTCAGTTACTGCTTGCTCACGCAGTTCTATCTTACCCGCCTCAGTAATTAGATCGTCTGCATTTGACGCACTGAAAGCTTGTAACAACGTACCTTCGATCAGCGGTATATGGGTTTTTGCAATCTCTTCATTTTCAGAGCCCCTGACCAAAAGCTGTACTTTAATTTGAACTAAACGGTCGCGCCCTGTGCCCGGAACGTTAAAAACAAATGGTCTAGGCATAGCAACGTATAGCGCCGTTCCAATTTCTGCATTTTGCGTTGGTGCTGGTGCAGCTTGCTCAGACGCTCCGCCTTCAGCTGCGGCAAGTTGTTCTTCTGTTGGCTCATCGCCACCGGCAAAAAGAAAGAAATAGGCAGCGGCGCCACCACCAATTAACACCACGGCAATAATGATGATTAACATCATTTTACTCTTACCTTTGCCACCGTCTTCTACTTGTAATTCTTCTTCAGCCATGTGTTACTCATTACTCGGTTTTGAAAACACGTATTATCAGCCTTCCACTCAAAATGGCAATGGCTCGACAGACAAATGTACCCTAAACTTTAGCAGTAAGCGTGGGTTCTCACCATCATCTAACACTGCAGCTGGGTCATTTGCCTATTAATTACGCGTAATAGTCAATTCCACCTTTCATTTCACGGGTTATCGACTGCTCAATGACTGAGGACGCCTCGATACCGTCAGAATTTTCGCTATTTTGCTCGCCGGCATCACTGCCTGAACTGTTGTTTGCAAATTGCTGGCCACTTTCACTGCCTGAAGAGTTATCTTTTCTCACTTGTGCGTCGCCTAGTTCGATTCCTTGCTCAGACAGCATATCTCGAAGTCTAGGCATCGCTTCAGCTAACGCATCTTTAGCCTGTTGAGACTGAACTACAAAGCTAACGCTGGCGGCGTCACCCGATACATTTACTCTAACCTGCATACTGCCAAGTTCTGGTGGGTCCAAACGAATCTCGGCCATAGTGTTTCGCGCATTCACCATCCAGCGAATTTTTTCGTTTAACTGTTGCTGCCCTTCCGGCTTATGAATGTTGACCGCTTTGTCGAACCCTTCAAACTGCTGCTGTGTTTTTGACGCTTCTGCTCTAAGCTGACTATTTTCGTTCATTACCGTATCGGCTTGCGAAAATTGCCCCTGCAAAACTTGCGCTGCAGCACTTTGCGCGTTGTTTACTAACTGTAAAAATTGACTAGCTTGTGCATCAGCTTTGGCCGTGAGGCTAGCGGCAACATCACTGCTTAACTGGGCTTCTTTGGCAGCATCAGCAACGATGGTAGATAAGTCAATTCCTGGCTCTCTACCTTGTTGAACCTGCTGTTGAAATTCATTAATACCGGCAATAATATTGGCTTTAACTGCCTGCTGCTGTTGAGCGTTAGGTACCGAACCGGCTATTTGCTCTGCGAACGCTTCGGCTGCCTTCTGCGCGGTTTGTGCCGGCATTTCAGCAATTGTGGTTAATAGGCTTGCGGCATCATTTTCAACCGATTGCGTGTTCACTTGTGCTTCTTGCGCACCTGTACTTTCGCCTTGTTTGCCTGTTGTTTGTTCAGCGTTGTTTGAACTAACCCCTGTTGCAGCATTTGAATTTGTAGTTACGGTTTGGGTTAATGCCTGTTCACCGAGCACAGCCTCGCTATCGCTTAGTTCACCTTCTAGCAAAGTCGTTAGCGCGGCTTGGTTAGCTTGGGTATTGTCACTTTGCTGTAACTCACCCTCTGCGTTTACGGCTTTGTTTAACTGGTCTTGCACTATGTTCAATACCAGTGTTTCTTCGGCGTTAAGTTTTTCTTGGTTAAGTTCACCAGTGACATCATTGACATTTTTGTCGGCGAGTACGCTTTCAGACTCTTCGATATTTATTTCGTCTTCATCGTTATTATTCACAAGCTTAGCAATAAGTTGTTGGAGCGAGTCAGAACTTTCAGGGTTGCTATTCCCAAAGTCACTACCTCCAAAATCACCGTCGCCAAATTGACCAGACTGAGAGCTATTCAAAATAGCGCTTAGCTCGCCTTGGGCATCCGCGCCCTTGGTACCTTGAAACTCTCGGTATACATCAATTTCGCCACTCTCTTTGCCATCGAATGCACCTTTCTTTAAAAGCGCACTTAACGATTTTACTGCGGCAATGATATCTGTATTTGACGCTGTATCTGTGTTTTCAAGACCTTCGATATCTTTTAGCTGTGTAAGCAAGTGGTTGAGTACAGACTCTGCCGAATTACTGTCTACGTTATCGGGGAGCTTCCACAATTTACCGGTTTCTTTTGGTGTTATTTCAATGCCGCGAGTATTACTCGCTAGGTCTGTTTCGTTATTGATAGCTTTATTAACAATGCTATCAACGAAGGCAACCCAGTCATTGCCGTCATGATCAACACCGCTTTTTTTACCATCATGAAGTTCGTCATCAGGAATTCCTGGCGTCGTGATCTCACCTTTTAATGGGTTCGATATTGCGTCGTTATCGGCGCGGCCGTTTTTATCGGAAAGCATTGGCTTTTGAACGCTTTCGTTTTGTCCATCTACATTTTGTGTATACTCGGCATCTTCTCGCATAAGAGCTTCTTCGGGAAGCTCTTGGTCGTATGACTTTTCTTTTGTTGGTAACTCAACACTGTCACCTTTCTTTACCTGCACATCACGCTGCGTTGCCTGCTTAGGAATAAAATCTGACTTTGGCGCCTTTGCTTCATCGTAGAACTGCTCAAACGAACGGCCATTTCCATTACCTTGGCCCTCGCCCACTCCACTACTAACGGCTTTCGCAGTTGATGAAGCCGCAAACGGCAAAGCGGCAAGGTCTGTTTTTTGTGCGGCAACTTGTTGCATAATTTTTTACCGTCCTACTCTTTATACAAATTTAGCGATATTGGCTTACAGCTTTTGTTTTAACATTCCAAAAACTAAAGACAACCAAAGCGTAGTTTATTGATTAGAAACAATTTAATCTTTAAACAGCACGTAAAATGTCTTAAATCAGCCATCTTATTTAAACGCATCAAACGTTATTTAAATTGCTACTAAGCTGCAATCAACTACAGTGTTGGGCTAGTTTGCTGATGGCGAATAATTAGTGATTGCAAAGGGTGAGCCAAGTTTGCAGGGTACAAACCTATTTTGATTGAATAGCATAAAACCTCGTAGTTTTTGCCTACAGTACAACGAAATTTAGTTAAACGTTGAGCGTTTGGCTCTTAAAAAGCGCTGGGTTGCAAACTCATCCATCATAGCTTGCTCTGCTTTTGCCGCTTTTTGTTCTGCAGCTAATTGCTTTTTATCAAGCAACAACTTCACCGCTTTTACTTTTTGCTGCTGCTTAAGCCAAAGCTGCTTTCTTTGATCTGCAGCCATTTTTGCTCGGGCTATTACCTGCATTTGCTGTTCGCACGCTTTGTCCAGCTTACCGACAAACGAAAGGTGCTGTTGATAGTAGGTTGCTGTTACGCCATCTTGACCGGTTTGTTGAATGCCTTTGATGTAGTCGATGCGGTATTGCTCAAGGCTGGTGAGCTTTTGCTTTTGTTGATCTACATTCTGTTGTGCCAGCTGATAACTGCGCGCTTCGCGCTGCTCTTTTTCTTTTTCAAACTCAGCAAGTCTTTGTAGCTGTTTCGACATTTACTAGCCCTGCCCCAGTCCTTTCGCTAACGCGGCCATGCCTTCCAGACTCTCGCTGTAGGGTAATACTTGCTTCATGCCTTGCTGTAAGAAAGCATTAATGGCGGGCTCTGCACGAATTGCAAGGTCGATACGTGGGTCGGAGCCTTTCGCATAAGCACCTATGGAAATCAGATCTTGGTTTTGCTTGTAATTTGAATACACTTGGCGGATGCGTCGTGCCATAAGTTGATGCTCTTCGCTAACCACCATAGGCATTACACGGCTAATCGAAGCTTCGATGTCTATTGCAGGATAATGCCCGCTATCTGCAAGGGTACGCGAAAGCACAACGTGACCATCTAAAATAGCCCGTGCCGCATCAGCAATGGGGTCTTGTAAGTCATCACCCTCAGTTAATACAGTGTAGAAAGCCGTTATAGAGCCCTGTCGCTCGCTCCCATTTCCTGCGCGTTCAACAAGTGCTGGAAGGCGCGCAAATACCGATGGTGGATACCCTTTTGTTGCAGGAGGCTCGCCAACCGCTAAGGCAATTTCACGCTGAGCCATTGCATAACGTGTAAGCGAATCGATAAGAAGCAACACGTTCATACCTTTATCGCGAAAATATTCTGCAATAGTTACCGCTGTTTCGCAGCCCTTCAATCGCATTAACGGTGATGTATCTGCGGGGGCGGCAACAACAACGGCGCGTTTGCGCTCTTCCTCAGTAAGTATTTCGTGAATAAATTCTTTTACTTCTCGGCCACGCTCTCCAACAAGCCCTACTACCACCACATCAGCTTCACAGCCGCGGGTCATCATACCAAGTAACACACTTTTGCCCACACCACTGCCAGCAAAAAGCCCCATACGTTGGCCAATACCCACCGTATTAAGCGCATTTATGGCTCTTACGCCTACGTCCATAGGCGCATTGATGGGTTTTCTGATTAATGGGTTCATAGGCGGACGAGTGGTAGGTGCTCGTGCTTCTGCATCTATCTCGCCTAGTCCATCTAAAGGCTGGCCGTTACCGTCTACAACACGGCCTAATAGCCCCATGCCAACTGGCAAACCGCTTTGGCGATTTAATGGCATCACACGACTTCCAGGTACAATACCTCGTACGGCTTCTGTCGGCATTAAATAGGTAATATCATCACCAAAGCCAACCACTTCAGCTTCAATTTCACCTTCAATGGTTTGCACTAAACATTGGCTTCCCACAGGAAGCTGACACCCTACGGCCTCAAGCGTAAGGCCGATACCGCGAACTAACTTGCCAGCAGCCACAACAGGAGGTGACGTTACCTGTTTTGTAATGCTATCTAGGTGATTGTGCCAAGGGCTAGTCATCGCTTAGCCCTTGGTTAAGCAGGAATTTTTCAATAACATCGCGGCATCGACGTTCAACAGACACATCTACGGCATTTTGCGCTGTGGTAATGTCACAACCACCACGCTCCATCGCGGGCGCTTCAACTAAATTCCACCCTTTTTTAGCGACGTCTTCCTCACCGAAATGGGATTTCACAATGTCGATATCATCGGGATGCATATGTATTTGAAATTCGGTCTGATTGATAGGAAGGGCTTTTAATCCCTCACTTAAAGCTTGAAGAACCACTTGAGAGTTGGTCGTTACTTCCGTTTTTATCACAGCTTTCGCCAGCGTGACGGCTAACTTTACGAGTTGATCACGGGTTTCATCATTGGCTTGCGAAAGTGGATCGTGAAGTTTATCTGCCAGAACCTGCCATACTTCAGCCTGTGCTTGTACCTGCTGTCTGCCTTCTTCTAAGCCCTGCTCAAGACCTTCATTGTGGCCTTGCTCTTTACCTTCAGCATGGCCCGCCTCAAGCCCTTCGGCTTTACCCTCTTCAAGGCCTTTACTCTTGCCTTCTTGATAACCTTCATCGTAAGCGGCTTGACGTATTGCTTCAATTTCTTCGGCAGTAGGCGGAAGAATTTCCTCTTCTTCTTCTGGCGGTTCATATTTCCAGTCTGAACGGCGATTCAGTGCATTTGTGGGTTCATCATCTCTTGCCGAAACTGGATCTTCGACAAAGGGCAAATCCCACTTTTTCGCTTCATTTGCTTCACTTTCGCTGAAACTTTTCTTTGCCGTCATGCTATTACCACGTCATTGGCTAATAAAAATATTCTTAGTTGTTTACTTTCAATAAGTGAAGGTTCTTACAGGAACTCTTCACCGCCACCGCCACCTAGCATAATTTCACCAGAGTCAGAGAGTCGACGGGCAACAGAAAGGATCTCTTTCTGTGCAGTTTCCACTTCGCTGATACGCACTGGCCCAAGTGCTTCAAGATCGTCGTTAAGCATTTCTGCTGCACGCTTCGACATATTGCGCATAATTTTGTCTTTAAGCTCTTCGTCAGCGCCTTTAATGGCTTTAAGCAATGCGTCTTGCTGAACTTCACGAAGAATCGCCTGAATACCTTTGTCATCCACATCCACAAGGTTGTCGAATACGAACATAAGATCTTGAATTTGCTGACTCATCTCTTCGTCTTGCTCACGGATAGCATCCATTAGCTGACCTTCAATGGCAGTATCTAGGTAGTTCATAATGTTGGCAGCTGACTTCAGGCCGCCCATCTTCGCAGCTTGCGTGCCGGCTTGACCTGCGAACTGTTTCTCCATGATTTCATTAAGCTCTTGTAGTGCAGCTGGCTGAACTTCTTCAAGATTAGCAATACGCATTAGCAGGTCTAAACGCACTTTCTCAGGGAACTGTGCCAAGATTTCGGCACTTTGCTCAGGCTCGAGATAAGACAGTACAATGGTTTGTATCTGAGGGTGCTCATTTCGAATGATGCTAGCAACTTGCTTCGAGTCCATCCACTTCAGTGAATCCAGACCTTTCGCTCCGCTTCCCATTAGAATTTGGTCGATAAGGTTAGCCGCTTTATCTTCACCTAGTGCTGCTGTTAATGCACGTTTAACGAAGTCCTGGCTTTGGAAACCAATGGTGCTGTAGTTTTGTATTTCTTCAATAAAATGCTTGTGCACCGCAGTAATTTTGGTCTGCGTCATATCGTCCACTTTCGCCATTTCGGTACCAAGCTTTTGCACTTGTTTAGGCTCTAAGTGTTTTAATATTTGTGCCGCATCTTCTTCAGATAGACTCAGTAGAAGAATAGCGGCTTTCTCAACGCCTTCTAGTTTACTGACGTCATATGACGGTTCTTCAACATTTGCTAATTCTTCAGCCATGATTTCCTCTCACTACTCGTCTTGCATCAACCAACCCTTCACTACTTGGGCTGATAGTTCTGGCTCATTTGCAACTAGTGCTCGAACTGCTTTTAATACATCTTCATCTTTGTGTAGGTCTGGAAGCATCAGTGACCCATCTGGCGCAAAGCCAACCTGTCCCTCATCGAAGTCTGAGGTTAGCATGCTAATCGTATCGTCACCTAAGTCTAAACCTTCATCAGCATCAAACTCTTCCGCGTCATTTGACTCGTCAGGGTTGATTAGTCGGCGCAGCATTGGACGAATCACAAAAATGATTAATACGATTATAACCAATCCGCCAACAACTAGCTTCAGAATTGGAAGGAATCCTGGTTTTTCCCATAGCGGCACGTCTTCAATTTCACCGGCATCCATTCGAGTGAACGGCACACTTACCACTTCTAATGAATCACCGCGGGTGACATCAAAGCCAATACCGCCTTGTAGAAGTCGACGAATGTTTAACAGCTCTTCTTGCTTTCGAGGCGTTGGCGTCATCGCACCGTCTTCCCCTGCCACCTGAGCATAGTCAACCGCTACCGAAACACTGAGTCTGCGAATAGTACCTGTTTGCTTTTTCGTGTGGCTAATTGTGGTATCCAGTTCATAGTTGCGAGTAGATTCTTTCGCTGTTCTGCCCGGAAGCGTTTGTTGATTTGCCCCACCCGCTTCTTCAGGAATATTTGAATCAAGGGGGGGTTGATTTGAAAGTGCACCAGGGATTCCACCTACACCACCACCAACGCTATTTTCTTCCATAATCATTTCACTGCGCACTGCGGGAAGATCTGGGTTATAGCTGCGCTGGGTTTGTTCCATGGCAGTAAAGTCCATTGAAACATCAGCTTGAGCCGTGTAGTTGCCTATGCCTAATACTGGAATAAGAATAGCGTCTATTTTTTCTAAATATTCTTGTTCGCGCTGGCGCTCAATTTCGTACTCTTTTCTTGCACGAGCACTCATCGAATCTTGCGAACCAGAATTCAGTAAGCGACCGTTACTATCGGTTACGGTAACTTTTGACGGCTCCATGTTTTGCACTGCCGAAGCAACAATGTCTACAACTGCATCAACTTCCTCACCTGCTATCACGGCGCCGCGCTTTGCAGTTAATACTACGGTAGCTGAAGCTTTCTTTTCTCTTCTTGCGAATACATTTTCTTTTGGCATCGCCAATAAAACGCGAGCTTTTTGAATACTGGCAATATCTTCGATAGTCGCGGCGATTTGCTGTTCACGAGCATGTTTCAAGCGCTCCATTTCAACGCGCTGGCTTACACCGAACCCCATATCTTGCATGATAATGTCGGTGCCCGCCGTTGTGGTTTTGGTTAAACCTTGGCGGGTCATGCCTAAGCGAATGTTCTGAAACTCATCGCTTCTTACATAAACCGTATTACCTTCAAGCTTGTACTCAATTTGGTTAGCATCCATGTAGTCCAAGGTTTCGATAAGCTCTTGGGTCTCCATCTTAGCTAACGGGCGATAATCAGGCTCTTGTGACCAAATAACAATAAAAATGGCGATGGCCACACAAATAACGAGCACGACGACAAGCGCCATTTGTCGCATCATGTCTGCGCTACCAAGCGCATCCATAAAGCCCGACTTATTTTCAGCCTCGTTATCTGCAGTTGTATTCTGATCAGGAACGGTAAGATTTGTACCAGTTGCTTCAGCCATAACCTATTCCACCTACACCGGCATATTCATAATTGTTTTATACGCTTCAAGCACTTTGTTACGAACTTGAACTGTTGCTTCAAAAGCGATACCGGACTTTTCCTTCGTCAGCATCACTTCCGCTAGACTTAAACTAGGGTCGCCCATTTCAAAACGCTTTTGCGCATCACGTGATTCAAGCTGCAGACCGTTCACACCGTCTACTGCATTTTTAAGCATGGATGCAAAGTCGCTTGCAGACGAATTGATCTCGGTTAACTGCTGGGGCTCGTTAACCTGAAGACGAGTTTGTCCAATCATGTTTTGCATTTCTTGATACAAACTATTGGCTTTAACGTCCATAACCACTCCTAGAGTACTTTGCGAAGCCCAAGTGATGGGCGTGAATTATTATAACTAAATACAGATTAGCAAAGGTCTTGCCAACTTTACTTATTCAACAAATTCAATAGTTTATATCGCAACTTTAAGGAAAAGCCAAAATAATGACAGAAGGTAAACAGAGGGCACCAAAAAACCGCCACCCTGAATACAACAGAGGGCGACGGTCGGCTATGAAACTTTAAACCGAATTTTTACGGTGTTTTAAGAAATAGGTTGCTGCAATGATTACATTGGGCACCTGTTTTAGACGAGACTATGCTGGTACTTCAATACCATCCTCTCGCATTCTCGCCAGTTTGTAACGCAAGGTTCTTGGGCTAATGCCTAGCTTTTCTGCAACGTCTTTGCGCTTGCCGTTACACGAAGCCAGCGTATCTAAAATGATTTGATGTTCTTGATACCGCAGCTCAGAGCCAAGTCGATTATCGTCAACGGGCTCAGCAATTGGCTCGCTATGTTCCGTTATAGTCTCATCAATCATTAGGTCGGCAGCACCAATCTCACCCTCCTCACAAAGGATAAGTGCACGTTGAACTACGTTTTCTAGCTCGCGAACGTTTCCTGGCCAGCTGTACTGGCTCAGCTTATTGCGAGCAGCGGCATTTAGTCTAATAGTGCCAAGCCCTTGTGCAGAAGCATGGCGCTCTATGAGATGTTCCGCGAGAGGGACAATATCGCCCGGTCTCTGCCCAAGCGGTTTCCACTCAATTGGAAATACGTTCAAGCGATAGTACAAATCTTCTCTGAAATCACCTGCTTCAACAGCCTTTTTTAGATCTCGGTTACTGGTAGCAATAACACGCACATTAAGCTTTACCGTTTTCCTGCCGCCTAACCGCTCGACTTCACGCTCTTGTAATACCCGTAATAGCTTGGCTTGCAGCGCAAGATCCATTTCAGTGATCTCATCAAGTAATAACGTACCGTCTTGAGCTTGCTCAAACTTACCCGGACAAGCTTGCACAGCACCGGTAAACGCCCCTTTCTCGTAACCAAATAGGGTTGCTTCAAGCATATTCTCTGGAATTGCTGCACAGTTAATCGCCACAAAAGGTGAGTCACTGCGCTGCGACTGGTCATGAATGTAACGAGAGAGCACTTCTTTACCAGAACCACTTGGCCCAAGTACCATCACGGTAGCTTCCGACTTTGCTACTTTTCTAGAAAGTTCTAGCAACTTTAAACTTGATGGGTCGGCTACGATGGGCGTGCGCGACTCAATCTTCTGAGCAGGCGCGTAGCGCCCAACTAAGTTAAGCAATACTTCTGGCGCAAAGGGTTTAGACAGATAATCTGTTGCACCATCGCGCATAGCCTGCACAGCATCGTCAATGGTGGCATATGCTGTCATTAGCAGAACCGGCATGTTTGGAAATTTTGCTTTAATATTTTTAAGCAGTGTTAGCCCGCTCATTTCACCCATTTGAATATCACTTACTACAAGGTCAACTTTATGAGCGTTGAGTTTCATCAAGGCACTTTCGGCGCTGTCTGCTTCAATGACGTCATAGTCGCCTAACAATAAGGTGTCAAAAAGTGCTTCACGAAGACCTGCATCATCTTCCACTATCAAGATTGTTGTCTTAGCCATTTTGAACTCCTGCTTATGCCACTTGAGTGATCGAGTTTGGTTGACGTTTAAATGGCAACGCAATGCTGAAGCACGCGCCTCCATTGGCCGCGTCGGTTACACTTAAGTTGCCGTTGTGTGCGCTTACAACTGACTTTACAACGGCTAAACCCAAGCCTGTACCGTGAGTCTTTGTTGTAAAGAAAGGCTCGAAAATTTTTGCCTTTAACGAGTCTGGCACCCCTGTACCGCTGTCTATTACAGAGATTATTAGCTTTTCGTTATGCTGCTGCACGTTTACATTAATTTCGCTATTTTTGGGCGATACCTGACTTGCATTATGAATTAGATTTAGCAACCCGCCTTGCAACGCAGTAAGGTTACCCGTGATGGTAAATTCGTCATCAAAACCGTTAAACGTAATACGCTGGTTTTGCTGTGATGCCATTGTGTTGGCACTGCCTTCCACTGCACTGAAAATGTCTCTAAGATTTAGCTCGCTGACGACTTGTTCTTCGCCTGACTTGGCAAATAGCAGCATGTCATTAACCTGACTTTCAAGGTCTTTGAGTCGATCAGAAAGCTTGTTGGCAAACTGCTCTTGAGCCTCTTGCCCTAACCCTCTGCGTTTTAGATTGGCCGCATACAGCATGGCAGCAGATAACGGCGTACGAATTTGATGTGCTAGCGACGCCACCATTTTTCCTAACGACGATAAACGCTGCATATGGCTTACTCTTGCCTGCAATCTTCTAGTTTCAGTGAGGTCGGTAATGACAATTAATTGCCCAGGCTCTTTTTCCAAGGGTGTAATTGATAGCTTTACACGACGTCCGTCGACAAGAGAAACTTCGTGACCGTCATCGGCACGCGGTTTAAACGAGCGAGTAATAATACTACGCCACACCTCTTCTTCTAAAGGCTCACCGAGTAGAGCTTTAGCTTGTTCATTTGCCTGGCGAACAACGCCTTTACCATCAATAACGATGACACCGGCAGGCATGACTTGCAGTAAATGCTCCAGACGGCTTGCCTGTAGTCGTAATGAGTCGATATTGTCGGTAGCGGCTTCTGAATAGCCGTTACCCGCTATTGCACTATCGATGTCGCTTAGTACGTAACGAGACGCTGTGTTATCAGATGAACTGTAAGTGCTGTCAAAAGCCATAATACCCTCGTCAAATTGCAGACGCTGTAAAGTTATGACTTGTTAAAGCAGAAGGTATGCCAATATTATTTACCTAATAATATCAGCAATATAGAAGGGGAAATGAGTATAAATCTAACGTCAATTACCTGACGTTAGACGTCTTCGGTTCGTTGAATATCGTACTTTCGCATTTTTTCAACAAGCGTGGTTCGACGCATACCCAGCTTATCCGCCGCACGAGCTACCACCCAATCTTGGTTATCTAACGCTTGCTGAATCAAATTAACCTCAAGCTCAGATAAGTACTCTTTAAGGTTAACACCTTCTTCCGGCAGTGCAGAAGATACCATTGCAGTTAGGGTATCTGCTTCTGGCTCTGGTTCTTCATCAATTTCGTCGGCAGCCGCTTGTGCAAATAACTCGTTAAATGCATCGCGCTCTAAAATCTCTTCGGGGTAATCCGGTTCATAAGCGTGAACTTCACCGTATTGATACTTTTCAGGTAGGTCAGCAATATCGACAATTTGCCCTGGATACAAAATAGTAAGTCGCTCGACGAGGTTTGAAAGCTCTCGCACGTTGCCTGCCCATTCATGCTCCATCAGCGATGCAATAGCGCGCTCAGTAAAGCGAACGCCTTCAACACCGTCACCTTGGATACGGCTGTTTAGTTCTTGTAATAAAAGAGGAATATCGTCTTTACGCTGTCTAAGCGCTGGGCTATCAATTGGAAAAACGTTCAAGCGATAATACAAGTCTTCTCGAAACTTATCTTCGCTTATCATGGTTTCTAAGTTGCGGTGAGTAGCGGCAATAATACGCACATTACATTGCAGTGGCTTATTTCCACCTACACGTTCATACGTTTTTTCCTGCAGAACACGTAGCAACTTAACCTGCATCTGTAGCGGCATATCACCAATCTCGTCTAGGAATAGTGTTCCACCTTCTGCGAGCTCAAAGCGCCCTTTACGCGAACTAATCGCGCCGGTAAATGCGCCTTTTTCGTGACCGAAAAGTTCACTTTCTAGCAGCTCCCCCGGTATTGCACCGCAGTTCACTGGAATAAATGGACCATCTTTTCGCTCAGATAAAAAATGAACGTTACGCGCAACCACTTCCTTACCTGTTCCCGACTCACCTAATATAAGTACGGTTGCGTCAGTGGGCGCAACTTGCTCTACAAGGCGACGAACGATTTGAATTTGGTCGCTTTTCCCGACAAGGCTTCTAAACAAGCGCATCTTATTCCCACCAGCTCGAGATAAGCCGGGTTTACGCTTGGTATACTCTTGGCAGCGGTGAATTGCTTGAGTGAGCACGGGGTACGTTAGAGGCGTCGCGATAACGCTAACAAGATTTCGATGAGGGGAAGCATCGCTGTGATTGTCGACAAGGGCGACAAAAGGAACGTGAGGAAACTGTTCTACAAAGCTTTTCACTACTTGCGCTGACCTATGGTCTATAAGAACAGCATCAGCACCGCTTTCTTTTAGATACCGCTGCGCTTCGTCGAAACCGCGTGCTTGGCACGACTCCCCCATAAAGACGACGATAGTTTCTAAGCTTTGAATAAGTTCCTGGTTGTCACTAACCAGCAAAATGTTCTTCATTAATTCCCCGAAAACGCTTTGTTATTATTTACAGTTTAGCGTATTTCTAAATTGTAACCGCAAAAGAGAGTTGCGCAACTGCTGTTTACGGAAATTTACCAATAAAAAAAGCAGGTTGCCCTGCTTCTTTGGGATAATTTTTCTTGTTTTGCACTAACTTAGTAACGAAAGTACCTGACCTTCACGTTGATTAGCCTGTGCTTGAACACTGATCGAGGCCTGACTTAACACGTCGTTAGATGCCCGCTCTGATGCAGCTTGGGCAAAGTCCAAGTCCTGGATACGGCTGCGCGCTTCAGCTGTATTCACGTTTGCTTGAGTCAACGTACGTGCGGCACTTTCGAATCTGTTTTGCGTAGCGCCTAGTTCACCGCGGGCACCACCAACCGTTTCGATTGCCGCATCAGCAGCCTCAAGCGCATCATTTACGCTTGTACCAGATGTAATATCAATTGCTAGTACATCGCCCAACTGAGAAGCAATATCCTGTGTATTAATGCTAATTGATTGCCCTGCACTTGAGCCTGACTGGAAATCTAAAGTGCCGTTTTCTGATAACAAAGGCTTACCAGCAAACGTAGTTTGTTCAATCGTTTGCGTTATATTCTCTTGCAGCTGCGTTATTTCAGATTGAATCGCTCGGCGGTCGCCCGCACTTAATACACCGTTGCCCGACTGTAATGTGAGCTCGCGAATTCTATTAACGTCGTCGTTAATACTACCAAGGCCGCCTTCGGCTACTTGGGCAACAGAGATCCCGTCAAACACGTTGTTAACAGCTTGTCGATTACCTTCAACTTCTGAGGTTAAACGGTCAATAATTTGCTGTGCAGATGCATCGTCGAGCGCGTTATTCACTCGCTTTCCTGACGCTAGCTTTTCGAAAAGACTATTTTGCTTTTCTTGTACTTGGCTCAGAAGCGACGAAACCCCGTCATTGTTAATTTGCATAAAGAAGCCCTCAACTCTCACTTCTGTTAAGTATAGCACACCACTGGTCAAGATATAACCAACCTTATGTATGAAACGCCATACTGTATACATTTTATGTATACGTTCATAACAGCATGTTAGTGCTGTTTCGATTTTTGCAGTAAAGTTAACAACATAACGGCCGATTACCGTTGAAAGTGTAAATTTAAAGTGCAGCGAAGGGCATCAATGAACGTAGCAATTATCCCTGCCAGAGGCGGAAGTAAACGCATTCCACGTAAAAATATAAAGCTGTTTTGTGGCAAACCAATGGTAGCGCACGCCATAGAAACTGCGCTGGCGAGTGAGTTTATCGATAATGTCGTAGTATCGACAGACGACAAAGAAATAGCGGAAGTTGCTAAACAATATGGGGCCGATGTTCCCTTTCTTAGACCGTCAGAGCTTGCTGATGACTTTACTGGCACCAGCCCAGTAGTGCGCCATGCGCTATCTACCTTGCTGGAAAGTGGCTGGGACATCGGTTACTGCGCGTGTGTATATGCTACGTCCCCGCTATTATCTACATCACTTATTAATAGCTGCTATGAGAAACTCGTAGCTAGTGAAAACACAGATTATGTATTCACCGCCGCGCGCTTTTCTTTCCCTATTCAACGAGCAATATTGCAAACCGAATCTGGCGGCGTTAAGCCATTTGACTCATTTGGAATTACCCAGCGTTCACAAGACTTAGAGCCGGCTTATCACGACGCAGGGCAACTGTATTGGGGGCATCATAAAACATGGCTAGATACTACAAAAAAAATCTTTGGAGCCAATTCTCAAATGGTGGTTATGCCCGATCACTTAGTGCAAGACATAGATACACTAGAAGATTGGGAACGCGCTGAGCTGCTCTATCAGCTAATTCACAAAGAGTAACGTTAGTGCATATTGTTTTCAGAGTAGATGGCTCTACACATATTGGCTTAGGTCATATTATGCGCTGCCTAACCTTAGCTAGACAGTGCATGGATGACCACAAGGTCACGTTTATCTGCAATGAATTACCCGCTCGCGTTGCATCGCATTTAAAGGATTCCGTCAATGCATTGATATTACTTGATGAGTCACAAAGGCTAGCGTGTAATGACAAGCCATCAAGTAATGAAAGCGCTTGCGAAGCGAATGAGCATCCAAGCATTATTTTATCTGAACGAGAGCAGCACAGGCATGCACAAATCTGTATCGCAGAGCTTAAACGCCATTCAAACGTACCGCCAGACGTTCTCATAGTTGACCACTACCAATTATCGTCACCGTTTTGCACGGCAATGCGAGATTACTGCAAACATATTGTAGTTATTGACGACCTTGCAAACCGTTCTCATGACTGCGACGTTTTGCTTGATCAAAACCTGTTTGAAAATACCAATACCCGGTACAAAGGGCTGGTTCCCAGTAGTGCCGTTCTTTTGCTGGGGCCTGAGTTTGCTATTTTGAAAGAAGCGTTTTACCAAGCTTCAACTGAACTGACGGTGAAACCAACTTTGCAGTCTGAGCAGGACATACATCTTCATAAGTCAAATCATATACTGGTTTGTTTTGGAGGAAGTGATCCAAGCGACGTTACTCGCAAGGTAGTGGCTGCGTTAAGTAATTTAAAGTCATACAGCTTCACGGCCGATATTGTAGTTGGCGGAGCATATGCTCACGTTGATGCATTAACAACGTTAGTTGCTAAACATAACCACATGACGCTTCATCACAATACGCCTTCGAT
>ENA-OWNT01002850-OWNT01002850.1-seawater-metagenome-genome-assembly--contig:-NODE-2850-length-17209-cov-3.687369_pt1 | contig 17209 bp, 19 predicted proteins | sample MGYA00238136_ERZ651165 | MGnify/ENA primary metagenome ERZ651165 (study PRJEB26861, sample SAMN08777766) | seawater metagenome | isolation source: coastal seawater | place: USA: Florida | collected...
GAATGACTTGTAGGGGTCAGTTTCGAAAGCATCAGTTTTGCCCATGAGAAACTTCGTTCGGAAATGCGGTTGCTCAAATGACACACTGAAGAAAGTCCCTGAAGCCGTAAGGACTCGCCTCACCTCACGCAAGAAGACGTCAGCCTGCCGACGACTCTCTGCACTCGGATCCCAAACGTCCTTGATCGATGCTTGCAGCGCATCGAGACTGCCCTTTCCGATCACCATATCGAAAGCGCTGTCGTCGAATGATGTCATTGCTAGCATGTCCATCACTATCCACGCCATTTCTGGCCGCAGCTTCGAATGCTCCCGAGTCATCCTTTCGATGACAGACGGTGCGAAATCGATGTTTGTGATGTTGTGGAAACCAGCGTCATACAGGGACGCTGAGAACGTGGAATTGCCACAGCCGATCACTAATATCCTCGTGTTTGGTCGTCCTTTTAAGTGGTGCATCAAATGAGGTTCGAGCGCCGCGTACTCGCACAGCCAGTCATACTCTTCCTCTTCTTTGAATCGCTCTTCCCAATACTCACGTTGTGCAAAGTCTTGGTTCGTGAGATTCTTTAATTGGAGGGCTTCCTCTCCAACATATTTGCTGGCGGACTTTGCTTGATTGCGAGGGCCCACTGACTTGGTTGAAGTTGGCGTTCCGTCTGCCAAGTGTCCAGATGCTCGATGGTCTTCATCAACTGGTTTCTCTGAAACTGGATCCTGTTCGCTTGCTGTCGCCGCTCCTTGTGTCGCTGCGTCGACTGCGTCACTGTTCATGGCGGGCGAGCCAGCAGTTGGCAAAGACAATCGTGGGGTCGAGACGTTCGTCCAACGTTGCGTTCAAAGTGAAACCTTGAGCCCCAGCACCATGATGCCAACGTCAACGCGGGACTACAATAAAAAAGTGCCCAAATCTTGTCAACGAGGCGACAAAAAATTGACCAACTCCGCCAGTGGTATTTGCAGCGAGCGCTGTCATACGCATCGGTGACACTCGTGACAACTCTTTGAATTCATTTTCCTCTGTTGTGCTGCTACGTAGCACTCACCCCCCTCCCCCGTCGCCGCTCGTTCAGCAGTGCCCTTTGTACCCCACCCGTCACGCTTCTCTACCATACTTTGCTCCCATGCATGCATGTACGACGTCCATGCCTCCGCGCTTCTGTTTGTTGCGTCGTTTGCGTGGTGTCGTTGCGTTGCTAAGCGTCGTTGCTGCTTTGCGTCGTTGCTTTGCTCTTTACTCTGCGTCGTTCGCGATGATGGCCAACCAACCACGAAAGTTCGCCGGCAGGCCAGGCCGGCCACCGTCTTTCGGCCACCTCGAAAGGCAGTTTTATCCATGTATTCCTTATTTAGGATATATGCATACCCGCTATCAACCCATAACAATTATATATCCACAAACAGTAATTCATTGGAATAATGACAACGAAAAAAGAGTGTTTTCATCTCCAACAATGGTCCAATGACTGATTGTCAGTGCGTGGCAGTGAGTGAGTGATTGTGATGGCGTGGCAGTGAGAGAGAGAGAGAGGATTGACGGACAGTGACAGTTGGGAAGCACTCGCTCGCTTGCTCTGCACTGGTCGGTCCGTCGGTCGGTCGGTCGGTCGCTGTGTCGTTCGTTCCGTTCCCGCGCTTTGTTGTGGTGCTGTTGTGCCGTTCGTTGCTGTGTGCTGTGTTGTCCACACCATTGTGTAACGTCGCTCGCTGTCGGGCGATGGGTCCACGATCTTGCCCTCCCCCAGGTGGGTGGGTCGGTGGATGGTATGTTAAGACAGCACCACCATTCACAGCAGTGCCTGCTTGCACTACAGCAATGACGGCGCCTGCAAAATCCGGTACATACGCAACAACGAACTGAGCGGTAGCTGTTGCACGCGGAGGAAGTACTAACACAAACAAAACTTCATTTTTGCAAATTCTTGGCACTACAACACTTGACAGTATCTTCCAATTTTGTGTTGACTTTTTTTCAAAGGTTTCAAGGTTTCTGGATTTCCTGCAAGTTTGCTAATCCATGTTTCCTGGTCTTTCGTTCGACTGTGCGCAACGGATCCTTGCATACTTGGATCGGGAAGGACTCAATCATGTCACAGCAACCAGCAAACGTTGCCAGAATTCCGTTCTGAGGTTCCGTGCAAAGCGTTTCGTTGCCGCGTTAGTGGACGATGATTCGAGTGATATGCAGCTTCCTCAATTTGTGGAAAAGCTCCACACTCCAAGAGAGGCATGGTGCCGCGAGTGGCGCTCTGGAGGTGACTTCCACTCTGCTGCGGCGTTCGTGGAAGACAGAGATGCGCCTCGCCCCATCAACGAGAACGAGGACGAAGAGGGATGGATGTGCACCAGGCCTCTTCATGATGTGGAGAAGACTTTGATTTCCCTCATCAGCTGCAGAAGCAACGCGATATCTGAGCTTCATATCGTGGACAAGCGGCCGAACTGGAGTTTTCATGACGATCTGACTTTGCACCCTGCTGTTGTTGACCATTTGCTATTGTACTGCACGCAACTTGAAACACTGACCATTGATCACTTTATGCTATCTGGTAGGTTTTCGTTCGCGACGGCTGCAGACGCACAGGATATGTTTGGAAATCGGTGTCTCCTCGGACTGCGCACATTGCGCATCGTTGACACGACGTTGACCGGAGAATTGTTGGAGTGCATTACAAGATTCATGCCCGGGCTGGAAATTTTACATGTCGCCGGTGTGTCGGAAGAAATATCCAAAGAAGATTATGTGAGGTGCCTGCAGAGGCTCCCAAAACTCCAATCAATCACGTTAGGATACACGTTCTGCCATGGAATACGCTCACTCCGCCGAAGATGTTGCCAGACCTGCCCGGGTCACGATACCAAACCCACAAAGAAAACGACAACACCTCGACCGTTCAGCATTTGCTCGCGAGACAAAATGCGTGATGTTTGCTTTCACGCTCTCGTCAGCGCCTGCTGTCAGGTATTTTCGTTGCAGTCACTGCACGTTGGTGGCCTTTGTACAGTCGCAGGCGCTATCAACGACGAAGAGGGGAGGGAAGCGCTCATCGTTGACGAGGCGTTCGATACTCTAGCACGCGATGCCACCGACCTTCGCCGGCTACATCTCGGTCCACGGCTCGTGTTGAGTTCCGACAATTTACACAAACTCTGCAATGGATGCACAAGTAAGTACAACAGTCAGTCTCCTGAACGCGGGCAAACTGATGCGCACACCTCAGACATTCCTTCGGTTGCTGGTTGGTGTGTTGTAGATGTGGAGGAACTCACGGTCAAGACCACCTTGCTACCGGCTGATCTGCAGCACATATGCGAACATTTCCCGCGTCTTCGTTCGCTGCGATTCTATGTCAATCATACTGGTTCCAAGAATGGCGTCTTGTGTGACGAGAGCCTCGCCAGTCTCCAAAAGCTGCCGGCTTTGGAACACTTAGATTTGCTGCTCCGCCACGAGCCACTTCCCTTGAAATGGTATAAACAGGCTCTCACTCCAGAAGGTACCGAGGGCGATGTGCAGTCCGTCGGTCTCTCCGACTCTGCCATCGCGGCCCTGGCAGGCTGTCCCAGATTGAAACAATTATCTTTTGGGGGCATTGCTGTAGAACCATCCATGGCTGAGGAGGGGAGGGTTGTCGTTGATGCTTCCAGTGCCGTCTCCTGCCCGCGCGGGCAAGATTTTGACGATGAGCGCGGAGAACAAAAGAGGAGATTGACTTTGATGGAGTGGATTACTGAGTTTCGGTCCACGGGTTTGCAACGACTAGTAAGAGATCTGCTCGATCGTGGAGCCTTGCGGACATAGAGGGGCACATTACATTACACACATTGCTGTACTTTATGCGCATAAAGTTACACCATTGCCTTGCGCAGTCGGCTTCAAATACAATACACAACAGATAAAGCTTGAGAATAACTACTGCTTCAACCAGCTGCGGACTTGATCAATGACGTTTTGCTTCCCTGCCAGCAGTGGCGAAGGTGGGGTGTTTGGGGTGATCGCACTCATATCGGCGCAGTGAGCCGTGCCATTGATGAAGTTGAGAACTTCAGATGGTTGCGGCAGTGTGGTTTGTCCTGAACAAGTCACATGATCACAGTCAACACGTCACAAATATCGGAATGCTGACGTTGCCACACACTCTCACGAACCATAAACGCCGAGCGCGTGCCACGGATCCAAGGAGCCGTTAGGGAACATGACGTCGCTTGCCGCGATACCATCGCTCCCGTACATCGTATTCGTGTTGTCTGTATCCGGGGCATTTGCAAGCCCGCCGAATGCTGCCTCACAAAGCTCGAGATAATAATCAGTACCCAGGTAAGCCTCCATTCCAAACCATGGAGTAGCCTCCGAATCCGCGGTCTGGAAGTATCCAAACTCATTGCATGTTTGATAGGTCCACGGCCTCGCGTTGTTGCTTGCATCACGCGTGGAGTTGCTCAAGAATGCAAGTGAGTTATCGTAGCTGGCATCCTCGCACGGCTGCGCACCAGAATCAGCGCCGTTCGCTTTCTCGAAAAACAATGTGGTGAAATTGTTGCTGAGTTCGACGAAGTTTTCGTATGCGCTGCCCTCAGAGTTCGTCAGTGTGGCGCAGATATCACTCACTGTGGGAGAGAGGCTACTCTCACGGTTGTATTGCACAGTGCCCTGCAACGGCAACGCGAGTTAGCATCGTGGTGCGTGAATCGTGCAAGAATGCAGCATCGTTGTACTTACTTGGATGTTCCCCATTAAGTCCCCAAACAATGTGGATACATCGTTGCGTGTCTTCAACGGGTCGCACGTCAAAAAGTCCTTCGACAGTTGAGCGTAACCAGCGCTGCCAGGACCTTGGTCAGCATACTTCACAATTTGCGTGACGGCTGTTTGCACTGCGTTGTTGCAGGCCTCGGTGCCCCAGAACGTGAGAGAATCTGGCACGATGACACCGACATCAGCGATGTCCCCACGCCAAGCACTACATGCAGGGAAGCGTCGTACCAGTGACCACCTCCATGTATTCAGAAAAGTTGGTTTTGGCGCGCAACGGGGCGGAGGACGCGATGGAGCCATCCGTGATGTGGGGGTACTTCAGCCTAAACCAGGCGGCAAGGTTGCCTGGGTATGATCCTCCGAAGCTGAGCACTTTTGACTCCTCAGCGCCACGCTCTTCGACAATATGGGACACCAGCCGCGCCCTACACGATGATACCACCGAACCATCAGCAAGAGCAGTGCACGCCATCAACACGAAAAGACAACGTACAAGTCGGCGAGGGCTTGTTCTGAGGTCAAGTAGTCAGCGAGGTGCTCGTTTGTCATGTCCGTCGCAGTCGGATAGCTCTCGCCATAATAACGATGCTCGATATCAACCATCAAAGCGCCGTGAGCTTGGGCCATCTGTGACATGAGGAGCACGTTTGGTTGCAGGGTGCGGCAACTCTCGGGTCCCTCACCCCCAATGTAAACAAAGATTGGTGCGCCTGGTCCATCCCAGTATTGGTCGTTGATGAAGTAACGCTGCCCTGGAGCATCCCAATACTCCTGCTTGCTTGCAGCAACAAAGTGGTCCTTGATTGCCTGGGCGTAGTAATTGGTGGTGACGTTGCCGCAGTCGGCTTCCACATTCTCAGTGGACTTCAGTCGATGCACGCCGAAACCAAAGTCACCGCTTGTGCTAGTTTCGAACACATGAGCACTGCAAACCGCGCTGGAACAAGCAGCAACCAAGAGGGCCTTGTTGAACGCTGGCATGATGGAAAACACACTGAAACTTGGACACTCCCTTCCAACCTGTTTGGAAATTTATGTCCAATCGAGACGTTTCTGGAAAAAGCTGCCGGGGCGACAGAGTTGCCGCCAATCGGTCCGTGCTGGAGCATCGCTCAAATGAACCAAGCAATGGATCCATCATCACGCAGCATCCGCATTGGCACCACGAACTTGAACACTTCATCGCCGCACCACCTTGAACCGAATAGCAAACATAGTGTCGCAACACAGGGTGACCGTCCATAATTCGTCTGGAGTACTGAAGTGACTCGGGTTCCGACTCCACGTGGTGAGTGGTTATGGCATGGTATTGACATCACTACACCGGTATTATAGTCGTCACCTTCGCCTCTTTTCTGTCATCACCGTCATCACCGTAATCACCAGTGATGTATTCCATGTATGTACAGTCTTCACCATGGTCATGGTCATGGTCATGGTCGTCGTCGTCGTCGTCGTCGTGGTCGAGTCGCCGTCGTCATTGTACACAAAGAAAGCAGCTGGTGTTGTTGGTGTTGTTGGTGTTGGTGGAGGCGTTTGGTGAATGTGCGTGTGTGTGTGTGTGCGTTGTGGTGACGTGGCTGCCGCGCTGCCACACTCCATCCTTTCAACAATATCGCCTTGTTCTTGCATGTTAATAGGAATTGACTATACAGCATCATAATCAAATGTACTTTTATTCGCGTTTTCTTTTTGCCTTTCGTTTCGGCGTTCTTTTGTCGTTGTTGGTTCGTTCGTCTCAATCAATCAAAGGATCAAAGGGTGTTGTAAGTCGCACGCCGCCGCACCAAGTCGTCGGCGGTGGAGCCGCCGTGGTGTTCGTTCTGTTGCTCTGTATCACCCGACGGCTCAAAAAGGTGAGTGGTGTCTTTGGCAGGGGAAGTCAAAGGTGCGGAAGAGTACCGTGGACCGCGGAGCACGGCGGGAACGAGAAAGCGGCGTTGTTTTCTCCCCACACATTCACGACAGGGACTCCAGGCATTTTTTTTGAAATGCGAAAATGCGCGGGGAAAAAGTTGGAGACGAAAGGTGGGACGTTGTCGCAAGTGAAGATGCGACCACAATACGAAGTGAGGACATTTTCCGAGGAAGAGTGATGAGGAGGCGACGTTGACTGCCGTGTGTCTGCCACCACGATGGATCCTCGTCACAAAAAGCACCTGCTCGTGCCAGAAAACGAAGAAGGTAGCATCGTGTCCGGGTTCCTCACCGTCAACAACACAGAGTACACGGTTCGAATTGTGGGAATTTCCAATGAAACGGAGGGAAGATTCCAACACAAACCGTTGGCGAAGGCGGAATTTCAATGCGACAAACAGCTTGCGAGTTTGTTTCGTGATCCACGAGTCGTGACAGCGCGGCTTAGACTGGCCAGGTCCACCGACCACTTCATTACTGAGCTTATTGACCTTATCGAGAGCAAGCACACACGAAATCGCTCCAGTGAGGCATCCCAGCTTGTGAAGGACGTACCGGACACAGAGTTTTATCAGAGAATCATCTCGGAGTTGGAGAATTTGGGATGGGACCATTTAGTTGATGTGAATGACATGATGACACGGCTGGCGCTGCAGTACAAGGACACTGCTGGTCGGTGCCACGTCATTGGCTTCGAGATTCCAGCAGAGTACCCGAAATCTGCACCGCGCGTGCGGCATGCACTTCCGGTAAAATTCGAACCATCATGGAGCCATCAACGAGGAGATTCCCTAGCGTCAATCGTCTCACTCTTTCAAGCGGAACTTCGCAAGTTCCAAGATTTTTGGGACGATTTCGACGAGGTCGACGCTCAGTGTTGGGTTCAAGAGCCGGAGCATCCATCGCGAGCTCACCGGCACCGACGTGTGGTGGTTGCCAAGCATTGCTCGATCACTGTCGAAGTGACGCATCCTCACAAGCCCAGACAACTCCCCAAACACCGCTTTTTGGGCGCTGCGCCCCTCGTGGCGAAATTCCAAGAGCGTTTCAACAGGAATGCTGCGCGCTGGGACAGCTCCGCGCCTTTGTTGTCCAACTTGCAACGTTTGTTAGAGGTGGAGCTTCCCTCTAAGCGCACCACCAAGTCAACAGACTACATTTTGAACTGTGCAATATGCTACTCGTATCGTTTAGTTCAAGAAACCGACAAGAGCAAGCCAGACCAACCTGCACACAAGCGCATCAAGGCTTCAACACAAACGGCCGAGGACTCGAAGACACCTAGTGCTTCCAAAGTTCGAGCTGATGAGGGTGGCAAAAGCCTTGTTTCTGCTGCGGCCGCCGCGTTGTTCGACAGCGACCCCTCACACACTGACAGTGGGATCGACGGTTCCGCCCAATCCGTGTCAATTCCGGACCAAATTTGTGAGAACGCCAACTGCGGCAAAACATTCCACTACACTTGTTTGTTGGAGTGGATGCAGTCCACTCCGCAAAAGAGACAGTCTTTCAACACTTTGTTCGGTGACTGCCCATATTGCTCGAGTCCAATATCAATCGACACTTTAAAGCGAAGCTGACACAAGTTCAACTCATTGGGTGTTCTATAGTGCGCGAAGATTCGTGTGCACTAGGATCAAATTCTTGTAAATTTCAAAACATTGCTATCGTCCTCGTCTCTGCACCGCCGCTCCCAAAGACCTCGCCTTTACTCGGCTGGCTTGCCCATTCTGTCGTCACACACGCACAGTGCCTGAAATCTTGACATCCTTTCTTGATTTCCTTTTCTCGCTCCTCGATTTACGATTCCACGCTTTAACGCGTTCACGCTTCCCGATTTCTTTCCGGACCGGACCATGCAATGCCACACTGTATTGTATGGTCATATAACTAGCTATACTTCGTTCCGCACCCAGCCATACCATACGCCGTTCGAATCTTTTCAGGTCCTGATCTCAATCGCAACATGAGTTCACACGCTGCGTTGGTGGAGTAGTCTACTACACAAGAAATGGTATTCAAGTACAGTGTAGTGAATTGATCGCAGCATCGACGACACACTGCGACACTGCGACATTCCGGCTTTGTAATACGACACTGCGAGCGAACAACGCTGTGGATGCGGTAGTATCCATAACTGAGACTACGCAGTATGTCGGCGTTGGACGTAGTTATAAATGGCTGAATCGTAGTTATAGATACTTACAGACAGGAGTGAGTGAGTGAGCTGTGAGTGAGTGAGTGAGTGAGTGAGTGATGGTCAGTGGTTTGTTCGGTCACTGGCGGTGAGTGAGTGAGTGAGTGACTGGGTGAGTGAGTGAGTGACAGAGAACAGCTGCTGCTGCCGCTGCTGCTGCTGCTGACAGTGAGTGAGTGAGTGAGTGATTGGTGAGCGGCTGGGAGTGGGAGTGGGAGTGGGAGTGGGAAGTGAGAGTGTTGTTGTGTTGTTGTTGTTCCTTGGTCCTTGGTTGGCTTGTCGTTTGTCGCTTGTTGCTTGTTGTTGCTTTGCTTGCTGTGTTGTTGTGTTGTTGTTGCTGTGTTGTTGTGTTGTTGTCGTAGTTGTGTTGTTGTTGTTGTTGTAAAAGTTGTTGTGTTGTTGTTGTGTTGTTGTTGTATTGTTGTCGTTGTTGTCGTTGTGTCGTTGTTGTCGTAGTTGTTGTGGAGTGGAGTTGGGATTGCGTTCGCGTTTGCGTTTGGGATTGGGTTTTGATGGTGGTGGTGGAGGTAGTTCGTCGTCGAGTTGGGTTTGGGTAGGTGTTGTGTTGATAGTCGAGGTGGTTAGTGGATTTGCGGTGTTGTTGTGGTTGTGCAGTTCGTTGTGGTTTGGTGTGAAGCTTGTTGGGTTTGTCGTCTCTGTTGTGTTGTGAACGGTGTTGTGTGCATCTGTGTTTGTTGTCTGTGTTCGTTGGTGCTTGGCTGTCGGCGACCTCCTGCAGTTCTCATATGATCGACATAGATCACCGCCTGTTGACGTAGCAATCAATGGTGATCCGGGGCATGTCTTGAAACAAAAGGAACATGCGCTGGGAGTCGTTTGTGCTGTGGACGTGTAGCCCGGGAGCTTTGGCGTTTTTTCTTGTGTTGGCTTGGCTTTTGGTTTTGCTGTTTCTGTTGTTTTTGTTGTTTGTTTTTGTTGCTGTTGGTTGTGTACGGCGAAGTTGGCTCTGTCCAGTTTTACGTCCGTTCTTCTGCCGGATCAAGTGACGTTGTCCAGCGGCGAGCACAGGACGTTTTCGGTATCTCGGACCAGATTGGCGCACGCCTTCTTCGAGGAGCAAGATGTCGGGGAAAAAGGAAGTGAAGACAGTGATGGAGAAAATTGTCGAGGACGTCGCAATTCTAGAAAAGCTTGAAACCGACCAAGTGACGCAGTTCAGTGAGTTGGCTTTGAACTTCCTCCAAACTGGAGCCAACAAAAAGATGTACAAGTCTGCTGCCAAACACATCGGTGCCTCAGTTGAAGAAGTAGGGCGGTGCATCATGGGCATTTCAAAACTCCTGATCAACGGCATCCGGCGCAAGCTGGTGTCGCGCATGTCTTTCGGCGCCTTCATGGACAAAGTTGGAGTGCCGGAAACTGCAGCAGCAGCTCTAGCCGCATTCTTCGTGAAAAATCGCGAGGCCATTTTCTTGTGTGTTTCGCAGCTTTCCATGCAGTTGCCGCGGTTTCAAAATCTTGACTGGCGTTTGGACATCGAGGTTTCGAGGCGAATGGCCCACAACGTATTCCAGCCGAACTTCATGTTCAAACTGGACACAATAGACAGCCAGCAAAAATCACAGTACATGCAGGTGTGTTGCTGCTCCTAGAGCCCGCTGTGTTTTATTGGTTCAGCCCTCCATTTGCGTGGTCGAGCACGTCCCTGTGCGAGTTTCCTTTGCTTGCCATGCTGACCTCGTGTGTGTATGTGTGCGTGTGCGTGTGCGTGTGTTGTGCTGTGAAGGTTGATATGAAAACCGTCAAGTTTTTGAGAGAGCAGCTCAAAGCTGCACTTCAGGAGAGTGACAGTGTACACCAGAAGCGTGTGACGAAGTATGTGAGATGAGGAAGTTCTAGGCATTGGCAATCAAACGATAGCATCGCAAGCATCCAACGTGCATTTGAAAACGATTGTGTGGGTAACGCAACAAGCATAAATGATGAATACAGAAATACAAACTATACTTCAAAAGTTTCTAGTGGCGTGTTCAATGTTTGCCCACTGTGCCCGCGAGCTACGCATCGAAGACAGTCAATAACGATGATACTTCGTCTTGAGGAATTCCCCGAGCTTGTCTTTATCTCGAAGAAGTGCGCACGCAACGTCTCCCACAGGAACAGACAACGAAAACAGAGGGAAGGACCGTGACGACCGCTGTGATTCCAAGACCAACCCAGTGTCACAAAGCCGAAGAAAAAGGAGCAAAATTTCGTCGCCACGCGGACACGGTAACTCCTTGGCTCTCGTGCGTATGATTGTTTGAAAGATCTGGGCAGCCACTGGGAAGTCGACGGTGTCAATTCCGTGGACTTGCTGTGCCTGTGCCTGTACGGAACACGGGCAGGTCAAGCGATCGAATCACATGCAGCCAGACTACATTACAGCACGTACCAACGCAACGAGGGCCACGCGTTCGAAGTAGGTCCCGGCAGCAATCAATTGAAAGTGATGACTGGCTCGAATGCTCTTGTTGGCAGCGTGAATATCCGAGGTTCCGATTAACTGTCTACGGTCGCCGGGAGCCTTAGGAACCGAGTCGTGGTTCGCACGTCGGCGGAGTTCGATGGCTCGCCTGCACAGCTGCAGTGCCCTTCGGATATCACCGCTCACTGCTGTCACTTGATGCGCACAGATTTGGAGTGCGACGTCTTCAAATATTTGAAGAGAACCCAAGCGGGATTTAAGAATTGTCACAATCTAACGAGCAGCACCGCAACAAGAATGTGAGGATTTCTCTGACAGGACAGTTTTGCGACACCACTCAGAAAGAAAAAACCTGGTCTTTCGTGTACGGTGGAAACACAACGCGTTCTAAACTTGCTCTACTACTGATTTTCGGCAGAAGGCGCTCAGGGAGATCCATCGTGTTCGCAATTCCGATGACGAGTAACTTTGCCGTGGCCATTGACGGCCACTCAAATAAATTGTACAGAACTTCCTGCTTGTGTGTGGACAGAAAGTCGATCTCATCCACCAAAAGTACGGTGATTGGTCTTGAGGGATCCTCGCGCCCAAAATAATGCTTCAAGGCTTCCGCGGCGGCCGCAACGCCCTTAATTTGCCCAGTGAGTTTGAAGAAAATATCACGGTAAGCGTGCAGTGCATGTGTAAGCTGCATTGCGTTCAAGTGCACAAATTTGAAGTAAGGGAGTGTGCCGGATTTGACCTCTTGCTCCAGCAAGCGAACCACCTCAAAAACCGTCGCAGTCTTGCCCGTACCGGGCAACCCAGACACATACAATGTTGATTGCCGGCCGCCACTGACGATCGCATGCCGAAGATAAGTGTGGATCCGTAACCTCTGAGTTTCACGGCAAGGCAGCGACGGAGGAACTGCGGAAAGCTGTAGCTCGTTGTACGCCAACATGAACAAGTCACTCCCGTCCTCAGCTCGCGCACCACCACTCTCTACCGCCGACTGGTCGACGCGGGATCGTTTACGCTCGGCCTCATGCCCGGCTTGACTTGGCCGATCTTGTCGCCGCGCAGCGGGATTTGAGTTGCTGTGCGTGATGCTGGTTGAAGCCACAGGTTGCGTTTGCAACACGGCGTCCAGCAAATGACGGCTGTACTGTCGACCCCGCTTTGGGTCGTCGGCTTTGAAGGCCACTCTTCTCAGGCGCTTCGCTTGGTGATCGTAGAAATTTTGGCAGAAAAATGAGTGGTCCTCTTCGTTCCACCAATCACCAGAATCTTCCTGCGTCATTTGTGTGGGCTGATTGTTGATATGATCATCACGTTTCGGGGTGACTGCAGCAAAGGCCAAAATATCGTCCAGTCGCCACTCGTCTGTTGTTTCATCTGATTCGAATATTTCGCCAGGCAGGAACGAGTCGCAGGAGCCAGACTCCTTGAAAACTTGTTCTGGAAAATAAAACCACCGTAGTTCAACTCCGGGAAAAACAACGTCGTGCACCCCAGTCCTTTTGTTCTTTTCGACATCGGTGTCCAGCACATAGCGCGCAAAGGGATTGCGCTTCAGTCTCTTTTTGTGATCATCGACGTCGGCTTCCGTGTATTCTTCAAAGAAACACAGGATTTCAGCAACGTAGAAATTTACACTGGTCTTCTTGTGCTGTATGGGTTTCCCTTTCAAATTCTTGACAATGACAATGTCGCCACTTGTGAGGATGCCCATGTTGTGCCGGTTGTACACGACGCTGTGGTGATAGCTTTTGTTCGGTGAAACTCCATTCACTCCTGCATCCAGCCACCTCCATACTGGTTGGCGAATGAGTCGATCAGGTACTTTGGTTTCTTTGTCCCCATCGTCGTAGAGAATGTCGTAGCGATTGCCAGGGTGCACTTTTGTGATTTGTCCAGGGTAGAACGCGGACTCATCTTTCCCAAAGGCGGCCTCCACGCGAGTTTCCACGGCGTATTTGGGCTTGCCAGACATCCCAACCGGTGACTGGCGTAAGAAGTGCTTTGTTACATGCTATCTGCAGCAGATGGTCACAGATTTTTTGTCTCAAAAAAAATGACAAACGTGATTCTATATGCAGTTTCCTATTTCCTAGCTTCCTCCGGAAGCATGTCTCATGTGCTTCAAATCGAGTACCGATTTGCGAATCTTGCCTCTTTCTACAATCCTGTTCCGACCACAACAATAATTTCAGTGCGCCTCTCCACGCACCGTGTACCACTTTCCAGGTACGCACCACGCAGAACAGGAACTTCCCCACGCCTTTGCCATGCCTTCCGAATGCACTGACTTTGTTCAAGTTAGGTTGGTCTCTGCACACGAACGACGAGTGTGTCGAGTGTCGAGTGTCGAGTGTCGAGTCGTCGTCGAGGTGCCGAGGTGGTTGTCGACACGGTGGCAGTGGCAAGTGACAGTGGACACACCGCAATGAATGTTCGTCAACCGAAGTCAAAGTTCAAAGTTCAAAGTTCAAAGTTCAAAGTGAAGTCGACTTCGACTTCGAAGTCGAAGTCGAAGTCGAAGTCACAGAAAGTCAGAAAGTTCATCTCAAAAGTTGGTCCCGAAGAGGCAGTAGTTTATGTACGAGGCGATTCATGTACAAAGACACAGTATCCACTAATTTGCAGGTTTCCAAGAAAGCGTCAGTCAGAGAGAGTCCGCGGCAGTCAGAGAGTAGAGCCACCAATCCACCGGTCAGCCAGTCACCCTCACAGTCACAGTCAGTCACCCCCTCACTCACAGTCAGTCACTCACTCACAGACAGTCACGGCCTTTGCTTCGCTTCGGTCTGGTCTGGTCGTCCGGTCAGTGAGTGAGTGACCCCGCCCACCCACACACAGTGAGTGAGTGACCCCCAACAGTGAGTGTGAGTGAGTGAGTGAGTGAGTGTGAGGCCGAGTCCTTAGGTGGGTGGGTGGGTGGCCTTGGTCAAGCACTACGACGGTACTACCTCCGCCAGGCGGTAGTGCACTGCACGGCCATCGTGCACTACACTCCACTGCGCCCACTCACTCACTCACTCACTGACTAAGGTGGGTGGGTGGGTGAGTGAGGGAGTGAGTGAGCCCAACGCCGCCACTGAGTTGAGTGGGCCAGCCGGGCCAAGCTCCCTCTCAGTCAGTCACGCACTGTGGCTCCCAGTCAGTCAGTCAGTCAGTCAGTCAGTCAGTCGCTCACCCACTCACTCACTCACTGACCCAGCTGCTGCTCCTCTGTTGCTGCTGCTGCTGTTGCTTCTTGTTGTTCGTTGTTTGTTGTTTGTTGCTTGTTGTTCATTGTTTGTGTGTCCGGGTTGTTTGGTCGTTGCTGTGCTGCTTCTTCGTTGCTTTGGTGTGGTCGTGGTCGTGGTCGTCGTGGTCGTGGTCGTCGTTGCTGGTGGGCTGTGGTGTGTGCGTTGGTGCGTGCGTTCGTTCGTGCGTTTGCTTGATGTGAGTCAACCGAGACAGACCACACACTCCCTTGGTGACGATGCCACGCGCCCCTGGGTTCGTGTAGTCGATAGCGAATCTGTCGACGGCTTTGGTGGGGGAGGGTTGCCGCGTTCATCGTTGTGGGAGTGGGCAACGAAGCCGTGACTGCAGGGCGAGACGCTGCGTTGTGAGTGTCTGATTTCATCGTTCACGTGTTGCGGCGGGCCACCCTCACTACTGCTAGAGCGCAACACGATCTCGGTCGATTCGATGCACATCAACTGGCGAACAACGTATCAGTGGCTGTTGATGGCAACGACGCAGCTCTGATAGCTGGTGCGCAATAATGCTGGTGTCTTTGTCGTTTTTTTGTGTGTGCCTTTTTGCTGCTTTTTGCCGTTTGTGTTGGAGACATCAATAGGCTCTTAGTAAATTTCGTAAACACAGGAAACCATGGCATACAAAACCGTGTCTGTGGCCGGTGGCCGCAAGAAGAAAGTGCGCGTGCACAAGAAGATCCACTTCTACCGCACCAAGACTCTTCAGCTCCAGCGCAACCCGCGCTATGAGAAGAAGGCTGTCAACCAGCTCAAGCAGGAGGCTCGCGCCCCCAAGGTCCGTCCGTGTGTCCCCACATCAAATGTCTGTTCGAAGCTGGAGTCTCATATTTTGTGATTTGCTCCTGTGTTGTCTGCTGTCTTTGCGGGATTTCTGTTGTGTGTGCTTGTGTTTACGGGACAGGTCGACAAGTACAAGATCGTGAAGTACCCTTTGACCACCGAGTCTGCCATGAAGAAGATTGAGGACCACAACACTCTTGTGTTCATCGTCGACTTGGCCTCCAACAAGCGCCAAATCAAGAACGCCGTTCAGGAGCTCTACCAAATCGAGGCACAGAAGGTCAACACCCTCATCCGCCCCGACGGCGCCAAGAAGGCTTACGTCCGCCTTGCCGCTGACTACGACGCCCTCGACGTTGCCAACAAGATCGGCATCATCTAAGGGGACCCGTGTTTGTATTATTAAGAGCCTGGCGAAATTTGTTGGTTTTTTCTTTGTGCTGCGGTCGGTGTTGTGTCACCAACGTTGTGCCGCCCTGACGCGCGACATTGGCCCGTAACTCGCGGCAAACCAGTCTTTGTTGGGCGGCTGTGTTGTGGCCAGTCTGTTGGGTTGATTCTTGTGATTTGCTGTTGCTTTTGCATCACCACATCTGCAGTGCCAATGACGAAAAACACGAGTCGTGAACTGAAAATCAATGAAGCAATTTGTTTCCGAGGCACTTTTTTGTTCGCATGTATTCATGATGCATGTCTGTTTGCCTGTTTTTGTCACTCGGCGTCGAGTGTTGACCACCTCACACACGTCACAGCTCACTTCACCTTCCAAACCACATCCATCGTATCGGTTCCACAAAAATCGCTCAAGCATGCGCAGAAACAGTAGAAACGACTTCTTGTCAAGCTAATTTTTTAAGCGAATCCTTGCGTATTGCGGACGATGCGCGCTCCATGCTCCATGTAATCGGCACGCGAGTGGCATGCAGCCTTGAATCCGGGCTCAGCTCCGAGGCAAGAGCCTCCGAACCAAGCGGCGTATTTCTGTGTGCTGGAAGACTCGACCTCAACTTCGAGTTTCTTCGGCTTGTCTTCCTCTTTGGTGATGTTGAACAACTCCAAGTTGCGGTTGTAACGCGCGGTGACACGCTTCTTGATGTCACGCTCAAGTCGCTTGCCGAATGCCTGTGGACGAAGCAAATAATTGAGACTTCGGGTCACACAGCGGACAGCAACTACCACAACCACCAATGAAAAATGTACCTTGAACATGGTAGAACCGCCGGAGAGCACGATGTTATTGTAGAGCTGTCGTCGGCAATCCGTGGGAGCCGACAGGATGCAATCGTCGACGACCTGGGCAAGCGGGGTGTTGAAGTCTGGGGAGAACATCTCGGGTTGGAAGAAAACCTGCACAGTAAGGTAAACGGAGATGCTGGGTGAGACGAAGGTCCATGGCACGTTGGAGGAACGGGGAAGACAACTTCTTGTTGCTTCCAGCTCACGAAGGACGGACCTCTGGACCCAAGAAGCGCTCGTAGCCGATGCTGCACTGCCATGGCTCCTTGGTGCGGCGGTGGGTGCCGTTCAGGGTCTTGAACGAGCTCAAGTCTTTGTCGTAAGATTGGAACTCTTTCACGATGTCCTTGCAGATGTAGCAGTGGTTTTCTTTGATTCTAGTGGCAGCCTCGGTGAGGTCTTCCGGGGGAACAGGTTCTGGAGACACGAGCAATTGCACAATGTCAGCTCACACAATTCACGGCAAACACACACGCGGCGCATTTAAGAGCGTACCGCGACGGTCGCGCAACATCTGCTTAATGAATTCGGTCACGTCACGACCGGCCACGGGGATCTTGCGGATACTGCTGCCGACGACGTAGCCTTCATAAATAGGGACGACGTTGGTGATGCCGTCACCGGAGTCGATGACAGCGCCTGTG
>ENA-OWNT01002851-OWNT01002851.1-seawater-metagenome-genome-assembly--contig:-NODE-2851-length-17193-cov-4.363812_pt1 | contig 17193 bp, 14 predicted proteins | sample MGYA00238136_ERZ651165 | MGnify/ENA primary metagenome ERZ651165 (study PRJEB26861, sample SAMN08777766) | seawater metagenome | isolation source: coastal seawater | place: USA: Florida | collected...
CCTCACTCACTCACTCACTCACCCTCAGCCGCACGCAGTCACTCACTCACTCACTCAGTCGATGTATGTGGTTGGTTCCCACTACTATTCGACCACGCACTCACTATGCACTGTCAATACCACCGATGCTGTGGCCTTGGCATTCACTTGCGCTACCCTGCGGATTTGACTTTTGAGACACCTGTTGCGTGTCGTGTGTGTGGTCTGTGCGTCTGTTGTTGGCTTGACTTACTTATTACGCTCTTTGTGCTGTGTTCGTCGGTGTCGTGGTTGAATAGCTGGCTGTGTCGATCAGCTAGATTACGTTGTTACCCCTTGCTTCAGCTCTTCACTGTCAAGTGTAGGGGCAATTGCGAAGTGTTGTTCAAGGCGCAATAAGTAAGACGAGCAAATTATAACTAATTACCCCGAGCTTCATCATTCATCATCCAAAACTTGCGGTCTTCGGGTCGATAATAGAGCTCGGCTGATAAGGCGTATCAGTCGTTGTGCTTGCCATGCAATTTCGAGCCGCATCTTAAGTTTCGAACCATCTGCAAGCAGCCCGCAAAAAAGTGTGAGAGATGGGTGATGTCAGGCGTGCACAGAGCACTTGCAGTTCGTAGCACACACCAATTTGAAGCTCGCAAAATAAAGAAAAAGTCCGCCAAAGATGGCAGCGAACGTTGATGCGATTTCAAAAATGATTTGAGGTGCATATAGCCAATGGGCCGTACTGGAGGCGAATGCACACATTAGAGTAGGCCACAAACGACAACAAACACCATCCACTCGACGCACCCGAACCGGACGTCCGCGACGTGAAAGCCGCTCAAAATCATCAAGGTGCCCAACGATACAGTGCCGAGCATGACCCAGACATTGCGGACGGCGAACTGTTGAATAGTCTATCGCAAAGACATTGGAACATGATCACCGGCACCACGTGAAAACACACATTTCAGCAAACGCACCAGCCACAGCGGCACCACGAGTAGTGCGGCACTGAGTGCAAAAGAAGAATAACCGAGCGCTTGCCAAAACGGAGAACGTGAATGTACGCCCCAACTACCGCCGTCAAGCTTCCATTCCTGTGCCACATTGCATATTCGGCGCGGCAGACAACATGTGAGTCCCCAAGTACAACGAAGTACAACTGGTGGTATCAAAATTGTCCTTACCCCACAAAATCTGACGGCAAAAGCTCCGAGGAGCAGTGAAAACAGCGTCGTCTGCCACAAAGCACGCAAGCGAGCGAGCGATCAGAGGCAGCGCAAACTACTCTTGGTAACTTCATCAAGGTGTCGTACCGCGGGCACGAGTCTGCGGGAGGGACTTTGTGCCTTCAACGCCAATAAATAACTTTCCCTGCCCCAATGTGACACAACAAATGCAGGTGAACGATTCACTACGTGGCACGCGAAGTTGCATCATTGGAAGTAACGTACGTGACATCGAAGATGGAGACAATTCCTGCTCCCCACATTATCCATGACAGCACCTACGTGCCCGTTTGCTTTCTGTGAAGGCTCCAACGTTGGTGCCGGCAGTGTATTTACGACATTGACAAAACCAACCTCATGCGCTTTGTAGAAATGTTCCGAGTCGAAAGAATTTTCGAACATGAAAACGCTGACGATGATGAACATGACAGCGACAATAACATGGGCCTGCAAATTCGCGCGGCGAGCTCAGTGTGAGCAGTGCAAACAGAACAAACAAAGCCCAAGCACCGCAAGGCGCGTACTTCGTCCACATGTAACGGAATGTGTTTCGCCGACGCTCGGCAAACATATCGCACACCCTCACTCACTACGGCAGACGCGACATACAGCGCCCATGCGTGCACAAAATCCAACATGAGCTATTCCACACCAGCCGCAGCACGATGTCAGAGTGAGATAAGGATCACCGAAGAAAGGACAGAAACAGCAGGTTGACGCACCCGCAGGCCATAATAATCGGCAAACGTTTGCTGTAAATACTCAATGTCTGAAGTGACTCCTGCAAACCATCTAGACGGCTGCGGCGAATCCGACGGTTCCATTGTGCGAGAACTCACTTAGTGACCCGCAGAGGACGTTCTATCTCGTCGTGTGTTGAATCCACATGCTCTACGTCGTCAACGGAACGGAGCAATCCAGCATCCCACGCCAACTTTCGATGTAAACCCACACTTAAAATTGGTTCAACGGTAAAATATCGTGGCAGCGCAGCGCGTTTGCTGCTTCAGTTGTCGAGCTTGTGACCGTGGCTCAGAACATGACACTACTCAAATCGTGTCGCCACGTCCGCACACAGCTTTCAAGTTGTTGTAGGTTACAGTGGTCCGAACGACGTCCCGTCCATAGATTCCATTCAGAAGCACAAGATCAGTGACTGTTCTGTCGTTCTGTCGTTCTGTCTACGAAGCAGCCGCGCGCGAAGGGGGGAGCCAACGAGTACAAACGAACAGACGACCGAACCATGGAACGACGAACGACCACATCGACCAACAACGAACGACGAACGATGAACGACGAACGACCAAAGAAAGATCGATCGCAGACAACCAACAGCCAAGACCGCGCAACGAGATGAAAACTGATGACACAGCCTCTCACAGTCAGTCAGGCAGCCGCTGTGAACTCACCCACTCACTCCCACTCACTCACGCTCACTCACGCTCTCTCCCTCCCTCTCTCTCGCTTCCTTTCACTCACAGCCACGACACGTTCAAATGGGTTGCGGCCACAATGAGTCAATTATTCGCTAATGCGGGCACACCCGCTCTATCTCAGCAGTCTGTAGTCGTTTATACTGAGGTTTCGTCTGTATTATAGGAACCTGCCAATATTGTTGAAAGTGGGTATCTCCTTCTTGTCATTCCTCTGCGAGTGTACGGCTGACAAGTGGTTCTACCCTATATTCCTGATTATGGATAACAATATCTTCGTGGTCCGTCCACAGCGAACTGCAATATTATCTATATTCGGGAATTCATTTTCCCACGTCGCCCGACCCACTCACTGTGGGTGGTGGTAGGTGGTGGTGTGGTGGTCAGTCACGCCGTCACTCCGCAAAGCGCCCACACCCACACGAAGCCAGCCAGCCAGCCAACAGCGCCACAGCGCCGCAGCGTGGCAGCGACCCTCAGCTCTCAGCTCTCGGCTCTCGGCTCTCAGCTCTCAGTTCGCCGTTCTCAGTTTCTCTGTCTTTCCCCTCACACGAGTTGATTGACAGCGCATCACACAGCCAACGAACAGTGGTCAAAGCGATCGTCGTCGTCGTCGTCGTCGTCGTTTGTCGTCGTGGTTGTTGTCGTCGTCGTTTGTCGTCGTTTGTCGTTGTTGTTGTCGTTGTCGTTGTCGTTGTCGTCGTTGTTGTTGTCGTCGTCGTCGTCGTCGTCGTCGTCGTCGTTGTTGTCGTCGTTGTTGTCGTCGTTGTTGTTGTCGTTGTTGTTGTTGTTGTGTTGTTGTTGTTGTTGTCGTTGTTGTGGTGTTCGTTTGTTCGTTGGTTGATGGTCCGGGGATGAAGTGACGTCGTTGTTCGTTGGGTTGTTCCCTGCGCCCCCAGACTTGCAGACCGTATTCTGTGTAGTGGGCATCGTTCTGTGTTTTTACTTGCCATGCCATGCACACAGACTGTTTTGTTGTTCCTGGCTTCGTAGTTGTCGTTGATCGGGATTAGGGGTGGCCATGCTCGTTGAGTGTCCTGGCATTGTTGGGTAGTGAGGCCTTTGCCTGGCCTTATCCACGTAGTATCGTTGAGCCGGTGGTGATGGCGTCGAGGTAGTTTGTAGCACAACTCATTTTATTACGTGAAAAAATGCTAGTAAGATGGTGATGGCTGGCATGCGCCACGCTACCGTCAGAAATACCATCAGAAATATCCTGCTCGCACCTGTGCACGTCGCGCAATTGTCGGCGGCTTCATAGGTTCGATGGAGGCGCCAGTGGAATGGTAGAACAACCACTGTGGAATCGGCCTCTCATCGAGAAAAATCAGGACTTTCAAGGTGCAATGCACTGCAACAACGGGTAGCATGCAAAATTTTGTTGTATGCCCTGGTTGTAAGCACAAGTGCGCAACAGCACGCGAGTTTCGAGCTCATCGCTATCGCTGTGCTAGATATCAACGGGGCAGTCGTGAGAGTTCTGCCACAGGGAAGCATGTTCGGTCCGTACGTTCCCGTACCTCCACTAGTCGCCGTTGTCAGCGAACAAGCGCTGCGGTTCAAGTACACAAGTGCGATGCCGCACAGAACAATGAAGCATCATCCGCCAGCTGGCTTCGTCTTCAGGAAGCTTTTTACTACGCGCTACCGGATGTAACTGGTGACCTCGACGATCCTAACTGTTCGTCGTTCTGCGTCCCGATCTCTTCCAAGTCAGGCGACAGTGGTGCTGACTCCTGGTGTGCTTTGGCCGAGCATTGTTTCTGCGTCTGCAATGAGGCGTCTCGACGACAAAAATTGGCGATCGATGCCAAAGCACAAAAATATGATTCTCCAGTCGACCTCGCATACATCTCTAAACGATTGTGCGCTCGTGGACCACACGAAGTTAGCTCTGAACCTGGCGATGTCGAAGGTGCGGTGGACGGAGTCGTGGAGTCATTGTTTGGGTTCATTGTTCGTTTGAAGACGAATGTTGATGCATCCACGAACGTTGGTCCATGTCACAAAAAACTGCGTAGCAGTGGTCGATCGTCGCGGAGAGACGAGGTTTGCTCAAATCGCACCGCGCTTCGCCAACCAATTCAAGGGTTCATTGTGGCGTCAACATTTTCGGTTCCTGCTCAGACGTTTCGCTGGAACTCCCATGCACCCTGGTCGGGAATTACTGCACAGGAGCGGGTTCAAAACCTTCAACACGTTGACGCGTCAGGTTCCCTCGGGGCCAGCATGCAACGGAGCACCTGCAGACCTGTAAGGTGTCGCAACGGAAATGGCTGCAGCGTCAAAGGCCAATGCTGGGATGAAATCGCAGAGATTGTTTTGATGGGGGCGCTGCACTGTGGGTACCAGCTTATGATCAAAATGCTCAGGCATCTCTTCGGCCAAGGCTTCAGATTCGCCGTTGTGAATGCCATCGAGAGTGCAGTTTCATTCTACGAGAAATTTGGATTCGTACGCGTTGGAGCTGTTCTGCATTGCTTCGATGATGATTCAATGCCAGAACTTGCCTTCAGTGATGCTGACGAAACCGACTCTGCCCACGTCTCTTACATGATGGCCCGCCCGCTCTACTTGTCCCCGGAGGTATTTGCTCCGGGAGCACGTGTAAGGGTTTTCTACAGGCCGAAGTTAGTTCCACAGTCCATACCGGTCAAGAAAAAGTGCATGACTGATGCGAATACACACCATAGCAGTGGCTACAAGTCAGCCACAGCCACAGTTGTGCGAGTGTCTGGATGCCAGCAGCACGATAATAGGTCTTTTCTTGACGTTGTGGTTGACCCGACGCCCAATGCATCCGAGAAAGGCCAAGGGCGCAGGCGAAACCGGCGACGCACTAGGGTTGGCTCTGTACTGCGCGTTCGAGGGTATCAAGCATTTCATCTCAAGGTCGTGCCGTTGTGCTCGCAACGAGTGTTGTCGACCATCGAGCCTCGCGAGGACTCAACGCGATGGGAATTGTCCAACTTTGAGAAGCAATTGGCTGCGCGGCAACTAGATGATGCCAGTGCCGTTTTCGCGTCACTTGCGGCGTTCATTCGGGCTGGTGATGGAAGGTTCGCTTTCATTTTTATGAAGTCGTGTTGGTAATGCTGTTGTGCCAGAACTGTTAACGGACTGCATGCTTCTGATATAGGGCCAAAGCTCCATCGCTAGACTGCTTGCGGAAGTTGTTGCGATTGGCTTTAAAACAACTGAATCAGCACTTGATTATTTTCGGTATGCTTGTACTTCAACAACATGGAATGCGAGCGGTCCCTCTCGCTTACTGTGTGGAGTTCGCATTTGTAGGCCTTGGGAAAGCTCGCTGTATCCAGCTGACAAGTTTTCTGACGGACGCTTGCACAAATGCAATTCCACGTCGAAGGATTCTTGTGGAAACACAGAAATTCCAGGTAAGGTCATATTGGAGGCAGTCGAGACAATCCAGCAACGAGAAGACGTCGTCAGCTCCTCTTTGTGTGCAGGCCATTGCCAATCAGCTAAAGGACCGCCTTGTGAAAGCCACTTACTCCAGTGATTTCAGCTTGTGTCCCGGTGCTCACGAACGTGGCAAAACTATCACGTCTAGCTCAGGTTCCACGTCTTCAAGTCAAAGCGCTGATGCTGCATACATTGCCACCCTGGATGAACATCAAGCCGTCGCTGTGACTGTGGACGGACTGAAACCGTCACGCGCGTACGAAATTCAGTTCGTACCCCAGGCTCATTTAAAGAGCTTTCTTGAAAACAATCCAGGACTGGGAGTCTACCACATCGAAAAGGTACCGAATATTACTCAGTTTGGTTGTCGTGGATCCACGTCCAATTGTTAAAAGCATCTTCATGTTGTTGCAGAAAGAAAGGTTGTTTTGGATGTTACGGCAGCGTTTTGGTCAGTTGTGGAGTGCCCTTAAGAAGCAAGGGTGGAGGCACACTCCTCCAAGAAACCTTGAAGTTGGGCCGGGGTACGTGATGGTCGTGTGCAGTGACAAACAACGAATTGTGTAGCTGACAGCTTTAAATCTGGTCGCAGGCGCTATCTCACGCCGGGCGTCAAAGCCAGGCAGTGCTCTGAAGAAACACTGGGACTGAAATGGTTCAATTCTTCGGAAGCGTTGGTTTGGTGGGTTGTGACTCACATGCCAGAAGTAGCGTTGAGTGTAGTCGGGGACCGCTGAACGAAGCTCATAATTCAGTGCCTCAGGGCAGAAAGGCATTGTTGTCACCACTGTATGATTATTTATCAGAAATCAATATTTCACTGTGTGAGGTTCACTGTGGTGCAACATATCACCGTTTCTTTCGCCGCTTCTTCTTTCCTGTCGAGCCACCAGCTTTCTTCTTCACCTAGCGACGCCAATTGATGTGATGCAACAGGGTACATCAACAGATCGATATATACACAACTCGTACCTTTCCCTTCTTAATCAGCGCATTCGGGTCACTGTGAGCTGCGGCTTGAGTGAAATGACCCTTTTTCTTAAATTGTGCTGTCAGGGCCCGTCTACACACCAAATCGAGAAAAACGTGTCACGCCTCAGCCGATGCTAGGTCAACAGCAAGCCCAAAAACCACTCACCGCGTCGCGGTGTCGACGGCCTTGTACTTGTCGTCGCCACCCTTCTTGTGCCTGTGCACGGATTCGAATTGGAACTCGGCCATCGTTTCCATGAAGTCATCTTTCGAAAGTCCGAAGTCTTGCAGCATCTTAATTACTTCATCGACACCTTCCTTTCCAGCGGCCAGTGGCTTCAACAATTTGTCACGGAACACTGGAAGGTAGGACTGCGCATTCAAGTAGAAATCTAAGTCAACGCTTCAATTTGTCAAAGAATGCGCCCCAAAACAGTGCACACACACCTGTCGAACAGCCTGAGGTGAACCACTAATTGTTGCTTTCAGGTTCATGGTCATCTCCGTCAACAAGCGGTAACGTTTGTTGCGCTTCGAGTTTTTCCCAAACCAGGCCGGGAAACCAGGAAAGCCACCACAATAGCCGTTGGCGATGTAACCAATGCCCGTATTCAACGCAGCGACATATCGGAGAGCTCCCCAGTCTTGGGATGCCATAATATTTCCACCAATAACATCATTCATGCTGATGGTGTCCGCTGCACTGGCAAGCTTTTCCAATGTTTGGACGCTGGACGCTCCTCCATTGTGGCGAGCTTGGCTTCCAATAGTTGTGATGTAGGACTCCTGGAAAATGTACAATCGTGGTTGACATAAAAAAACACACCCTGCACGCGCTATGATACTTGCGAGTGTTCACCTGCATCAATAATGGGATCAAGCTGTAATCTGTGAAAAAGCTCTCGTAGCGTTTTGAGTATGGAAGTTCGTGGGACTTTTCGATCATATTCTTAAAAGCATCCATTGCAGTCAATCGAAGCATTTCGTCTTTCTTCACCTATTCAGCCAAGGCAGAACAGAGGTGAGATTTTGGCACTGATGTCACTAGTCCACCACTCACGAACATGCGGCTTACCAATTTCTTCTCGTCCATGTAGTCCGTGTACTTGATGTTTTTAGTGCGTCGACTCCACATCTGCAATGTATTCAGAACCTATGCACCAACGTTGCAACGTTAGATCGCGCACTCTTCGCGTGGTAAAAAGTAGACATTCACTTCTCCTCATGGCATGCACCTGAAGAATGTCCCCTCCCACTGATGTGGCAAGAGCAACAACCGCATTGTGTTCGACTTGCAGTCCTTGCGTGGCGGCCAAAGCGCAAATGCGACGAGCAACGGTTTGGGCTTGGGGTCTGCAGGCAACGGGGGCAAGTAAATCGCGGGAAAACAGGAACTGCACCGTTCGAGGACCATCACCAACCTCATAAACGTCAACGGAAGGCACACTCTCTTCAGGGGCGCCAGTTTTTTCGCATGAGCATCGTTGCAGATGCAGATGACAGGAGAGCGACTTTTTGCGATCAATTCGGCGATACCGGCGGCACCGCCACGATCCCCAGCAGACATGCCGTCGACTTCGTCCATGATCAAAACCTTTCTCTTTTTGTCCTTACGCTTGCCAGAGAAATTCAGGGACCCAGTGTTTACGAATTCTGCCATCCCTTTCACATCACTCTTGGCCCGTTTCACACTGGCATTGCGCTCCACAACTTCGAAACCCATTGTTTTGGCCACCATGATTGCCGTACTGGTTTTGCCAATCCCTGGAGGGCCGCTCATAAGACAACCACGATTCTTGGTGTCCTTGCAATCGTTCGCCTTCAAGTAGTATTCAGTTCACAAAAAGAGTGAGATTGGAAAAACAAGCAAATCATCGATCAAGTGAAAAAGTGATTACGCACGCCAAAGCGCCGATGCCACGTTGAGAGCCAGTCTCTGACTTTGTTGGCATTCCCAACATTCCCGATCAGGTCCTCCATGCTTCCAGGTCGGAACATTTCGGCCCAAAGTGAATTGGAACCATCGAGATGAGTAGCCCAAGCAGAAGAATGACCATTCGAGGCGTCCGATGTCGCGGATGATGAGGACACCTTGCGTGAGTATTGCTCACGAACACTGGTCGCCTTCTGTGCTTCTCGTGCAGCCTTGCGGGCAAGCGCCTTTGCTCGGTTCGCTGCTAGTCGCTTTAGTTGCTCTTCACTCAATCCGGGCTTCTTGGGTTTCACCGGCTCCCTCTTCTCTGGATGTTCAGCACGATCCTTGATCAAGGCGAAAAATTCATCTTCAGTCAAAACCGCACGCAATTTGACACGTGAGCCCTTCGCCCCTGCCTCTTTCTTCTGCTCGAGCAACTCCATCGCTTTGCGATGCTTCGACCCCTCTTCGACTTTTCGCCCGTCTTCCAGCTCGTACCCTCGAACCAAGTAGTCGGTCTTAGAACTGACAGCGGTTGTGGTCTTCCCACCATACTGCATAACCAAGTCTACAAACTCCTCGCGATTCATTTTTGACCCAAGCCCAGTCATGACGAAGGTCAGTCCTTCCAGACATCCCGGCGCACCTTTTGGAAGCTGTGAATTCCCGCTCAATTTCGGGGGTTCAGGGTCCTTCTTCCCGTACCATCGTCGGCCTGACGACGATGCTGCACGAGTCGGGGGCGGCTTCTTGGATGGCGGTGGTGCTTTTGGCTTCTCAGGTGATTGTTTCACTGGCTGCGAGGACGCGGTTGCAGGGGTTTCTGGCTTGATACCCTTTGTTCCCCGCCGTTTGGACGCCACCGCTTCCTGTTTCGACGATGAGCCAGCCAGATTAATGACGCTCTGTCCACCATCGGGGCTGGCCTTCCGCTTCTTTTGACTGGTCTTCTTCTTCTTCTTTTTGGAAGAGCCAAAGAAGTTGCGGATGTCCATGATGAAATGTGACCAGCCCCTTGGCGCGCCGCTCGCCAGTCCTGGAAACGCAAGGAAATTTCACCTGTTTTGGGACCCACTCTGATCAGAGTCGTGCAATTTGTTGGTCGCGACACCTGTTCTACCAACGTCTCAACAGTGTTGATCACCTGCATCCATGCAAACTTGATCCACCCCCGTCTCTCTCTCTCTCTTTCTCTCGCTAATTCGCTCGTTCTTTTTCTTGTGCAGCAGGTCACATTGAACTACTCCTTCGTTTGAACAACTCCACATTCAAACACCTCTTCATCTCGGCATGATACGCCGTTCACCTGCGACATTATTCAAATGCATGGCTACGTTTCTTCGTCGTCGCACACAGCAACGCACACAACGCAATTGTTTCTTTCTTTCAAAGAACACACCAAAGTACACCGTCGAGGTCAGTCAGTTCATCGTCCACTCCGCACGCCGCGTCCCAACGTCGTGCGTGACCGATCGTCCTTCGTCCGTCCGTCCGATCATCCGTCTGTCGGTAAGTTTGAAGAGTCACTTCGACACTTTGACAACACGACGAAGGACGAAGAAGGACCAGACTCTATCTGTGTGCCGTCCGTGGCGGGAAATGGGTTGCTTTCGGGTGTCCGTCCGTCCAGTTTGAAACAGCGCCCGACAGTGACTGAGCGCCGGTATGCGGTACCGTAGACTGATGTTGTGACTGTCACCTTAATCACCGAATATGTCAAAGTGTCTTATGAGTGACTTATAACAGTAACACAACTCTTTTAGTATAACCGTAAATTTAAATGAATAATGACTCAGAGCCTGTATAAAAGTAGTCGGCAGGCTCTTCGTGCGATTCGGCGTTCCGCGTTCCGTGACAAGCCCGCATCACTTACTTCTTGTGCCTTGCACCTACTTACTGCTCATTCTGAAACCACACAGAGACCACAGACCATGTGAGCACCCTATGCATACTTGCGTACTTGCGTCGTTCTGTAAACGTGGTTTGAGGTCTAAGTCTTGATCACCTTCTTTATTTCGTCACGTCGTTCATCGTACGAGTATGATAGTTTGTCGAACTGAACCTCGTCCTCTTGTGCTGAGCCTTTGCGAACACATTGTTGTGCATTCCAATTACCCGGCGCAGTGTTTTGTTCCAGATACCATATAGCGCGCAGAAAGTGTGCTGTCCGTGAATGGTTGTCGACATGATGATACCGTGACGAATAGCTGTTTCAAGAAAAAGTTGGAAGTACGACTCAATCGGAAACGTAACCGCTGATTACGTTCATAATAAATAATGCAGTCATGTTCGGACGACACTGTCCGCCTCATCTGCCTTTCTTCCGGTCAGCATAGTCGCCCTGCGTTTCCCTTGCGCCGTGTCGCTCGTCCCGCTTGCTGCTGCTGTCATGTTTCCTCTTCCGCGAACTACTTCCGGATTCTGCTGTTGACGGTGGCTCTGCGCTTTCCTTCGACGATTTTGACGACTTCGACTTTGATTTTCGCTTGCTACGTTTCTTGTGCTTCTTGGATTTCTTGTGCTTGTTCGCCTTCTTGTGCTTCTTCGAGCTCTTCTTCCTCCTACGTCGACGATCATCACTGCTCGAACTGCTGCTGGAACTACTATCAGACGAAGACTCAGAGTCGCTGCCATGCTCCTGCTGACGCTGCTTGCTCAGTGCTTTAAGAAGAGACTTCTGCTGCTTCTTAGACAGTGAAGCCAAAAGAGCACCAGCCGCGCCGTCCAGCGGCAGCTTCTCTTTTTTTCGTGTGTCCTTGACTTTATGCTTCATGTAGTTTAGGGGATCTTCCATCGCTAATCGAGCAGAGTCATGAGGGCCTGCTTGGCCTGTCATCCTGCAAATGCGATCGCCGGCCGAATGTCCGAATTCTCCACAGCGGAAACAACGACTATTGCTGAGGGTTTTGCCGAACGGCTTGAAATTGAGTTTGACGTTCTTTGCGTAATGTCCATCGATTGGGGCGTTCTTGAGTTCTGGATGGCGTTCAATTAGCTCGTCGAAAGTTAGTCCCTTGCGCTCTTTGCGGCCGACAGCAAGCTCCAACTTCGAGATCTTTGCCGCTGAGAAATTGGGGTCCTGTCGAACCATGTCGCGTTTGAAGGCCTTGACGGCTTCGTCTTCATCTCCGTCGGTCCCGTTCTTTTTCTCCAGTCCGGGTGGTGCCGCGTACATGAACGTCATTTGTTGCTTGTTGATGGCGCGGATCGCGTCTTTGTCTCCTTTGGCAGCTGCTAGCTGCTGCTCCTTCATGCGTCGCTCTTCTCGCTCGATTTCCCGGCGCGCTTCGTATTCGTCTTTCTCTCTTTGAAGTGCAGCTTGCTCGGCCTTCCATATTTTTCTTTGATTGCGCATGTTGGAGGGATGCCATGGCTTCAAGAACAAGAAATGCATAACATTTTTGCCCATGGTTGTGGAACGAGGAGCCCGTCACGGTCCCTTGTGTCGCCGCCGGCGAACTGCAACAAATACCGTACTGAAGAAACTGTGGTCGCTGATTAAACTTGTTGTTGTTGGAGAATCTGCAACAAAAATGTTGGGACGTTAACACCTCTCATCCCAAAATAAGGTTGTCTGTTCAAGCACACACAGACACCGTGGAGATACGCCAACTTGACCAAACTAGCATTGGGCGCTTTCCGCGTCACGGAACGACGACGACGAACAACGACGAACGACGAACGACGAACGACGAACGACAAACGACGAACGACAAACGACGACGACAACAGCAACGAAGCAGTCGTCGTCGAAATGAGTTGGGGTGTTGCGTCGACAACCACGGTCGACAAGCGTGAACTTACAATCACGTTGTTTGTCATACATGTGATACAACAATCATTGCCCTCCTACAAATGCGCCTGTTAATTATGAGTCATGTATTTTGGAATAATCGGATAAAGTTTATTTCTGTGTTACGGTACATTTTACGGTACATCATATATTTTCATAAAGTACTACGGTTTGTCGTTCATGTAAAGGAGTAGTGAGTTATAACGTGTTGAGCTATGTAGTAAAAATCAGGATTTAGAAAATTTGTGAATTACGGTACCGGGCAATCCGGTGCGTGTTGGTGTCGTTGTTGGCCACAACGACGACAACGACGACAACGACGACAGCGACGACACGTGGCAACCAAGTCGTCGCACCGTCGCACCTGCGAGGATCGAGACGACGCAGGTGCGGACGGTGTCAGGTGCACGACGAAATGTTGTTGTTGTCAGGACGATCTGTGGCAGTGTTACGACGATGAAAAGGTCTTAAACACTGCGTCATTGTTTGAGCGTCAGTATGGTAGTTGGTGGTGCAGGGACGACATGGCGAAACGGACCGCACGCGCCAGCCGTAGTGAGAAGACGTGGTTGTTGCGCAAGATCGCTGGCGAGACACTCAAGGCTGCACGCGAGGCGTGACCATCTGGGAACGTGGGCAACAAGGTTCAATGCCATTTGGCTCCTGAATTCTGCAAAGTGTGCACCAATAAAGATATTGTTGGCTTTTTTTCAACTGTCGTGCAAGTTGAAACGTTCCACACCACTTGCGGCAAAACGAATGTTACTGTCACGTTGTTTGCGTCCTGCTCTGCGGGACCAAGTTCGCTGGTCGTTAGGTGCCGTGCGACTTGGTGATTTGTGTGAGACTCGCTTCTCGCATGTCAGGAAGTTTTCTGGGGGAAATCGGCGGCACCGAAAACGGTCACGGAACCGAAGCAAAGGAAACTCCCCTGCCGCCGCATCTTCAAGCTCCAACTCCGAAGTAGAAGCCGGGACCGTGGATTCACCTGCAGGCAATTCATCTTCGACTACGAAGAAAAGTCCGTGGAAAAAAACCACTGGTTACAAGTTCTTGGATTGGATGTTAGATTTGAACAGCGACGAGACCAACCGTATTCGTTCCACAACAGAGATGTTCTTCACTTGTCTTGAGCCTGCTAAGAATCCAGAGTTCTACGAGGTATCAATGTGTTGGTCTTGTGGTTGCGTGCAGCATTTGTGGACGTCAACTATGTTGTTTCTCGTGCAGGTGTTCGGAATTCCCAATGACGGCTCTCGTGAGTGGTTTGCTTATCACAATGCTGCTGGACTTCATGTTTGGCTGTTGTACCGGCGCCTCAAGGCAGAGGAGCGAGTCATAGAGAGTGGTGTTCGAGAAGGCGATTTGAAGTCTCTCAAGCTCTTCGGACAAGAGTTGTTTGATAGATACTGGGAAGACACGTTAGAGCGTGTTCGTGAAACGAAGGTGCGGTTTGCGCGTTTGGTCAATGCGAAAATAAGCATCTGCTGAACATTGTGGTGTGCTCCCACGTCGTCCTTTGTCTGGCTCTGCAGGTGTTTGAAATGCTAGTGAACAAGCACCTTCGCAAAGCTCAAGAGGTCACTTATGCGAATAATGTCGATCTTGACGCGGTTCGTTCATCAGTGTTCCGGAGACTGTGCTGAAATCTAGTGAGACGATGTCACCTCGTGTTTGTCTGACTGTATCTAAGGCGATCGTGGTCGAAGATGACAGGGACACCGAGTTTGGCGGGGCGCTCTGGCGAACGATGTACAGGTACGGCGTGCCACGATGTGTTCACACGCTTGGCGCCTTTCACAGCCGCTCGGTTGCTGTTTCAGGAGTGATGAATCAGTCCCAGAAGAACAAATTGAGTCTCTAGTGAACTACGTTAGAGCTCAACATGCGAAGCTCGACGCATTGACCATCGAACAAGTTGTCGATTCCCAATTCCAGTGGGATCCACCTGCGGCATATGCAAAGAAGTAGCACCTATAGCATGCATCCAACGCGGCACAGGTTCTATTGTTATTTGTTCCAATTATAATAAAAATTCACATTTCTTTCAAATTAGCCGGCACGACGTATACTTTCAGATCGTCACGCCAGAATTCCACAACCCCTCTGTAGCCCGTCCGTGGAACGCCAGACTTCTCGTCATCCATTATCCCGAGCTGTTTTGCAAACCTCTGAAACTCCTTGATTCCGTTGTATTCAATTGCAACCTCGGTTATTTGTAGAGGAGTGTCACTCGACTTCGTCGGTAGTCGCAATACCTTTGACACAGACTGTTTCGCCACATTATTGACCTGGGCGATATACGCTCGATCGTATTGTGGCTACAAAGTGGAACATATCATATATGAGTTCGTCTATGTTGGGGTACAAACGTACAAACTACTGTCACGGACGGCTGTTCACTCACCTGCAGCAAGGAATTACCATCGAACGAGTCCCAGTCGACGGCCTCGGTGTTCAGCTGGATTCGAGACAAGTGAGTGTGAAAGAATTGCCCATTACTGACACCTTTTTCTCCGAACGTAAATGTCCGGCATATCTACAACGCAGTGACCACAGCGTGACTGGACACCAAGTCGTGATATCACGCATTCGCGCAGCCAAACCTCCGGCCGCAGCACTTGTCTCCCCTTGCGTTGAGCATCAGCGCGCATCCAGTCGTCCCAGTAACCAGTAGGGGCCCACTTCTCCTTTGGACCATATTCCTGCCATAAATTTCGAGTCATGGCCCACCCAAGTCCTGTATAAAGAGCACGTCGCAGTGGGTTTTGAAAACGAAGCAAGCGACAATGACAATGCACCTCCCAATTAACCTGGGAAGAAGTCTGATCTCAACACTTTGGTCGGATCTTTCACTAGATGACGACGACCTACGCAACGAAACCCGCGTGAAACTTGGACGAGCACGAAGAAAAAGCAAACCGCAGCTGCAGTTCGCACCATTGTCATTCCAGGCACTAACTGTCCAAAGTGTAGGATCACTTTTCAGAAGAGGTAGAAGATTGAAGAAGTACCCAAAGAAGTCAACCGAAATTTCGAGGTCGTCTTCTACAACTAAAATGTTTTCAATCGCGGAGTTCGTGAACACCGTTTCAAAGGCCCACCCGAAATGACGGGCAAGTTTGTTGTACCTACACCACGGAACGTAACGACGATCGCTGTGAGCAAGAATGTGGCGCACATGCAGAGGTTGTCGTGAACCACGCACCCAAGGCGATCGTCACCCCGTTGTGCATCCCTGGGGTGATGGAGGTGTGTGATATCCATGCTTGGATGCGATTTCTTGAAAGCGTCGACCGCGTTCTGGACTCCCTTGTCGTTGCCATCCTGTGAGATAAACAGCGGGATGTCCACAGTGCTAGATTCTACTCCTCCCGGCCAGTACTTCGCGAGTGCTTCTAGAGCTCGAGTGAGGTACTTTGGTCGGTTGTAGCAAATCACCAATACTGCGGTATTTCCCGCAATGTTATCGACCCACTTTCGCTGCACAAAATGAACGGATTCTGCGTCGTTGCCCCCCTGGACATGTGCCAGTTGAACATCGGAAGGAAGATCATGTCCGTCGCGGCCATTTCCCCTGGTACCTTCCTGACGATTCCCCAAGACATTGGCGTCATTCTGGCTAGGCGCAGAATTTGCTGGGCGCTCCGGTTTCGCGTCCAATGGTGATGATTGATCCTCTGCGGACTTCGGGTTTACGTTTAGGAAAGGGTCCTTGTCATGTTCCTTGTCGACAAAGCCCCCTTTCAAACTGTCGCCTGCACGTATGTCACCTTTCCCTCGCGTTGTGACATCGTCACTTGGATCAAGGTGAGGTTTGTGCTCTTGGTCGCCAGAAACAGCCTCTGCCCCGCCATTGTCATCCAAACTGCCAACGTTTTTCGGGTTACCGGCACGTAAAATTGGGTGCTGTCCCATCAGAGTGCCAACACGCCCACTTTTGGGCATTGGTTTGAGAACGTCGATCTGCGTTTGCTCGGCCTTGAAAAACAACACCGCTGTGAAAGCGACGGCAGTCAGGGCGGCACAAAGCAGAAGCCACTGTCGCGCACGCATAGTGACCAGTCCAGTTTAGTCAGCTACCACACATATTACATTTTCACTAACAACAAGGTCGGTGTTGAACTTGTGCAGTAGCTCAAACAGATGCCGACAACATGGGACTTGTTTTCCGAGTCGCAAAACGCTGCAAAATCAAAGCAATAATTGCGCACGCCCAACAATTTTGGTTTGGAAACGAAACACTCACAAACATCAGCACCCACCAAACAGCTTTCGTGGCATAATTGAAGTGCTTGGCGCTTCACGATGGTGGCGTTCACCACGTCAAAGTCGTCAAAGCGAACGACCCAACATCGCGGATCCTACGCCGACAAACGACGAACGACGAACGACGAACGACGAACGACGAACGACAAACGACGAACGACGAACGACGAACGACGAACGACG
>ENA-OWNT01002852-OWNT01002852.1-seawater-metagenome-genome-assembly--contig:-NODE-2852-length-17191-cov-13.308928_pt1 | contig 17191 bp, 14 predicted proteins | sample MGYA00238136_ERZ651165 | MGnify/ENA primary metagenome ERZ651165 (study PRJEB26861, sample SAMN08777766) | seawater metagenome | isolation source: coastal seawater | place: USA: Florida | collected...
TTCGTGTTCATCTCCGACCGGCTCAAGGACATGATCATCTCCGGCGGGGAGAACATCTACCCGGCCGAGGTGGAGCAGGCGATCGCCGAGCTCGACGCCGTCGGAAGCGTCGCGGTGATCGGCGTGCCGGACGAGAAGTGGGGTGAGGTGCCGCGGGCCGTGGTGCTGCTGCGGGAGGGTGCCCGGCTGACGGAAGAGCAGCTGCGCTCCCACCTGGAGGGCAGGCTCGCGCGGTACAAGATCCCCAAGTCCGTGGTGTTCGTGGACGAGATGCCCAGGACCGCGAGCGGCAAGATCCGGAAGGCCGATCTGCGGAAACTGACTCCCGGCCACGTCTGAGCGGGGAGCACCAAGAAAGCCGGAGGCTGCGGTGACGCGGCCTCCGGCTTTGTTTGTGCCCGGGAGCCGGGATGCCGTTAGTCGACCGTGAAGATGCTGATGACCACCTGGCCGGGCTGGCGTTCTCCTGTCCCGAGCATGAGGCGCGTATTCAGCCAGTCCAGGGCGGGGGAGGCGGTGGTGAGCCGGGGCCAGCAGCGGAAGTAGATCCTTGAAGGATCGACGGCGGCGCCGGAGTTCAGCAGTTCGATGTCCCGGGCCGTGCCGTGCCGGAGGGCGGTGTTGTGCACGAAGATCCGGTCGCCGTCGTCGGTTTCCAGAACGTACCGGGCGTCCAGGTCCGTCAGGGTGGGGCCGCGGAGGAACTGATAGTCGGCGCCGCCCGGCAGGACCCTCCCGCTTAGGGCCGGCCCGCGGACGGTTCCGCCGGTGATCGGGACCATGCGGCGGTGACCCTCCGGCGTGGGCCCGACGTCCACCGGCTCCCCGACACTGACGGACACCTCCGCCAGGAAGGAGAGCCCGGGCGGCGCCGGAAACGGGGCGGTCACAGGATGCCGGCGGTCAGCCGGCTTGGGTGGCCCTCGCCGAACAGGATGGACTGCCGGGCAACGATCGTCTCGGCGGAGTCGAACGCGAGCTTGCCCGTGTTGAGGTTCCGGTCCCAGCGGGGATGGCAGCTGGAGGTGATCTGGACGCGGAGCCGCTCACCGGGCGCAAAGGTGTAGGCCGTCTGCCAGAGACTGACGGTGTATTCGTACGGCCGGCCGGGTTCGATCGGGGAGGGCTCGTGGCCGGGCTCCCACAGCCCGGTGCCCCCGTAGCTGTCCCGCCAGGACGCACGGATGATCCCGTCGGCCAGACCCAGCGACGTGCCGTCCGGAGTGACCCGGCAGAGGCGCACCACGAAATCGGTGTCGACGGCGGAGGACGCGGCGAAGAAGGTGGCGCTGACCTCGCCGAAGATGGTCACCGGTGCGTCGAACGGCGCCGTGGTGAAGGTCAGGACGTCGTCGCGCGCCTCGACCGCCTGCTGGTGTGCCGGCCCTGCGGGGACGGCGCCGTGGATCATGGTTGCCCCGCCCGCCGTGGGGACCGGGTCCAGGGGGTCGTAGTCGTATTCGACGGAGCCACCGGATCCCGGCGTGTCCCGCAGCGACCCGTCAGCGCCGAGGAACCAGGAGCGGTGGCTGCGTGGCGAAGGCAGCTCATCAAAACCGCGCCACTGGTTTTCACCCATGAAATAGAGCAGCACGGCCGGGACGTTGCGGAGCCGTTCGGGTTCGTCCTTGAGCACGGCGTCGAACCAGGCCGTCTGGAGCCCGGAAAGGTCACCGAGGCCGTTCATCATGCCCCCGGCCGCGTTCAGTCCGAAGTTCACCTCGGGGTAGCTGCCGGAGAAGTTCGTGTGGGCCCAGGGGCCCACGATAAGCCGAGGCGCAGGCGCAGCCCCCGTTCGGCTGTGCTCTAGCTGCATCGCGTACTGGGAGAGGGTGCTGGGGCAGAAGATGTCGAACCAGCCTCCGATGTGCAGCGTGGGCAATGACACCGACGTGATGGATGCTTCGTCCCACAGGCGCGTGAAGCTGTTCCCCGGCGATTCTCCGGCCGAGGGAAGGACATGGCGGTTCATGAAGGTGCCAAGCCGCGCGGAGAGTTCCCGCAGGGGCAGGGCGCCGAAGGCGCTGCCGTCGGAAAACGACCGGTCCAGATCCAGCCACGTCTGGAATTCCTTGCCCTGCAGTTCCGGGTCGCCCGCAAATTCGCGCAGGAGTTCGTTGGCTGAGATCGACGCGTGGCCCCAGCTGAACCGGCTGCCGAGCTCATAGGCGCCGCCGCGGTAGAGCGAGCCGTTGTTCGCGTTGGCCCCGGCCGAGATGCCGGGCGAGAGGGCAGCGAGCCCGTTCGGAGCCAGGGCCGCTGCCCGCCACTGCGTCTCCGCGAAGTAGGAGCGCCCCCACATCCCCACGGCACCGTTGGAGTACGGCAACCGCGCCGCCCACTCGACGGTTGCAGCGCCGTCGGACGCTTCATTGGCGGACGGCTCGAAGTCCCCGTCGGAACCGAAGCGCCCGCGGCAGTCCTGCATGATGACCACGTAGCCCGCGGCCGCGACCGTTACGGGGTTGAAGTAGGCGGAGTTGACGGAGAGGTCGCGTCCGTAGGGCGTCCTGGTCAGCAGAACCGGGCACGGGTCCCCGTCCGCCGGACGGTACACCGTCGATCGCAGGATGGTGCCATCCGGCATCTGGGTTTCGACGTCTTGTTCAATTAGCACGGGTTTAAGCGCGGTGCGCGGTGTCACGGAAGGTTCCTCACTGGTTTGTTCAGGGACAGCGGTGAGGGGAGCGGCCAGGTGCTGCCCGGCCGCTCCCCTCCGCGCTGTCCGGGGGGATCAGGATTTAGGCCTTGACGGATTCCTTGGTACCCAGCGCCTCGGTGGGGACGTTGTAGGTTTCCTTGACCCAGATGGCGGTGACGGCCGCCGAAGCAAGGCAGCAGGCCGCCGTGAAGGCGGCCACGGGAATCCATCCCGTGGGGCCAGGCTGGACGATCGCTGCCGCGATGGCCGGGGCGAAGCCGGTGACAACGAGGCCCAGCTGCGAGGCGGTGGCTGCGCCGGAGTAGCGGATCTTCGTCGGGAACATTTCGGCTGTCATGGCCGGGCCCAGCGGGTTGACCATTCCGTAACCCACGGTCATGAAGAGGATGCCGCTGGCGAAGACCAACGGAATGGACGCGGTGCTGATGGACCAGAAATAGGCGAAGGCGGCCACGGCGCAAATGATGTTGCCGGTGATGAAGACCGGTTTGCGGCCGATCCGGTCGGCCAGAATGCCGGCGTAGGGCTGGGCGATGATGCCCAGGGCGGCCGTGGCGATGGTGACCCCGAGCATCGCAGCAGAGGGGATCCCGAATTTTCCGGTCGCATAGGCCAGCCCGAAGGCCGCGAAGACCGAGGACACCACGCTCCAGAGCCCGAAGAAGATGACTTTGACGATGGTGCGCCAGTGATCGCGCAGGACCACCTTGATGGGCAATTCCTTCTCGGGTTCAGCCTCCTTCGCGGCTTCGAAGACCTCGGACTCGGGCAGCCGGAGGCGGATGTAGAGGCCGACGGCGACCACCAGGATGCTGGCGAGGAACGGCAGACGCCATCCCCAGCTGAGCAGGTCTTCCTGCGGGAGGAGGGACACTGCGAGGAAGGCCAAAGAGGCGAGCATGATCCCGGCCACGGCGCCGGTGTTGACCCAGCTGCTGTAGAAGGCCCGTTTGTTGCTGGGGGCATGTTCCATGGTCATGGTGACGGCGCCGACGGATTCGCCGGCGGCGGAGGCTCCCTGGAGCGTGCGCAGGACGACCAGGAGTACCGGGGCGGCCGCACCGATGGCGGATGCCGGCGGCAGGCAGCCAATGAGGAAGGTGGCCACGCCCATGACGACGAGCGTCAGGACCAGCATCTGGCGCCGTCCGAGACGGTCGCCGAAGTGGCCGATCACGCTGGCCGCGAGGGGGCGGACGACGTAGCCGATGCCGATGGTGGCCATGGACAGGATGGTGCCGAGGGCGGGATCGATGCCGGGGAAGAAGATCTTGTTGAAGATCAGGGCGGACGCTGAACCGTAGATGAAGAAGTCGTAGTACTCCAGGGTGCTGCCGATGAAACTGGCGGTGGCGGCACGGCGGGCATGTTTGGTTCCCGCGGGGGAACCGGGGCGGGCCTGTTCGGCGGGCGGCGTCAACGGCGTCGGCGGAACGATGGGACCAGCGGTCATTGCGGATCTCCTAGGTGGGCAGGTGATTAGCACCTGAAACGGTGAGGCTGGGAAAGATCTGTGGCTCGCATGCTGAGCAGGGCGGCGGGGTCGGCTGTGGCCTCCGTCACCCTGGATGTCATGTTATGCACTTGTACTTGCGCCCGTCAATCCATGTGCAAAATAAAGATGACAGCGGAAGCGGCTGGCATGATGGAGGCGTGATGAGCGAGCGGCCGGCCTCCGTACCCGGCATGGACCCGGACCTGGCCATCGACTTTCCGCGGCCCTTGAAGGGGCCCTCCACCCAACACCAGCTGCTCACCCTGCTGGTCGACTACTGGTTCAATAGCGAGGAATGGCTGCCGTCCCGGCTCATCGCCGCCCTGGCCGCGGGCCTGGGGATCACGGCGTCGGCGACGGCGACGGCGCTGAGCCGCCTGGCGTCCCGGGGCGTCCTGGAACAATCGAGTGCCGGGCGTACGTCGCGCTACCGCATCACCCAGGGCGCGCGAAACCGGCTGCGCCACGGCTTCGAGCAGGTCTCCGTCTTCGGCGAGCAGTCCCGCCATTGGGACGGCACCTGGACCGTCATCGTCTTTTCCATTCCGGAGACGTCGCGGGATGTCCGCGAAATGTTCCGCTCACGCTTGCGTTGGCGCGGGTTCGCGCCGCTGTTCGGGGCGGTGTGGGTCTCGCCGCGCGACCACTCCGAGGAGCTCGAGAACACCTGCAAGGGCTACGGCGTGCACGACTACGTCATCTTCCGCACTTCGGAATCCAGTCTCCGCGGCAAACGACTCGTCGAGGCCTGGTCGCCGCAGGAGTTCAGGGAACAGTACCGGCCGTTTACCGAAAAATTCACGCCCTGGGCGGAACGCCTCGACGCCGGAACGGTCAGCCCGGCGGAGGCCTTCCGGGTCAGGACCGAACTGATGGACGCGTGGCGGGCCTTCCCGTGGAGTGACCCGGACCTTCCCGCCGAGCTCCTGCCGGAAGCGTGGCCCCGGACTGAGGCCAGGGACCTGCTGGTGCGCCTCTACGACGGGCTCGCGGACGCCGCCACCGCCTATGTCGAGGAAGTCGTGGCCCGGGAAGCGCCCGAGCTGGCCGGCACGGCGCGGGCACTGTCGGTGACATCCGGACTCTAAACCGGACTGTGATCCGGACCGTGATCCGCTCTGGGGACGGCCGGCCGCGGTGCCTAATGGATCGAGGCCAGCAGGACCCCGACGCCGACGAAGAGCACGCCGAACGTCCGGTTCAGGATCTTCTGTCCGCGGGCGTCGTGGGTGAAGCGCTGGAAGGATCTGGCCGCTGCCGCGAAGAAGAACCACATGACCACGATGTCGATCACGATCACGGTCGCGGACAGGACCGCGTACTGCGGCAGCAGCGGCTGCTCCGGCCGGATGAACTGGGGCATGAAAGCCAGGAAGAACACCACGGCTTTGGGGTTGAGCAGATTGACCCACAGGCCGCGGCGGAACATGGAGAACGCCGGCTCATTCCGCAGGGCGGCGGCCTTGTCCTGGTCCAGGTCCGGTTTGGCCAGGAACTGCCGGATGCCCAGGTAGACCAGATAGGCGGCTCCGGCGTAGCGGATCACGTTGAAGGCCACAGGCGAGCTCGCCACGAGCACCCCGACGCCGAGGGCGACGATCAGGATATGCACCACGAGGGCGGCCTGCTGGCCCAGGATGCCCCACATGGAACGGCGGAATCCTGAGTTCAGGGAGTTGCTCATGGTGTTGATGGCGCCCGCGCCGGGAGTGAAGCTGATCAGGACACCGGCGCCGGCCAGGGCCAGCCAAAGGGAGGGTTGCACGAGCCAAGTTTACGGTCCCGGCCGTGGCCGGCCGGAGTGGATGACGGCTGGCTGCCGTGGCTGGCCGCGTTGGGAACCTGGCGGGGCTGCCGAGGGGGTCAGTCGCCGCGGAGGCCGTAGCTGAGAATCATGTTGCCTTTGCTGGTCTCCTGGGATTCCTGCAGCACCAGCCGGGTCAGGGGATCGCCGTCGTTGAAGAGCCGCCGGCCGCTGCCCGCGATCACGGGATGGACGATCAGCATCAAGGTGTCGAGCAGCCCGGCGAACAGCAACTGACGGACCAGCGAGATACTGCTGAAGACCCCTATTTCGCCGCCGTCGCTGTCCTTCAGACCCGCAACGAAGTCCTCCAGCGGCCCCTCGATCAGGCGCGAATTTTCCCACTCCAGGTCCCCGGCAAGGGTCCGGGACGCGACAAATTTCGGCAGCGGGTTGATGAAGCCCGCGAAGTCGTTGTCCCTTTCGGCGTTCGGCCAGTAGTCCGCCCACTGCTGGTACCCGACGCGGCCCAGGAGCCCGGTCTCGATCCGGCCCATCATCTCGCCCATCCCGGCACCCAGCTCCTCGTCGAAACTGTCGAACTGCCAGAGGAACGGGTCTTCAACCACTCCGTCTACGGAACAGAACAGGCCGGCTGTCACTTTGCGCATGGGTTCTCCTTACCGGTGGTCTTTTCGAGCACCCTATCCGGAGATCGGAAGGCAGGGAATGGCTGCGTGCAACTCGTTCGGAACTGCTCCGGACAACGGCCGTGCCGCCGTTGTCCGGAGCAGCGCTTGCATGCGGTGCCGCGCGGACGGACGGGACCGTCCCGTCAGGATCCCCGCCCAAGGCCCGCGGGGTTAGCCGTTGGAGGTGGCGCCGTCCGTGGCCGTGTCGCCCGGGCCGCCATGACCCCCGCCGCCGGGGCCGCCCATGCCTTCCTGGGTTTCGGTGACGGTGAAGTTCGCATCCAGCAGGACGGTGGCGCGGGTGCCGTCCGCCTTGGTGATGTGCGCTTCGTACGTGGCGCCGTCGGCGTCGGTCTCCATCCGCTCGATCGTCGCATCCGGCTGGGCGGCCTTCACCGCCGCCTCGACCTTCGTCGCAGTGTCGCCGGTGAGGACCTCCTCCGTCTTGCCGTTGGCCTGGTGCGGGCCGCCCTGGCCGCCGGGCGTCCCGTAGCCGGCGCTGTAGCCGGCGCTGTAACCGTCAGGGGCAGTGGTGCTCGACGAGGAGGTGCCGGAACCGTCGTCGGCCATTGCGGGAATGGCCGCCGCGCCGATGGCGCCGCCGCCGATCACCGCGGCGAGCATGATGCCGGCCGTGGTTTTGTTGATCTGTGCCATGGTGAAACTCCTTTGCTGGGGCCCGGGAACCGGGCCGGCCGGGGATTCGGCCTGTACCCAGCCTCAGCCATGGAGTTATGGCTGCACTTTGGCGGTGCTGTGCCGGTGCTGTGATCAAGAAGCCGGCATCACGCCCGGGCGATGACCTCGCCGTTGGGAATGAGGAACCAGCCGTCGTCGGTGGATCCCCACCGGTGCCAGCCCGCGGAAATACGGGCCAGGTCCGCCTCGTTGGCAAAGCCGTACTCAAGCGCCTGGTCCGCAAAGGAGGAATGCAGCACCCGCTCGCCCCACACCCGGGCCTGCCACCGGCGCTGCTGCCCGGTGGCGTAGAGCCAGTTGCTGCTCGACGGCGCCACGTCCGTGAACCCGGCGGCCTGCGCCCAGGACACGAGCCGGCGCCCGGCGTCGGGCTCGGCGCCGTTGCGGCGCGCGATCCGCTGGTACAACTCCATCCAGTCGTCGAGCTCGGGGATGGCCGGGTACCAGCTCATGCCGTGGAAATCGGCGTCGCGCACTGCCACGATGCCGCCGGCCTTGGCCACCCGGCGCATCTCCCGCAGGGCCGCGACCGGGTCCGTGAGGTGCTGGAGGACCTGATGGGCGTGGACGACGTCGAACGACTCGTCCGGGAAATCGAGGTCGTAGACGTTGCCTGTCGCAAAATCGACGTTTCCCACGCCGCGCTCGGCGGCGAGGGCTGTGGCCTGGGCGATGATGTCCGGGGAGCGGTCCAGGCCCGTGACCCTGCCCGGCGCCGCCAGCTCCGCGAAGTCGCAGGTGATGCTGCCCGGCCCGCAGCCGACGTCGAGCACGGACACCCCGGGCGTGAGATGCGGGAGCACGAACGCCGCCGAGTTCTCCGCCGTGCGGGAGGCATGGGCACGGACCACCGATTCGTGGTGGCCATGCGTGTACACATCGTCAGGCTGCTGCGCACTCATAATGGAACGCTACCCTCCCGCGATCGGAAATGGGCGGATCAACTCCGCCTGACCACGGAAGGCAGTTTTTTGCGGCCGGCCGTCAGTTTTGCCGCTTCCGGCGTCCGAGGTTCTGCGGATGAATAGAGGAGTGGAAATCAACAAAGGCAACAGCAACGGCGCCGGCGGCAAGGGACTGGGCCTGTTCCGGGCCACCGGAATCTACGTCGGGGCCATCCTCGGCTCGGGCGTCCTGGTGCTCCCCGCCATCGCGGCCAAGGAAGCGGGCCCGGCATCGCTCCTGGCATGGGCCCTCCTGCTGGTGTTCTGCACCCCGGTCGCCTTCAGCTTCGCTGAAATGAGCCGCCAGCAGCCCGACGCCGGAGGGATCGCCCACTTCGTCAGGCGCGCCTTCGGGCGCCGCGCCTCGGTGGTGGCCGGATACCTCTTCTACTTTTCGATCCCCTTCGGCGCCCCGGCCACGGCCGTGATCGGCGGCAATTACATCGCCCATGCCCTCGGCGGCGGCCGGGAGACCGCGGTCATCGCGGCGGCCGTGATCCTGCTCGCCGCCTTCGCCAGCAACGCCGTCGGGCTCAGGGTTTCCAGCCGCATCCAACTGGCACTCATGGTGCTGCTGGTTGGACTACTCGCGCTCGCCGTCGCACTCGCAGCGCCGCACGCGAAAGCGGAGAATTTCCAGCCCTTCGCCCCGCACGGCTACTGGGCGGTCGGCGGCGCGGCAAGCCTGCTGTTCTTCTGCTTCGCCGGCTGGGAAGCCGTTTCCCACCTGGCGGGGGAATTCCGGAACCCCGAGCGCGACCTCCGGCGGGCCACCTGGCTCACCCTGATCGTGGTCGGCACTGTCTATATCGGCGTCGTCGCCGCTTCGGTGGCCGTACTGGGACCGGAGCTTCCCGCCTCAGCGGTACCCATCGCGGACTTGCTGGAGAAAGGGCTGGGGTCGCTGGCGGCGCCGCTCACCGCCGTCGCCGCCGCCGTGCTGACCTTCGGGCCCATCAACACCTTCGTGGCCGGGGCCAGCCGGCTCGGGACCGCACTGGCGTCCGACGGCGTGCTGCCGCGGTCCCTCGCCCGGGGCGCCGGCCGGGGACAGGTCCCGGCCGGAAGCCTGGCCACGCTGGCCGCCCTGACGCTGCTGTCCTTCGCCGCGGCCGTTACCGGACTCACCGACATGCAGTTCCAGATCGCGGCCGCGTCGGCATGCTTCACCGCGGTCACCGCATTTGGCCTGGCGGCCGGCATCCGGCTCCTGCCGCGGCGGACGGCCGCCTGGTTCGGCGTGATTGTGGCGGCGGCCGTCATGGTGGCGGTGCTGCTCTTCAGCGGCTGGGCCCTGGTGGTCCCGCTGGTACTGGCAGCCGCCGCCGTCGGCGTCGGCAGGCGCTTTAGCGGCGGACCGGAGCAGGGGGCCGCACCGGAGGCGACGCCGGAGATGGCACTGGAAGCGGCACCGGAGGCGGGGCCTCCCGTGCGGGCGGAAGCCGTGCCTGTTGGCCGGCGGCAGGCTGCCGCCCACACGTGACGTCAAGAGCTGCGGCTTGACTGCGAATCAGCCGGGACGCTGCTCCGGAGCGGGGCCGCGGGCTGCTTCCTCGCCCGCCCGGACGGTGGCATCGATCATAGAGGTCATGAACCGGGTCACAATCTCCAATTCTTCCGGCGTGAAGTGGTCCATCGCCGCGCCCATATGGCGGGCCAGCGGGAGGAACATGGCCCCGCCGTCCCGGTAGGCCTTGGGGGTCATACGCAGCTGCACCTGGCGACGGTCCGCCCCCTCGCGCTCGCGGACCACGTGGCCGGAACTGTGCAGCCGGTCGATCAGCGCGGTGGTGGCGGGGGAGCTGAGGTTCAGCTCTTTCCTGAGCACTCCCGGGGTGACAATCTGGTCCCGCGCCGCGTGCCGCATGATGACGGCAAGGGCGTTGAGATCCGTGCGGTGCATGTCGTTCCGGCCGCCGGCGGAGTCCACATAGCGGTTGGCTTCGAGGGTGAATTCCTGCAGAAGCCGGACCAGGGGCGGCGGACCGGCCGCTGCGGGCGGGCCTGAGTCTTCGGGCGGCCCTGAGTCTTCGGGTGGGCTTGCATTTTCGGATCGGCCCAGGGATTCGGCTGACACGGCGAACCTCCTTCGTCCCTTGATCCGGCCGCGGCGGTCTGGCCGTGGCTGGTCGGCGCGGTCGACGGCGCCTTCGGGAGTTTACTTCAGTGTTTACTGCAGTGTTTACTGCAGCGGCCTGACGCCGGCTACCCTTCCATTCTCCTCGGTATTTCGGGCCACCGTATTTTGGGCCACGGGTTATCTCCATGATGGAGATAGTCTACTATGGAGTTGATCTCAGGTCCTACTCCGAAGCGAACCTTGGAAGGAAACATGAAAACGACTTCGCCCACTACCGCGCGCGTTCCGCTCTGGCTGCGGTGGCTGGTTCCCGCGGCACTCGTCGTGGCCTGGCTGGCCATCGCCGGCATTGGAGGCCCGACGTTTGGCCGGCTCAGCGAGGTGTCATCCAACGATCAGGCTTCATTCCTTCCCTCCGGGGCCGAGGCCACCGAAGCCCAGGACTGGCAGGCCAAGTTCCGGGACTCCAAGGAGATCCCCGCCGTGATCGTGGTGGAAAGCGACTCCGCTTTCACTCCGGCGCAGCTCGGCGAAGCCGCCGCAATCAAGGGCCGGCTGGAGGCGCTGCAGGCCGGCAGCACGGTGATCGGCCCCATCCCGTCCGAGGACGCCAAGGCGGTCCAGTTCGTGGTGCCGATCGATTCCTCGGCGGAAGTGAAGGCGGTGGTCAAGGAACTGCGGAACGAGGTTCAGGCGTCCGCGCCGGCCGGAATGCGTACCTTCGTGACGGGACCGGCCGGGTTGACAGCGGATTTGGTGAGTGCCTTCGCCGGCATTGACGGCATCCTGCTGCTCGTGGCCCTGGGCGCCGTGTTCCTGATCCTGCTGATCGTCTACCGCTCCCTGCTGCTGCCCGTCATGGTGCTGTTCACTTCGGTCTTTGCGCTGTGCGCCGCAATCCTGCTGGTGTTCGGCATGGCCAAGGCCGGCTGGATCCAGTTGAACGGCCAGAGCCAGGGCATCCTCTCCATCCTGGTGATCGGCGCAGCCACCGACTATGCCCTGCTGTACGTCGCCCGGTTCCGCGAGGCCCTGACCCACACCACCAACCGGACGGCCGCCGCCGTCACGGCATGGAAGGCGGCCTGGGAACCGATCCTGGCCTCCGGCGCCACCGTGATCATCGCGCTGCTTTGCCTGCTGTTCTCCGACCTCAACTCCAACAAGGCCCTCGGCCCGGTGGCGGCGGCGGGCATCCTCTGCGCGCTCTTCGCGGCCCTGACCCTGCTGCCGGCCCTGATGGCATTGCTGGGCCGGGCCGCATTCTGGCCGTTCCCGCCCAAACTGCTCCCGGAAACCGATCGGGAACCGGAACTGGTCACCGGCCTCGAGGGCCAGAAGGGACTCTGGCGGGCCACCGGTTCGCTCGTATCCCGCCGGCCACGCACGGTCTGGGTCGCCTCGGTGCTGCTGCTCCTCGTTGCCGCTACCGGCATCCTGCAGCTCAAAGCCAACGGCGTCGCGCAGACCGACGTCATCCTCACCGCCTCCAACGCCGTCGACGGGCAGGAGGCCCTGGGCCGGCACTTCGACGCCGGTTCCGGCAGCCCCGCGGTGATCGTGGCCGACGAGGCGAAGGCCCCGGACGTCCTGGCGAAGATCAAGGCCAGCGACGGCGTCGGAGACGCCTACCTGCTGGCCGAAGGCGGCGCCCCGGTCATCACCGGCGCCCCGGGCGCACCGGCTTCCCCGGCAGTCCGCGACGGGAAGGTCCTGATCAACGCGACGCTGAACTACGCCGCGGACTCCGCCGACGCCGAAAACGTCGTGGTGTCGCTCCGCCAGGACCTGAAAAAGATCGACGGCGGCGTGCTGGTCGGCGGGGTGACGGCCACGGCCCTGGATACGAACACCACCGCCCAGCGTGACCTCGTCACCATCATCCCCGTGGTCCTGGGCGTCATCCTGGTGATCCTCATGCTGCTGCTGCGCTCGGTGCTCGCGCCGGTCTTGCTGGTCGCCTCCGTGGTCTTGTCCTACGCGGCGGCGATGGGCGTCTCGGCTTTCGTTTTCAACAACGTCTTCGGCTTCCCCGGAGCGGACGCAACGGTGCCGCTGTTCGGCTTCGTCTTCCTCGTGGCACTGGGCGTCGACTACAACATCTTCCTCATGAGCCGGGTCCGGGAGGAATCCCTCAAGCACGGCACCCGGCCCGGCATCCTCCGCGGCCTCGGCGTGACGGGCGGGGTCATCACCTCCGCCGGCGTGGTCCTGGCGGCCACCTTCGCGGCCCTGGGCGTCATCCCGATCATGTTCCTGGTGCAGCTGGCCTTCATCGTCGCGTTCGGTGTCTTGCTGGACACGGTGCTGGTCCGCTCACTGCTGGTGCCCGCGCTGGCCTACGACATCGGCCCCCGGCTCTGGTGGCCCGGCAAGCTCGGCCGGGCCGAGAACGACGCCGCTGCCCGCGGCGGGGTCCGGTCCTCCCGGACTGCGGAAAGCGAGGACGCCGGAGTCCGCTAGGCGGAACCAAGACCGCAGCCGCCGTCACTGCCCCTGGTCCCCCCACCAGGCGACGGTGGCGGCGGCTGCTTCGTTCAACGGGGTCGGCGCCAGTCCCAGGGCGGCCTGGCTCGCCGCGGAATCCATCACGAACGGGCGCTCGAACTGGTACAGCGTCTCCGCGAGTTCCCGCATGTCGGAGGAAAACACCCCCATCGACTTCAGCGCCCAGCCGGGAATTGCCGTGACACGCGGTGCGCGGGCGCCGGCCGCGTTGGCGAGGGCCCGCGCGATTTCGCGCTGGCTTAGCGCAGGTCCGCTGGGTGCATGCCACACCCGGTTCCACAGCTGCGGCCGGTCCGCCGCCGCAATCATGGCGGCCGCGAGGTCCGGAACGTAGGTGAAGGTATGCGGCTGGTCGGTCCGGCCGATCACCATCAGGGATTTGCCGGCCAGGACCGGTTTCACCATGCGCTCGCCGGCGTGAGCGCCGCGGACCCGGGGTCCGAAGAAATCGCTCGCCACCACGCTCACGGTGTCCGTTGCGGACTCCGCCCGGGCGTTCAGAAGTGCCGTGCGGACGCCTCGCTTGCCGCCCTGTGCTCCGCGCGGGCCCTCCTCGGTCATCGGCCGTTCCGGTGCGCTGTAGGAGTACAGGCTTTCCGGGAACACGACGACGGCGCCGGCCTGGCCCGCCGCGGCGAGCACGCTCTGCTCGGCCGCCGGCAGTTCCCTTGCCCAGACCTCGGCGTTGTACCGCGAGCCGTGGATGCAGTGGAAGACGGCCGCGGCGCCCTGGAAGGCCTCGCCGAGCCGGGCGGGGTCCGAAACGTCGATGGACATCTTCTCGACCAGCGGGTGGGAGGGCCCGCTGCCGGACCTCGTCAGGATGCGGACGCGGTGGCCCGCATCGGCCAGTTGTTCCGCGACTGTCCAGCCGACCGGCCCGGCGCCCGTGACGACGTATTGGCGGGCTGATTCGCGCCCGGAGTCAGCAGATTGGGTCATTCCGATCTCCTTAGAAAGTTGTGAGAGCAGTGCTCTCTTGAATCAGGATGCGCCGTCGTGCACGGCAAGTCAAGAGCGGTGCTCACATTTGTTGACAGTGCTCTTGTCTGTGAAATGCTGGACACATGCCAGAGGACAGGACCATATCCGCCGTTGAAGCCGCCGCGGCGGCGGCCGGACCCGCTGTCGCGGTTTCCCGGCCCCGCACGCCGCGCGAGCGTGCCCGCGCCCGGACCGTCGCCGACATCCTCCGCCTCGGCCGGGAGCATCTGGCCCTGCACGGGGCCGCCGCGCTGTCCCTGCGCGCCGTCGCCCGGGATCTCGGCGTCGTCTCCTCGGCGGTCTACCGCTATGTCGAGAGCAGGGAGGAACTGCTGACCCTCCTCCTGATTGACGCGTACAACGAACTCGGCGACGAGGTGGATGCCGCCGTCGGCGCCGTGCCGGAAAGCGACTTTGGCGGCCGGTTCGAGGCGCTGGGCCACGCGGTCCGGGACTGGGCGCTCCGCGAACCCTCCCGCTACGGTCTTCTCTTCGGCAGTCCGGTGCCCGGCTACCGGGCGCCCGCCGAGCGGACCACGGGTCCCGGCATCCGGGTGATTTCTGCCCTCATGGCCATTCTCGACGGCGCCTACCGGGCCGGTCGGCTTTCGGTGCAGGGCCGGCCCGGTCCTGCCGTGGCCGCCGGGCTGGCCGGAGACCTGGCGAAAATCCGGGCGGAGTTCGGTTTGGCCGTGCCGGATGACCTCCTGGCCCGCGGAGCCCTGGCCTGGACCTCGCTCTTCGGGGCCGTCAGCTTCGAAGTCTTTGGCCAGTACGGCGAGGAAACTTTCACGGACCGCGGGCAGCTCTTTGGCCACCATCTCCGGGTGCTGGCCGACGTCGCCGGGCTGCCGGCGGCTGACGCCGCCCCGTAAGCCGGGTCCCCCTGTTGCCCCGCGGTGGCGCTCGATAGACTGCCCCTGCGCCCGCACGGGCGCACCCGATGCTTCCAGGAAGGATCCATCATGTCTGAGGAAAACATGTCTGAGGAAAACATGCCTGCAGAGAACAGGCCTGACGAGAACATGACCGGAGATGCAGCGTCAGCCAACGCCGGGGCGGGTGTTGGGGCGGGTGCCGCGGAGGGGGAGACGAGCGCCGCAGCGGCCGAGGGGACGTACGTCGAGGGTGACTACGGCTCCGCCGGCACGACGGGCGAAGTCCCGCCCACGGCCGTCGAGGGAGAGTATGCGACGGGGGACTACGGCGACGCCGGCGTGGCCGGAGCGGCCGCCGTCGGCGAGGTTGAAGGCGACTATCCCGAAGGTGACTACGGAGAGGCCGGGGCTGCCGGCGAGCCCGCCGCCGTCGCTGAGGAGGGGGAGTACCCCGAGGGTGACTACGGAACCGCCGGAACAGCCGCCGGCCGGCGCCTCGGCGGGCCGGAGGCCGGCAGGTCTTCCGCCGACGACGCCGAGCGGGATGAAAAGTAGGGCAGGGCGAGAACTAGGGCAGGACGAGAACTGGGGCAAGGCGACAACTGGCGCACGGCCGGCGCATCGCGGGTTCGCGCAGGGCGAAACGCTGCCCGGGAAGCGCCGGAAGGGCTGAAATCCGGGGAAATCAGGCGAAGAAAAGTGGCCGCGGACCGGGCTGAATCCAAAGTTGAGTCAATGTCGCTCAACTTTGGATTGACTTAAGTCCGGGTCTGGGTAGAGTTGAGTGTAGATCGCTCAATATCTGTCGGGCCCTGTGGTTGAAACCACTGCGGGTCCGCGGCCTTCTCAAAGATTCCAAGGAAAGTAAGGAAGCAACCCATGTCACGTGCAGTAGGTATCGACCTCGGAACCACTAACTCCGTCGTCTCCGTTCTCGAAGGTGGCGAGCCCACCGTCATTGCCAACGCCGAGGGTGGCCGCACCACGCCGTCGGTTGTCGCCTTCTCCAAGTCCGGCGAGGTCCTGGTCGGCGAGATCGCCAAGCGCCAGGCCGTCAACAACATTGACCGCACCATCGCCTCCGTCAAGCGCCACATGGGCACTGACTGGACTGTCGCCATTGACGACAAGAAGTACACGGCGCAGGAAATCTCCGCCCGTATCCTCATGAAGCTGAAGAACGACGCCGAGTCCTACCTCGGCGAAAAGGTCACCGACGCTGTAGTCACCGTCCCGGCCTACTTCAACGACGCCCAGCGCCAGGCCACGAAGGAAGCCGGCGAAATTGCCGGCCTGAACGTCCTGCGCATCGTCAACGAGCCCACCGCGGCTGCCCTGGCCTACGGACTGGACAAGGGCAAGGAAGATGAGCTCATCCTGGTCTTCGACCTCGGCGGCGGAACCTTCGACGTCTCCCTCCTTGAGGTCGGCAAGGACGAAGACAACTTCTCCACCATCCAGGTCCGCGCCACCGCCGGTGACAACCACCTCGGCGGCGACGACTGGGACCAGCGCGTCGTGGATTACCTGCTGAACCAGCTCAAGGTCAAGGGCATCGACCTCACCAAGGACAAGATTGCCCTGCAGCGCCTCCGCGAAGCTGCCGAGCAGGCCAAGAAGGAACTCTCCTCCTCCTCGAGCACCAACGTCTCGCTCCAGTACCTGTCCGTCACCCCGGACGGCCCCGTCCACCTGGACGAGCAGCTGACCCGCGCCAAGTTCCAGGACCTCACCAAGGACCTGCTGGACCGCACCAAGAAGCCGTTCCAGGACGTCATCAAGGAAGCCGGCATCAAGCTCTCCGAGATCGACCACATCGTGCTCGTCGGCGGTTCCACCCGTATGCCGGCCGTCTACGACCTCGTCAAGGAACTGGCCGGCGGCAAGGAGCCCAACAAGGGCGTCAACCCGGATGAGGTCGTCGCCGTCGGCGCAGCCCTGCAGGCCGGTGTCCTCAAGGGTGAGCGCAAGGACGTGCTCCTGATCGACGTCACCCCGTTGTCCCTCGGCATCGAAACCAAGGGCGGCATCATGACGCACCTGATCGAGCGCAACACGGCCATCCCCACCAAGCGGAGCGAGACCTTCACCACCGCGGATGACAACCAGCCGTCCGTGGCCATCCAGGTCTTCCAGGGCGAGCGTGAGTTCACCCGCGACAACAAGCCGCTGGGCACGTTCGAACTGACCGGCATCGCCCCGGCTCCCCGCGGTGTCCCGCAGGTCGAGGTCACCTTCGACATCGACGCCAACGGCATCGTGCACGTTTCGGCGAAGGACAAGGGCACCGGCAAGGAACAGTCCATGACCATCACCGGCGGCACCGCGCTCTCCAAGGAGGACATCGACCGCATGGTCCGTGACGCCGAGGAACACGCAGCCGAGGACAAGGCACGCCGCGAGGCAACCGACACCCGCAACACGGCCGAACAGCTCGCCTACTCCGTGGACAAGCTGATCGCCGACAACGCCGACAAGCTGCCCGAAGAGGTCAAGACCGAGGTC
>ENA-OWNT01002853-OWNT01002853.1-seawater-metagenome-genome-assembly--contig:-NODE-2853-length-17187-cov-5.089421_pt1 | contig 17187 bp, 15 predicted proteins | sample MGYA00238136_ERZ651165 | MGnify/ENA primary metagenome ERZ651165 (study PRJEB26861, sample SAMN08777766) | seawater metagenome | isolation source: coastal seawater | place: USA: Florida | collected...
CGTCGTCGTCGTCGTCGTCGTCGTCGTCGTCGTTGTCGTTGTCGTTAAAGTTATCGTTGTCGTTGTCGCTGTCGTCGTCGTCGTCGTCGTCGCGGACGTGGACGTCCCTGGTTGGTTCGCCATCGTCGTTGTCGTCGTCGTTGCCGCTGTCGTTGCCGTCGCTGTTGTTGCCGTCGCTGTCGTTGCCGTCGTTGTCGTTGCCGTTGCCGTTGCGGGTTGCTTAGTTAGCTTCGAACTAACAATAATGGAGCCGCAATAACGAGGTCCTTGCCATTGTTGTCGTTGCTGCCGTTGGTGCTGTCGTTGGTGCTGTCGTTGATTTTGTCGTCGGTGTCGTCGTTAGTGTTGTTGTCGTCGTCGTTGGTGTTGTTGTCTCCGCCGTTGTTGTTTTCGTTTTCGCCCCGTTCGTACGCTTCCACATTTTGGGTATGGGCACAACGGCAGGACCTACTCTCGTTATGCAACTTGTGGAAAATGATCACAGATATGTTTGGCATGTTTTTGGGTTTTGTGAGGTCCTAACTCACCATGGCCGTACTGGCCGACGAAATTACCGAGGTGGTTACATGATGCCAGTGCAAGCATCTTGACACCAGCTGTGCTTACCAGGGTGGCATGCAGGAGGAACATGGCGCGGCTTTGCAGCAAGACCGCACCCTTGCACCGAGCTTCTGGGGCCTCGATCCACTGTTCTGGACTTTCGCTAAGGTGAACATAGGAACAATATTTCGAGCCAAAGTCGTCCCTCCTCATGACAACCAGTTTTGGTTGGGCCAGAGAGCATTGAAAACCGTACATATTGTCGCCACCGTGGTCTGTGTTGACAGGAAGCCCGACAAGACGTTGTATGCGCTGGATGATGGCACTGGCATCATCACAGCAACAGTGTGGCACAACAGCGACAAGCGCGGTCTTTCCGGGGGTTCCAGTCACGGGCTCAGAAGTGACGAAGACCAGTCCGATATCGCAGCAATGGTTCCACTGGGAAGTCTTGTACGGTGCCAAGGTCGGCTGCAAACAGGCAACGATGTGCATTCCAGAACACCGGTTGAAATCAGCGTGTACTCTTTTCACATCGTAATCGACCCGAATGAACAATTACTACACTGGCTACAATGCGAGCAGCTGCTCACTAATGAGTACCTGCAGCATCCTCCTGACGCCCACTTCAATCGCAGACGAATTGAAAAGAAGATGAAACAGCGGGCGAAACAGGCGTTAGAGAGGGTTGTTGGGGCAGACACGCAAGAGGGAGATCAATCCGGCAACTCCAACTTCGATGCTGAACTGGAAGGCGTGTTGGCGCGGCGCATTGCGCGATGGCTTGAAAGTGAAACCTCACTCAATTCCGTCACGTTCAACAACCTGGTAGCTGTGGAACCGCTTCAACAGGCCGCTGTCCAAGACATTCGACAGTCGAGCGCGACTTCTCCAACCGGAAGTGATGCCGCACAAGGAGCGGAGATCAAGACATCTCGAGGCAACGATGGCAAGGCGCAATTGAGCCCAACCGATGAAGTTCTTGTGTTGGCCCGATTCCGAAAGGCTGCTCGTGAGTTACGGCGCAAGGGTTACATTTCTCTTGTTGACGAAACGCGGGATCTGTACGCTCTCGTGTCCCTGAAACGATTTGTACAACCAAAAATCATGCAACTCTTCGATGCACAGCAACGAAGAAGACCTCGGGCGGTCAACAAAAGTGCACAACATGGCCTCCACGAGGTCACATTGTCAACAGCCGAGATATTTGCTCATATTCGTGCACTGCCGGCTTGTGTTCATACATCTGTGCCGCGGCTCCAACTTGCTTTGGTCAGTGTGTCTCTACATTCGGTCGCCATGTCTCGTTCACAGTGGACTTATCGTGCGGTTTGTGGGTGTACAGGTGGCATTGCAGGAAAGCAGTGAATTGTACGAAGTGTCAGACGGCCGGTTTGCCGCTGTTAACCAGCAGCACGAGTGATGAGTGACTGGAAAAAAGTGGACATCATAATGTATTTTTATTGCGATACCCTTGGTCTAATCTAGTTGCGTCAACATGGCAGTGCCACGCTTAATCCAATGCTTCGCCAAATCGTTGGAAGACTTTGGCAAGTCAAACATGACGACAAAGTTCGTGGAGTGACCCGTTGTCGATAACATTCCGCGTCGTTCTGACGTCTTGTACACCGGACAACGGTAAATATCCTGCAAGCAACACAATCACACGACGATTGTCAATTTCATCGCATACAACGTGAGCACACAATCGAATTGCAATCATACCTTTCGCTGCCTGCGCATCTCAACACGATCGCCGAGAATCCGAGCTTCGGTTGTGTCTGCTTCCAGGTCATGCGCATCGTACTCTTTTTCGTCTGCTTCTTTCTGCAACTCTGCCGTTGTTGGCAGCATCCACATGGTTGGCATGGCGACGTACAACACCTTCGGCTTAGACTCGCACAAAGATCTTGCTTCGTCGTCCCAGTCAGCGCCTTCCAAGAAAAATCCTTCAATGTAAGCACCGTCGGGAGCTTTGAGATCTTCCTCTTTCACCTTGGCACTACGAGCTCGCGAAAATGTGGCGTAACTCCACTCAACTTCGTCGATGGGAATGGTGTACTTTCGTGCAAAATTTTGCCGAGTGCCCGTCAAAAACGCCTGCAGCGAATCAAACAGACAGCAAGCTCAGACACACACTGCCGACGCACAAATGTTGCTCAGTGCTGGTAAGTACCTGTGTGAAAAAGAAACCGGATATCCAGAACACAGCGGGAGCACCATTCGCGATCCAGTTGTCGAAAAAAGTAAAACGTTGGACGAGATCGTTGACCCACGAAGATAGGTCCTTCAATGAAGGGTACGCTGACTTGTGCCACATTGCCGGCACCTGTGATCAACGCCATGAATGAGCACACGATAGTTGACGATGTTGTGTGCAACCAATGCCTTCGGAAAAATAAACTCACCTGCCCATTGAACATGGACAAACCAAGCTCTTCGAGTTCCTTTGACATGACGAGTTCACCCCTGATACTGCGCTTCATGTCGACCAGCGACTTTTTGATCACCTAACCAACGATGTATGCAACACTGATCATGCGGCAGTTTGCACAACCGAATCCAACATCGTTCACGCACCTGTCCGAGACGATTGAAGCGCATCAACTCCTGTATCAGCACGGTATTCATGCTTTCGTTGTACACAATAGGGTAATCTATTTGCACTTTTCCAACGTCGTAAGGCGATGGGATACGCTTTTCGATCGCGGAACACAACGTTGTCACGGAATCTTCCCAGCCGCCTCCACTACCGCCTCCTGCTGCCCCCTGGAGTGACAGGGCGGATCCGAGCAGTTCTCTCGTCTTGGAAAGCGACGACGAAATGTTGGCGTTGGGGTGAAGCTCGAACACTTCAGGCTCTTCGTTCAGTGGCAGCGCTCGAATATGTTCCTATCATAACCAAATATGATCAGCCAAGGGGACGAAAGAAAAAATCATCACTTGTGTCGCGTACCAGAGTTCCTTCAACGCTCAAATCCAACGGCACTGTGTATTTTCCGGATTCAGAGAACGAAAATCCGTCCGTTGAAACCACCTCCGGGCGGTAGAAGTCCGCAATCAGCGTTTGAATGAAGCGGTGGTCTTTGTCGTCAGTAACGCGTCCACCATAGTTGCACTCGCCTACCAAGTATCGCAGAGTCTCATATGGAACTTCGTCTGGAGTTGCGCATTCGTTCAAGAAGATGGCAAGCTGATCCAAAGATATTCGCAAATCCATATCGGAGAAATCATACGGGATGTTCCAGCCCAAAGGTCCAAACTTGATACGTTCTCGGACCATAGCATGGAAAAACGACAATGCATACCTTGACAGATAGTGATCAAGCCGCACACAACACAAAGTCATTAAAAGCCGCTCATGGGGTAGCAAGTACATTGTGGTGCACAGAGACGTACGTCATTTTGCGCAAAGTGGTCGGTTGCGCGTTTGCATCGAACCACTCGTCCGTGATGTTGAGGTAGTTGCCTTGTAAGTTGGCTCTCATGCCCATCGGCGGTTCCACAGTGATCTTCACAGCATTCTGCAGGATTGATACCGGGAACACCTTGTCGGGCATCGATGTCAACCACAATCTGAAAGATGGATGAGTTGTCTCTGGCGTGATATTTTCGCATATGGCTTCTAGGGTGGGCATCCATGAAGCTGAGAGGTGACAATTTTGCAGGCATACCCATGTGCCTTTGTCAACTGCTTCTTGAATACCAGCAGCCGCAATGGGCCCCTGGCCCTGGCCAAGAGATACCGAAAACAGCTTCTTGCCACCCATGTTCTTTTCTTCAGCAATTTGAAGCAGCATCTCCATTGGCGCCGACCCCATTGACAGTACAAACACAATAGGGATACAACACGTGGAGTCTTTGTAGCACGTGCTTAGATCCATGGCTGGGGAAATAATGAACCGGCGCCCCATCTTCGAGGCAATGTAGTTTTGCACAGCTGGAACTACCTTGTCTTCACGAAGGCAACGGAGCAACATGAGATGTGCGAAAGGGTCCTGCCAAGGATGCTCGAAGATCTCCTTTCCACCTTCAGAAAATGTGGGCTCCGCTGGGGCAGCCCCAAACTCGTCGTCCAATATTTGTTTCAAAATGGGCATGGGCTCCGCAGACCAGATGACTTCCTGAAAGTGTGACAGCTTGGCGTTGAAAACTCCGACGATACCTTGCAGGTCCGGGAATGTGTCGGCGAGACCTAGAACATTCTTCCAAGCAGCATCCGGGAGCCATGCTTTACGTCCGGACGGATTCGGCCTACGCACATTTCGAATGCAACGGTTAACGACACAGTGGCCAATTGTGGTACAGGACATATTCCAAGCAAATACCGTGAAAGTGTCATTGCAGTCGAGCCTTGCAAGAAGTATCTCAACCTTTCAGGCAACATGCCCTTCTCTGTTTGTTCGATCTTCGTGCACAGAAGGAACGAAAACAGCAGTTTGTCTTTTTCAAACAGGGAGCGGCACACATTCTCGTATAATATCCACAAGAAAGTTGACTTCAATGCTTCACATCGTTCCGTAATGTCATCACTTTGTTTGGCACGTTCAATGGCCAACCGGAAAATCCCAACGTAAAACTCAAGCGAATATTGATACATAGGGTCGACGTTGGCCAAATCAGCAATGCAGAAGAACAGCCTTGACACACGGAAGGCCACGGGTTTGTAAGCCTTGCGAGTCTCCATTATGGTTTCATTCGTCTTCACAGCCCGTTGCACGGCCTGTTGGATTTGGTTCGAGGCCACTTTCGACTTTGCCAACGAGTTCACCAAATCTTCGTCGTCCAGAATGTTGCCCTTCGAATTCGCCAACATTTTCAAAATGGCTTTCTCGATGTCGGCCAGCTGTCGCTTGTTGTCGGCGTCTTCGAGCACAAGTGCCTCTCGTTTCTTTTCCAGTTCAGGTTTCTCTTCTTTGACCACGATTCCCAGCATTTGGTCTTCCAATCCTTCCTCGGTGGCCATAAAATTCAGCAGATTGACTTTGACACACGTTTCGGGCGGGTAATGTGGATTGCGTAGCTTGGTGGTGAGGTACAAATAGAAGTTGGCATCATACTCCACGAAAGTATCGCCTACTTTGATCGTGTCAATGCCTCCACTCTTGACAATTGACTTCAGAAGCACGGACTCCAACACAGGGTCCAACTCCTCAGGCAGGTTCTCGAGCAAAATCTGAGTTCCAAATTGCACAGCATTTTCAATATCGCGTACAAAGTTTTGCTGCGTCTGTTTAACCACTTTCAATGACGTGGATCCTGAACCATCACCGCTTGAGTTGCTCGCCATTGTTTTGATCCAGGCATTTGCCTGCCCTTGAGGATCAATCATTAGCGGGAACTTATCCGACTTGAACAACATGATGGCGTTGTTGATGGAAAAGTCATCGTTTGGAAGTCTGTTGATGGTCCATTCTCGGATTCGGACGGGATCACCGAGAATGTTAACCAGCGAAAAGTTCTGTGAGCACGCAATCTCCTGCTCCAGTAACAATGCTACCCACGACTACCGCGACGCGATGACGGGCAAGCAAGAAGAGACACAAACACAGCATTAAACTCAGCGAGGGTCGTTGTGTAATATGCAGTACATCATGAACAAACCTGTGTGCATCTCGCTCTGAATTGTTGCGTGAAAGATCCCAGGTATGCAATCACTCCAGAGGACAACAAAATATCGCCAACAACATTTTCTAACTGCGCTGCGAGTTCTGCGGAGCGCTGCTGCCACCTCGTTTTCTCACTTCCCAGACCCGATAGCAACTTAGTGGCGCGATCCAATCTTGTCTTGCACGTTTTCATTTGATCTTCGAGGTCCTGTTTCTTTTTCTGAGTTTGCTTGAGCTCTTCCCCAAGCGCAGCCAATTTGTCTTCCACCTACGACAGTACGACAGTATCCAGATCAATTTCCAGCTCATCAAGCATCTGTGGCATTGTTGTTGAGATGGCGCCAACCTTTTGCAGCTCAGCTTGCACTTCTTTAAGCTGTGCAGATGCAGTGGCGAGTTCTTCTTCAGCGACTTCGAGTGCAGCACGTTTAGGGGCTACCACCCGAGCCACTTTGTCGTACGTCACTACAGCATGAACCCACTTGCACATTCCAGCAGCGGCCTTGGATGCCCGACGGATGGTATTGTCGTCGAAGTCGGGATTGTTGATGTACGGCATCACTTTCGCGATGATATTTGGGTCAACCGCATCAATCGGGTAGTTCTTCAATCGGTTCAGGAACCCCATATCAGACAGAACCTTTTTCTTGGCCGGGCCCCAGTAGTCTGCAATCTTGTACGGCGGCGCATTGGGATTCTTAACCATATTCGGCTCAACAGAGAGCATGATGCAGACCGCTTCCATAGTCAACACCACGCCTGGCGGCGGCTTCGCCATACTCTTAACTTCAGTAATGTCAGACTTTGAGAGTGTGTTCAAAGCTTTCATCGCACCATCAAGAGCAGGCAGTGCCACTGCAAGATCTTGTTCACATTCGTCCTTGATCACTTGTGCCTACGAAAGGACATTGACGTTATTGGCTGTTCACACACACACACACACACATACGAGCACTAAGAGTGCTGCCACGTACGTCGGCTGCTTGCTGGGAGGTGGCTTTCTCTTTTGCGGACACAACGTCCCGAACTTTATTCGCCTCGACGGTCATCTTCTCAATCTTTACCAACATTTCGTCAGTTTCTTTTTGTGCGACAACCAACTTTGGCTGCAGTTCACGAATGTACTCCTGCATCTCGGTCACACTTTGTTCCGTCTCTGCAAGTTTCTGAAGTCCGTTGTCGTATCTGTGTTTCACGGATGTAATTTCTTGAGTCTTGGCGTCTAACATTTTGATGAACATGTTCAATAGAGTGAGGTAGGACGTCGGTGTGACGTAGTAGTATCGACCAAGCTCTTGGAGAAACGCTGTTGATAACGCGGTAACACTTTTTTGCATCGTGACGCACAGTTTCACAACACCAACGCGTTCCTTTGGTTTCAGATCTAACTTCTCGAAAAACCTATTAGCGACGCTTTCTAGTGCCTCCTCGGGCCATTCAGTGAACCAATCGATGGTGCAGCAGTTGATCAGTGATGGGAACATCAAAAGTCGAGTTCTGAAGGCATCGCCAACTGGACTAAAGGCCAACACCACGTGCAAATTGGCACGGCAGCGCTCGACGAAGAAATTCATGACATCCGCTGCGTTGTCGGGATTAACACCGGCCTCTTTGGCTGGGTTCGTCAAACTATCCATGATCTCATTCTGTTCGTCTTTAGCAAACAAGTTTGGAACTTCGCCGGTGTTCAAAATGTTGTTGATGTCCTCCACAAAGCCCTCCAGTTTGATTTGAGTGTCGGCAAACAAGAAGGTCGTTGGTTTTCCATCCACTCCAGCAACTTTGAAAATTCCCTTCAGGTCTTCGCGCCATTCATTCATGCCATACACTTTGGAAATTGCAACTTCAAATATCTGGTAGTCTTGGATGAACACAGCCAACCGAGTAAGTGAGCGTCTGCCGCTGCCTCCCACGCCAACCAGCAGGGCATTGCCACCAGGCTGCATTAGAATGCGTGACAAACGGCACACATGTTCGAGTGCGTTCAAGAACAAAACAAGGTGCATTTTGTTCGCGTAGAAGTCGTTGTAATCCGTGAGGCAGTCTTCGACCGTTTTCAGCGTCGCCTTGTAGTCGGTGATTTGCTGATAGGGCTTTTCCACGGCCTGAGGGTCCACAAAGTTGCCGTAGAGCAAGGTTTGTGGGACAGCTTCATCCCCTGACGCCGATTCGAATCCACCAATGACACGATCCCAAGCCCCATTCTTCTTGAAGTGCGTTTCCAACACCGTCTTCAAAGTTTCCGTGAACCAGTTTCGGTCAAAGTCATCAATCAACCGGTCGTGGAAGACGCGATAGGCTTCATGTGCAAAGAGTCGCACCATCTCAACTTCACCCGAAATATGCTCGGGCGCAGCCATTAACAACCCTTGGAAAACGCGAGCAATGTCCCGTAAATTGTACGTGTAGTGAATCTTGCGTGGCGTTGGGAGCAACTCGGCCTTGATCAATCCATACAGATCCACACAGCAGTTCACAAGAGACGGACTGAGCTTGCGGACAGAAGCGGAAAATTTGCCCAGCTTGCCGTCGAGGATTGTGGTGAATATCATTTTCAATGACGCCTCGTCGAACGGGACGAAATTAATGAGGTTGAAGTGACGGACGAATCGCTGAGTCACCTGCGTTCGGCCGCCGCCCGGAGGACCCATGGCTCCTACAAACTGTATGTCTTGTAGCTGAGCGAACACATTCTCCTGCAGGTTATACCACCCGCCTTGCGACATCGCTTGGCGCAGGATTTCAATCGGCGGCTAAGGATGACCAAAGACCAAACCCAAAATGAACAAGCGAGCAAATCATTCTAACAACAAACTCGACGCGACCTACCTGCGCCCCGTAGGTTTCCTTCTTGGGCATATTCACATCGTCAACAAACACAATGCATTTCTTGCCCATTGGAGGTCCATAAATTCCTTTGCGTCGTTTGCCCAGCTTGCCATCGATGATACCCTGAGACATCCCGGCAGAAGTTTGAGCGGAGTAGTTCATGTTGATGAAGGTAAACTCCTCTGCCGGAAACGACGACAAAAGCGACTTGATCATAGCCGTTTTGGCCGTGCCGGTATCACCCGTGGCCATGACGTTGTAGCCCGCCTCGATTAATAGTTGTAGAATCCGAGTGTTGCGAATGACATCCATAGTAGGAACGAGAATTTTTGCAAACGGAGTGGACTTGCCTATTTCAAATCTCGGCTGACCTTTGGTCCACACGACCCATTTGCGGGTGGGTGGGTCAAATCGAACATCATAATAAGAGAGTTTTTCGTCAACGACATTGATGACACCTTTTCGGGTGTCGAAGTTGGGGTTCAGTCGAACCCACTTTGGATTTTTCTTCACAAACGTCATGAACGTTGTGTTTTGAAGCAGACCGCCCTCGGCTCCAGTGAGTAGCAGTCTGAGGTATTCCGAAAACTTCTGGCGACCACTGGTGTCCGTAACAGCCCCGATAGACCACACCAAGGACATTATAATGCTAATACGCAACACAAGCAAGGAAGAGTGAGCCACGAAGAACCAACAGTACAGTGGAGCGTGTCAGTAATATTGCAAGCAAACCTGGCTTCCACAACTTTCAGCTTGTCTTCCGGCTTCTTGAGTGCAGGGACATTCTTGATGGCACCGGCCACGTCATGGAAAAAGACGTGCATGAGTTTCAAAGCGCTCGATGCACATTCCATGAACGTTACGCGCCCCGGTAAAAAGCAGGAACCGGACTTCAGCACAAAATCAACAAGTGGCATGAACAACCATTTGAATGTCGATGATATGAACTCGTTGACAGTTGAATATGGCAATTTCTCCGACGCGCGCAAGGGATTGTCTTCAAAGCATTTAGGGACAGAAATCGCAACGTCAGGCGATTTTCCATTCCCGGATGGCGCAGCGTCCTCGTCCGACTCTGCTGATGCTGTTCTCTCTAACCAAGATGCAAGCAGTGGCTCCCAGCCGAGGCGTACTTGTTCGACGAATACCATTCCTACTCGAGAAACAGTTGCCGGACTAGCTTCCTCCAAATCTTCTGTTTCAAACATCATCGTCATTTTGTCCGTCATTTTCAGAATCTCTCCCGACGTCAAGCACAACTTCTTATTGTCATCAAGCACCGTGTTCATATTTTCGATCCAAACTGCGTCGACTGGACCGTCGAAAAGAATCCAATGACGATTAGGCTCGTTGTCACGGGCGCAAGAGCGATAAATGACAGCTAAAATACCATCAGACCACTCATGAGTGTTTTCATCGAACGAACCATAAAGTTGGCCCTGCCGAATAGCTTTTGGATTCATCGTATGGATCTTTGTCAACATGGCCATGGAAGCATCAATGCCATCGTTGAAGTCCTCTGAGTCTGTGCCAGCCGCAATCCTGTCGCTTTTGGCTTTGGCTCGAGCCGCATGGATGTCCCCCATGGCTTCCGCGAGGCTGTGAAAAATCATTGTTTTCCCGCTGAGCGTCTCGCCCACCACCATCAGACCATGTCGCACCATGACGGTTTCGTACAACTGCACCACCGCATTGACAAAAGGCGGATATTGTTGCAAACCGCGGCGAGTGCAAACGTTCTTGATGCTCGGGATGAGCGGGCCGTAGTCCGGACTGGGAAGTTCTACGTTTGGGAAAAGATCTGAAGTAATTCCTCTGAACAATGGAATGTCATTTGTCGTAAACTTTGGCAGATTCACATCTGTGATGGCCGACAGGACGATCAACGGCTCGCTCCAAGTGTCACCGAGAGACTGGCGCAGATTGCCAGCTCGGACCAGAATAGAAAACACAGCACGCATGCCGTAGTCGTAATGCTTTTGCGCCGAGAGCTGCTCTGAACAAAGCTGCAATACTTGGACAGCCTTTTGAGCCAACTTTCTTGCGTCTGAAAAACCGTAGGAGTACAATTTGATTTCGGCAATCATGGCGTAGTCCGGGACCATCATCGAACATGGGCGGTACAGAGCCTTGAGATTGTCGGGCAGTTCTGTTCTACCAGCGTAGCCAGGATTCATGGTGATGAACGAATTGCAGTCGGGGTTCAACGGTAACAAAACACCTTCGAACTGGAATTTCTTCAAGCGTTGTCGCTTTGCTTTCAAGATGGTCATCAGCTGTTCCGCAATGACTGAGAGCACCTCAAGTTCAATTCTATTGAACTCATCGAAACAGGCCCATGCGCCCGAGGCCGCCAGCCCCTTGAAAAATTTGCCCATGGCCATGTAATCAAGACCGTCAGAACAATTGAAAACAACGCACTGAATCGCCACAGCCTTTGACAAGTCTTTAACGGTCTCTGTCTTGCCGGTCCCTGCTGGACCTGCTGGCGCTCCTCCGTACATGAGAGCCACAGCACCGATCATGGTGCGATAGCATCTGTCCGTCAGTGGTGTGATTACAAGCCGCGATGAGTTACCCAAGTATTCGTATCCGTACAGCACCTCCGAGTTTACAATTCTGGGAATAATGTTCATGGGGTCTTTTCCATATCGCTCATAGTCGTCGGGGTGATCCTCGTAATAGTATCGCAGTTGTGCAATCCAATCAAATGCCCGACTTGACGTGATGTTCTTTCGAACGAGCGTTTCCATGACGTCGCGGGCATGTACATCGGTGACGCACAGTGCGCCTAAGTTGCTGCGCACCAGCTTCGATAACTTGCCGCGAACGAGCATGACGATGTCCATCAGCTCCTCCTCTTGGCGAGCCAACTGCCCTTTCAAATCCTGCTCCTCGAACGCCTTTGTTGCGCTTTGGGTCCAGTAAAGAGCAGTCACACACAAAATGACCATGCCCGGGTGTTTCAAGACAAAATCTTTCCTGTCTACGTTGGGGTAATCGGCAATCGCAAGCTGCGTCGCGTCCTTCACCGACAGACGCATAGATTGCTGCAATTTCAACATCCACTGTTCGACATTGCCTTTGTTTGCCCCACGGACAGGGTAGATCGTTTCAGACAGAGGGAAAAATTCGCCTTGCCCACTAATCATTTGAGTGATCTCCAACTTCTCACCGTCACCTTCGAAGAGAACTTTGTTGATGCCCTCAAAACACTTACCCAAGTGTGGTTGAACGGCGCGCGGTTCCTTTGTTTGAGCCAGAATTTCCAGAAGTTCGTCGTTCGAGAGGAAGTAGAAGCGCGGGAACACAAGACGTTTGACCTCAAGGTAGTCTGACAGACCCTTTTGAATTTTGTCGAGGAGCAGGTTGCACTCCGTGAACTTCGAAAGCAATGTGTCTTTGGAAGCCACAGATATCGCGCCGGGGTTTTGTTGTGTCTCCTCCATAATTCGTCGCCATGCCTTGTCCACGGTTGCAAACCTTCGACCTTCGGTTGGCATCTGGCGCATGATGTCAGGTGACTGGAATATCGGCTCAAGGTACATCCACGTTTTCTGGCAAGCAAGCCACGCATCAAAAACATTTTGGGCATACAACAACTTTGCTCTCCATTTCTTGCACTGCCCGATGATGGGCTTGATGTATCGTGAGCCGAGCATGGTGTCAACTTTGACAATGTGGTCGTCCATGAGCGTAAAAACGTCGTCAACGCCGCGCAAAACAAAGGTTCCGCTGGACTTGTAGGCCATGAGCTCGAGGTCGACTTCGTCCCACTCTGCTATCATGGAGTAGAGAGATTGCTCGATGTTGTACTCCTTCGCAGCTTGCACACAGATACCTTCGATTGACGGCCAGTACTGCGCGATGTTCACGTCGACGAGGTACTGCAGCGTTAAACTCTCGTCAGGTACAAGTTGGACCTCCAACTCTTCATCGTTATCTTGTGCGCCAGGCACGGCGGTTCCGGTGTCGTCATTGGGCTTGGCACTGGAACTATTTTCGCGGGCCTCTTCCCGCAGTTTCTCATTGTGCAGATAGGAAGCTTTGGCAACAGCCTTTTTTGTTGACAAACACACGACGGCGGGTCAGTGATGATGAACTCAAACTGAGAAGGATACAGAGCGACAATAAACATGAACTTGCCTCCGACATTTGATCCCAATGCCGCTTGCGGAGAGATTTAGAGCTCAGCTGTGTTATAACAGGCAGATTCTCTTTAAACTCAGTGACTTCAGTTCGAAGCCGGGTGGCGACTGCGACGGCATTGCGAGACTTTCGGTCAAAGTAACGTTTCAGTTTGAAACTCTCTTTCCACCACCGCATCACCATCGTCTCAATCTGCGCGCCATTCAACTTCATGAAGGGACCTGACAACCATTCTTGACGCTGAGCAACAAAGTCTGACACCATTGCCCACAAGTTGTTGTATGGTTCGAAATCTTGACGAAGTTTGGTGTAAATAGAGTAATCCGTCTGAGGGAATTGGAAAATTGCTTCACGCTCATTGAAGTCCGCCGCTTTTGCAGCAGCGGCCGCCAACGCCTCGTCCAGCGCGTTGGCCCTTTCGCAAACCGCGTCTTGCTCTTCCCAGGCGCCAGATTGTGAAAACTCCCGAACTCGCTCCACGAGCGACTTGGTGGTCGCAGCAAATGCCTCGCGTTGTTTCTCAAGACGCTCTAGCATTTTTTCGGCATCATTCTCGAGATCGTACAGAGCTTCGGCCAGACGCTCACGTATTGTGCGTGGCCACTCAGCAGTGGTCCAAGCCAATTCAAAGTCTTTGTACGCAAGAGGTCGCTGAAATTGATGCATTTGTTCGAAAAGTATGAATATCTCTTTTCTCTCGCCTTCGAGCTCATCAATACGGGCAGGTACGATCTCCGCGAACTCCCGTAGCGCTTGCATCTCCTGCTCCGTGGTGGCGCGTGGCTCGATGCGGGCCAAAATGCTTGCGTACTGTTGGGTGACGTCCTCGTGAACATGACGGGCGCGCGTGTAGACCTGCGCATGCAATTTTTAGAGCGTGGTGAACAACAAAGAGCAAGAAGAATCAGCAGCCACGAGTTGTGTGAGGACACGTACCGCTGCACAGACAGCATCTACGATTGCATTAGCTTGTCCCGCAATGGACTCTTTGAGAGCACCACACTTGACTTTGAACATTCCGAGAAATTCCTCGTTAAAAGACACCTTCGACAACTCATCTGGTATTCGATTGAACGCCATCGTGGCCTCGAGGATGGCACGGATGGCGGGATGAATGCGCTGCTTCAGCGCGATAGGGTGATCCACAGGAATTTTCAGCATTCCCGCGTCAAAATTCGCCAACTGCTGAGCAGCAAACTTGCTCGGGTCGACATCGAACACGTGAAGGAAAGGCTCAAAACGCGCAATGAATTGGCTTGGGGCCTGGAAGCAGCGTCGAATGGCGGCGACGATACGCTGGCGAAAGGCATCGACCATGTTGTCGACACGCGAAAATTCTGCGTTGCCAGTCCCAACGTCCAGCAAAGGATTGTCTTCGGGCAGCTCGAGCAAAGTCGCCACTTTTGGTTCAATTGTGTGTTGCGCCCGCAGCAGCGCGCAGGATTCCGAAATGGTGTTGAGGAATAGATCTTCAAACTCTTGGCATGAGGGCGAGAAGCCGATGGCAGCTGAATGCTTTTGTTGGACCTGCGCCAATTCTTGTTGCGCTTGTCGAGTTTCCTCTTCTCCATCCGCAAAATCGACACGCCGTTGTGCCTCAGCAACTTCCTCGGCAGTGGTGCCTCTAATCGCAGTTGCGGCGATTTCAAACGTGACATCGAATCGAGGCTGTTCATCTTGCGACGAGAAAACCCCTAAAAGTCGCTCCAAGCTCGACTCCAGCAGGTCAGACAGTTCACCAGTGAGGCGGAAGTTGAAACTTCGCAACAAACGCTCCAAGGGAGAGTCGCGGTAGGCCTCCAGTGATGGTTCCAGCAGATTATAATGACTTTGAAGCGAGTCAATGATGCGGTTGATGATTGTGTTCCGCCAGCGCAGGGAGAAAAACTCAGACATCGTCTTGGTGTGCTGCTCTTGGGCCTGATTGAAACTACTCAGCGAACGCGTTGTCGTGCCGGTTGACACTGCTTGGAGTTTGTCGACAGCGAACAGGCACATTCCCTCCTGCATTCGCGCGCAGCGCCTATCCTGCAACCAGCGCAGCAGTGCTGAAGGCAGTTTCTGGTTGTATATGAGGTTGGCGTCGATGAACTTGCGCGCGCGGCGAAATGCGTTTTTCGGAGCACCGCTAGCCAGTTTGCCGAACTGCTTTGGAGGTGGCGGTGGGGGCCAGGATGGAAGGCCCAAGCGCTGTTGCTTGCTCGCCCACTCTTGGTCCCGTTGAAACATCTGCCGGCAGTACACCGCCATTGCGTCTTGTGCAAATATCTCTTGAATTTCTTGGATGAGCGACCTGGTGCGGTGTCTCGAATGTGAATCAACGTCGTAATGGCTACGGCGCAAAATTTGCATAACAAAGCGTTTGCGGATGGGTTGGATCTGGTCACGGCTTTGAGATTTGAGGAAATGTCTCCAGCGTAGGTGTTGCATGTCAGCTAGTTGTCGCGCTTTACAAAACGCCAGCCGTTGCTCGAAGAGAGAGCGGTCCTCGCCCTCGAACCGGAGTCGCAGACGATGCACTTTCTTCTGCAACCCTGATTCGAAGCGGATAGAGAACTTTTGCGTTGTGGCATCATACCCCGTCACAGCGCAGGGTGTCCACTGCGCCGGCTCGGAAGTGCGATGTTGATACAGCGAGAAGCCGCGACCTTCAGAAAGCGCCAACCACTCCTGTGGCGACGCGCGCTCAAACAGTTCCGGCGCGTCGTAGGCTGTCAACGGTAGTTCTGACATGTTGAGCTTGAGGAATTCGTTCGAGAACAAGTGGTCCGGGAGTGGTTCGACTGCCAGTACCTGCTTGCTTTTGCAAGACGCAGCTGCCGCTTTGGTGGCTGCATCGTAATCAGCTTTGGATTCCTCTGCGCTTTGTTGGTAGAACTTTCGGTGGGCTCGGTCCGGACTGGTGTAGGTGGGATACCGGGGCTCGGGCCCTCCCACTCTTGCCTCTACGTCCAGGACCGTTCGCGGGAAAGGCTTGGTTCTGGTCACACCAGGGCTTCGTTTGGTCTCCTTGTACTGCGGACTCAGTAAAACCTCCATATTGAATTCACCCTTCTTGGGTCGAGCAGCGGCGCTGCTGCTCCGCGTCGAAGTCTTCAGAATGAGGCGGTTCTTGGCATCGACGCGTTTTGTGTTGATTTCCGAGGCAGTTTTGCGACGCATGTTCTCGCGGGGGTTGTTTTTGCTGGATACCTTCTTCCGTGCCCACTGTGGGATCTCGCGATGGACACTTCGAACACCATCCTGTCTGCCGCGCGGGATTTGATGTGGCATGTCGCCGTGACGCACAAGCGAATGCACTAAAGCAGCCACGCACTGCGGCGCGCCGCTGGGCGCGAAACGGACGCTGTTGTAACCAGGGCCTCGTGTCCTGGGTGTGTTTGTCTGTCTGGTGGGCCGAGCGCTTGGCCGTCGCCGCCGTTGTGGCTGCGAGTAGACCAGAATGAGCTGGCGCTGTTCGGAAAAGTTTCGTGCCGTTTTGCAGCGCAAATGAGAGAAAATGCGCCTGGGAAGTAGACGTGCAACACGTCAACGCGCACCACACGTTTACATCGCCAATTCCTATAGCACGGCAGCACAACGATTGAGAAGCAACGGCGGCGTGTTAAGACCTGCCAGAACTCAAAGCGGCCGGAGGGAGAATGGCTAAGCTCGTGAATTGTTCAAAGTGAGTGGTTTGTCGTTGTTGTTGCTGCTTCCTCTGTCGTCAATACCACCATCCTCTCAAAATGCGTGTCGTCACTCGCGTCTGCGTCAGTCTGTCGCCAACAAATCTTCATCATCAGCAGTCGTCGCTGTCATCACCGTCGTAGCCGTCGTAACGGTGATGGCGTCGTCATCGATGTTTCCGTCGTCGTCGTTGTCGCAGATCATGCTGTTGGTGTCGCAAGATTATCGTCGTTGTCATTGTCTTCGTTGTCGCAGATCATGCTGTTGGTGTCGCAAGATTATCGTCGTTGTCATTGTCTTCGTTGTCATTGTCGTCGTTGTCATTGTCGTCGTTGTCATTGTCGTCGTTGTCATTGTCGTCGTTGTCATTGTCGTCGTTGTCATTGTCGTC
>ENA-OWNT01002854-OWNT01002854.1-seawater-metagenome-genome-assembly--contig:-NODE-2854-length-17181-cov-5.937968_pt1 | contig 17181 bp, 12 predicted proteins | sample MGYA00238136_ERZ651165 | MGnify/ENA primary metagenome ERZ651165 (study PRJEB26861, sample SAMN08777766) | seawater metagenome | isolation source: coastal seawater | place: USA: Florida | collected...
GCGCCTGCTGGTTCGGCGGTGCCACCCAGAGGATCTCGGGCATCTCATCCGCGAACTTCTTGAACCGCTCCTCGCTCTGCGCGAGCTGCGCGTGAGCGTGGTTCAGGTTGGTGACGTCGACGAGCGTGATGACCGTGCCCGCGCGCTTCCCGTCCCCCTGGACGTAAGGCAGCACCCGCACCAGGAGCTCCTGCGCGCCGACCCGGCCCTCCGCTTCCCGGACCTCTGCCCCCCCGACGACCTCGGCGACCAGCGCGTCCAGCGGCCGGCCCCGCAGGGTGAGCGTGCTGGCGAAGTGGCTCAGGGGGCGTCCCAGGTCCTGGTCGAGCAGGTTGAAGACCGCCGCAGCCTCCGGCGTGTACCGGCGGATGCGGAGCTCGGAGTCGAGGAAGACCGTGCCGATCCGGGTGCTGCGCAGCAGGTTGTCCATGTCCGCGGTGAGGTCCGTCAGCTCCTCGATCTTGCGCTGGTGCTCGGCGTTGACCGTGTGGAGCTCCTCGTTGACGGAGTGCAGCTCCTCGTTCGTGCTCTGCAGCTCCTCGTTCGCGGCCACGAGCTCCTCGTTGGTCGCCTGCAGCTCCTCGTGGCTGGTCTCCAGCTCCTCGATGGTGGCCTGCAGGTGCTCGCGGACGTACTGCAGCTCCCGCTCCAGAGCCTCGATCCGCCCCTCGTCGGCCACCGCGGGCGCGGGCTCGCCGGATCGGGGCTCCGCGCGGGCCGCCGCGGCCACCGGCTCCAGGGTGGCCAGGTAGAAGGGCTCGCTGTGTCCGGCGGCCTTCAGCGGGGCCACGCTCACCCGCAGGGACTCGGCGCCCTCCGCCGACTCGGATCGGACCCCGACGTACACGACCTCCTCGGCGTCGCGGGACGCGCGGTGCAGCGCCGTCCCCAGCGCGGTCCGGAGCTCCCCGGACACCAGCTTCATCACGTCGAGCGACATCCGCCCGCCAGGGGGCCGGAGGAACCGACTCGCGTCCCCGAAGCTGTGGACCACCTCCCGAAACGGGCTGAGCAGCAGGCTCGGCGGCACGAACCGGTCGAGGAGCAGGTCGTAGGCCCGCTGCACGGTCGTCGGCGCCGCCACCACATCCAGCCGACGCGCCGGGTCCGGCCGTCGACCGGACATGGTGAAGTCCGTCCCGGGGAGCCCCCGAAGGGGCACGTCGCGGCGCTTGCGGTACAGCTTCCAGCGGCTGTCGATCACCTCGAACTCGCCTCCCAGCGAGCCCACGCTCTCGCTCGAGCCCAGGAACAGGGCGGCGTCCTTGCGCAGGGCGAAGTGGAAGCTCCCCAGCACGCGCTGCTGTTGCTGCGGCTTGAGGTAGATGAGGACGTTCCGGCACACGATCAGATCGATCCGCGTGAACGGCGGGTCGCGCAGCAGGTCGTGCGGCGCGAACACGCAGAGCGCCCGCAGGTCCGCGCTGACCCGGTACTCGGCCTCGCCCATCCGGGTGAAGAACCGCGCCCGCCGCTGCGCGGAGACCCCCTCCAGGTCGGCCTCGGAGAACAGCCCGTTGCCCGCGGACTCGAGCGCACGCCGGTGGACGTCCGTGGCGAAGATCTTCGTCGGCACCGTCCGCTCCTGCCGCTCCATCTCCTCCACCAGGAGCATGGCCAGCGAGAACGCCTCGGCGCCCGTCGACGTGGCCGCCGACCAGATCCGCAGGCTCCCCTCCGCCTCCCGGACGAGACCGGGGAGGACGTCGCGAGCGAGACGGTCGTAGGCCTCCGGATCGCGAAAGAACGCCGTCACCCCGATGAGCAGATCCCGGTGCAGCAGGTCGAGCTCGTCGGGGTCGCTCCGCAAGACGTCGAGGTACCCATCCAGCCCCTCGATGGAGCGGGCCTGCATCCGCCGCCCGATCCTGCGCGCGACGGTGCCGCTCTTGTAGGCCGTGAAGTCGATGCCGCTGCGCGAACGCAGGAGCGCGAGCAGGGTCTGCAGGTCGTCGACGGCTCCCAGATCCGGAGCGGGCCTCGCTGGCGCGTCGGCGTGCCCGAGGTGCCGGAGCAGTGCGCCCGCGAGGGCCTCCGGCGGGGCCGACTCAGCGGGTGTCCCCGTCGCCAGGACCGCGCGGGGCATCCCATCGAACCGCGCAGAGTCCGGCTCCTGAACCATGACCAGGCCACCGGCGGCGTCGACCTCGACGACCCCACGGCTCCCGTCGGAGCCGGTGCCAGACAGGACGATCGCGACCGCGCGCGGGCCTGCGTCGCGCGCCAGGGACCCGAAGAACCGGTCGATCGGCAGGTGGAGCCCCTCGCGCCGCTTCGACAGGAGGATCCGCCCGTCCTCGACCACGAGATCGTTGCCAGGGAGGTTGAGCGTGATCGTGTCTGGCTCCAGGACCAGGCCGCTCTCCGCCCGGCGGATGGGGACCTGCGTGGACCGCGCCAGGAGCTCGTCCATCAAGCTCCGGAAGTCCGGGGAGAGGTGCTGCACCACGACGTAGGCGGCCCCCGAGTCCATGGGGATGCAGCGGAAGAACTGCTCGATCGCCTCGAGGCCGCCCGCCGACGCCCCCACGCCGACGATGTGGGGGGCAGGATTCCTGACGTCTGTCATTGCGCGCTCCGGCGGGAGCGGACCGTCCTGGTTGCCCCTCGCTCCAGAGTCCGCGGCGCGCGCGCGTTGTGCCTTGACGGGCGTCAAGAGGGGCGGCTCGACGCGGGCCGCCCCGGGGCTGGCTACTCCTTGGGGCGCAGCGTCCCGCAGCGCACGTTGCCGGACAGCCCGCTGGCCTCCGTCGTCCACCGGGACCCGACCGGGAAGTTCGCCCAGCGCCCCTCGGCGAAGTCGCAGGTGCCGCTCGCTTCGGCCCCCTCCAGGGTGACCTCGTAGCGCTCGGCGCGCCCGGACTCCCGCTCGCAGCCCAGGCACTCGCCCTCCTTGCTGATGCCCGTGTCGGGCCACGCCGGGGGCTCGGTGGTTCCGCTCGCCTGCGCGTTGCGGCTCAGCCTCCAGGCCTGCCCGGGCCACGTGCACCACTCCCCCATGACGTCCACGGAGCGGAACTTCGGCGTGCAGTCCTCGTAGGCGGTGAAGGTGCCGTCGCCGTTGTCGCGCTGCTTCTGCACGCAGGTCTCGCCGTCGGGCACCTTGTCGGTGCTACGGACCTTCTGGGTGCGCGTCGGGTTCTGGACGCCCGACGGCAGCGCGTCGCACCAGCCGCCCTCGTCCACGGCGCGCAGCTGCTCGACCTGGATCGTCCGCTCCCAGGAGCGGGCCGTGACCGTGACGACCGCGTCCTTCGACGTGCAGGTGTTGATCAGCAGGTACCCGCCCATCAACACGAGCCCGACCACGAAGAGCGTGCCGCAGCCCATCCCGCCCTTCTTCTTCTTCGGCGGCGGCGTCTCGGCCTTCGGCGCGGCGTCGACCTTCTCCACGGCCGCTGCCTCGGCGAGCGCCATCCCGCAGTTCACGCAGTGCTTCGCGATGGCCGCGTTGGGCGAGGAGCAGGAGGGGCAGTCCAGATCCGCGCCCTGGTAGCGGTGATCCTCCACCGCGACCCGATCGGCCTCCTCCGGGAAGTAGCGCGTGCCTTCGTCCTGGGCCGCGCCGCAGGTCGGGCAGTGCCGGTGGTCCAGCCCCAGGAGCTTGTCCGTCCCGCAATAGGGACAGTCCCAGAGCATCTGGTAGGTGCCGAGATCCCGCTCCGTCATCGCCCCATTCCCCTCAGGGGGTGCCGCGCTGCTCCCGCAGGGCCTGCTGGATCTGCAGCCCGTTCCAGGCGTGACACGCGTCCCCCACCACGTCCAGATAGAACTGGCGCGTGGCGTCCTTGCCCCACCACATCGACAGTTTCTCGGCGGAGTAGACCCCCAACCGCTTCATCTGCAGGACGTGCGCGAGCATGCGCGTCTCTGCGTCGTCGATGAGATTGCGCTGCTCCGCGGTGGGCGTGAACAGCCCATCCCGCTCGGCCTTGCCCATGCTCTCCAGGAAGTGCCCCAGGAACTTCACGTCCTGGTTGTAGAGCACCGGCGCCAGCTTCGGCGCCTGCTTCATGGCCTCTTCGATGAGCCCGGTCTCCAGCGCGACGCGCCAGATGTAGATGTCGATGAGCTTCTGGAGCCGCTCCTCGGCGTTGTCGGACCCGGGATGGTGAGTCGCCACGCACGCCGCCACCGACTGGAAGAGGTGCGATCCGCCGCAGGTGAACGAGAAGATCCCCTGCCGCCGCTTCTGCACGGTGGAGCCGGCCTCCATGGCCTGCCGCATGAACCAGGTCTCGGCCTCGAGCATCTCGAGCTGCTGCCGGGCCACGGTGTCGATGTGCTCCTGCTCGCCGCTGACCGTCAGCCAGCTGACCGACGCCCCCGCGTCGGCGGCCTGGCACCAGGCCTGGATCGACCACGCCACGTCGTCGGGCTTGGCGAACGCCGTTGCGCCCTTCGCGCTGACGTCCGGGTCGTGCCGCAGCCGGGACGACCGCAGGAGTCGCTCGAGCGTCGGCGCGCCTGGCTTCTTCGTCAGGGGCTCCTCGAGGGGCAGGCCCACCTCGAAGAACGTCTTGAGGATCAGATCCGTGTGGGGCTCGATGGGCAGCCCCGCGTCCGTCGTCGGCGGGAAGTACGGCTGCAGCCCCTTGAAGCCCTCGACCTTCTCGGCCTTCAGGAAGTCGTCCACGAGGACGTCGATGGCGCGCCGGCCGTCCGTCGTCTGGAACGCAGGACCCTTGGCGAGCACGCCGTGCGCGAGCGCCCAGGCGTTGGCGGGCTTCCCGGCCTCCCGGTCGACGACGTCCGACAGCACCTGCAGGGCCTCGGCGCGGTAGGCGCCTCCGGGCTGCGGCACGGCCGCTGGCGTGGGCTCGGACGGGGTGGACGCCTTGGGCGCGGGGGCCTCCGTGGGCTGGGGGGCCTCCGTGGGCTCCGGCGCCGGCGCCGCGGGCGGATCACCGCCGCCGCAGCCGATCAGCAGTGCCCCGACGAGGGCCAGTGCAGCCCTCACCGCGCTACTCGCCCTGCTCGACGCGGGCGATCTCGTTCTTCGCGATGATGTAGATGATCGGGCCGTTCACGGCGCAGCGGGGCATGTCCCGGGGGTTCTCGAAGGCCTCGATGGTGGTCAGGAACTTGCCGCGCTTGTTCCACTTGTGGACGTTGCCGGCGTCCGTCGCGACGTACACGTTGTCGTCCGCGTCCGTGCACATGTCCCAGTCCTCCGAGCCGTCGTCCGGGACGCCCTTCTTGGCCCAGATACCCTGGCGGAAGCCGTCCTGCGGCTTGTACTCGACCAGGTCCGTGGTGCCGGCGTGGCGCACGATGAGCTTGCCGCCCGCCGCGATGACCGCCGCCTGCACGTCGCCACCCTCGAGCGTGTAGCGCTTCTTGAGCTCGCCGTCGGCGGAGTAGGTCAGCACCTCGTCCTTCACGATGAAGAGGAAGTCGTCGCCGAGCCAGGTGACGATGGGCGTGCCGTTGCCGCGGCCGGACTTCACCGACCAGGGCTTGTCGATGGTCCACTGCGCCTTCGGCTTGCCCTCGGCGTCGAAGGTCTGGACGCGCAGCGCCGCGTCGACCACCGCGAGGATGTCGTAGTTGCCGACGGCGAGGCCGTAGGGCTGCTGGAACTGGCCGGCCTCGGTGCCGGGCAGCGAGGCGGTGGCGTACGGGTCCGACTCCTTGTCGCCGAACCACCACTGGGCGATGCCGCGCTCGCCGCCGATCACCCGCTCCACGGTGCCCGCGGAGGTGAACCGCTGGACCCGGTTGTTGCCGATGTCGGTGACGTACAGGTTGCCGGCGCTGTCGACGTCGATGGCCATGGGCTCCCCGCGGGCCATGAACGCCCCCTTCTCGAACCCCTCGGAGCCCCACTGGGGAACAGTCGCGCGCATCGAGCGCCGCAGATCCTGCTCGGCCAGGAGGAACTTCACCTCCAGGTAGAGCCACTCGCGGTCGTCGGCGTTCTGGGTGCCGGCGGCCGCCGTCTCCAGCGTGTCGATCGCGTTGGGGTCCTTGAGCTTGACCAGGTAGCCGATGGCCTTCTCTTCGAACTGCTGCGCCGCGAGCCGGTAGCCCAGGGGCACGTGCTTCTGGATGCCCTCGGCGCGCCACTGCCAGCCCGTGGTCGCGACCGCCTCGATGACCTTGAAGTTCTTGCTGTACTCGACGTTGTCCTTGCAGTCGAGGTACGCGGTCTTCAGCGCCTCCGGCTCCTGCTCGGGCAGCTCGCGCGTCGTCCGCGAGCGGGAGATGTCCTTCGCGATGGCCTCGTCGGCCGTCGCGAGCGCGTCCTTCCAGACCGCGGGGTCGTGGAAGTCGAAGGCCACCTCGGCGATGTGCGTGCTGTCGAACACGCTGCCCTGGTGGACGCTGTCGATCGTGATGCGCAGGGTGCGCACGGTCTTGCCGAGCCGCACGTCCTTGCGGGAGAAGCGGTCACCGATCTCGGCCTGCTTCTTGAACTCGCCGTCCGGCCCGGTGCCGCTGACGGTGATCTCCGCGGCGCGTCCGCGCCCCTTCCAGGACTCCTGGCCGTCGAAGGCGCCGGCCCAGACGGACACGATGGCGATCTCGCGGTCCTCACCCAGGTCCACCTCGATCCACTCGCCCTCGCCGTTGCCGGGCTTGCCTTCGGCCCAGGACGTGGAGAGCAGGCCGTCGAACGCGAGCTCGGGGCCGTGCACCGACGTGCCGGAGTCGTGGCTGGAGCTGGCGGACAGCTTGGGAGTGGGGGCGCCGGCCAGCGCGACAGCGGGCAGCGAAGCGGCAGCGAGCAGCGGGAAGAGCAAGCGGGTGTGCATCAGTGGGATCTCCGGGGCCGGCCGGCGGCCCATGAGGAAGGACCGGCCTGGGCGGCGGCGGGGGGCAGGCGCGGCGCGCCTAGGGGCAGTTGGTGGTGTCGGCGTCGATGGTCGCCTGGTCCCGCTCGACGAGGTCGAGGCCGGGGACGACGGCGGCCGTCATGTTCTCGACCCAGGTGACGACGCACTCGGACCGGGACGGCTCGTCCGGGCACGGGGTGCACGACACACCGGCGAAGCTCAGGGCGGAGCAGAGGTCGATGAAGCCGAGGTCGATGTCGTTGCCGTCCAGCCAGAAGTAGAGGCTGCCGTTGCTGATGGCGTCGATCTCGGTGGTGGTGGAGGAGGTGAACTCGCCCTCGAAGGTGACCCCGTGGAGGATCACGTCCACTTCGAAGGTGTTGCCCTGGAAGTCGAGCGGGATGGTCTGGCTGAACTCCGCCGGGCCCGCCTGGAAGTACGGGTCCGTCCACACGGCGGGATCCGCGCCCGCCTCGGGGATGTCCACGGTGGGCTGGCAGATGTTCTGGGTGACTCCGTCGTCCTCCGCGGTGGCGCCCATCAGCGTCAGCGTGCTGTTCGCGCTGTCCGTCGAGGTCACCTCGGTGAGCAGGACCTGGGTGGCGTCGGTCAGGAACTGGGCGGCGGCCGGAGGCGACACGACGCTCCCGCCGCTGATGTCCCAGGCGAAGGTCAGGCCCGCTGGGTCCAGGTTCAGCGGCGTGCCCGCGGCGACGTCCGTCGTGAACGACCAGCTGTGGGTCTCGGCCCCCCAGGACGCCGTGGCCGTGTACGTCTCACCGGCGACCAGCGCCGCGTCCGCCTGGAAGGTCAGCCGCTCGGGCGCCACCAGCAGGCTCAGGCCCGGCAGCGCCGTGCCCGCGGCGTCGGCCAGCGCGATCGTGCCCTCCACCGGGCCGCTGAAGTCAACGTAGATGGAGGTGCCGAGGGGCACGTCCGTGGCCTGGTCGGCGGGGTGCGTGCCGACGACGCTGGCCTGGGGGGAGGTGGCGTCGTCGTCGTCGCCCGTGGCGTCGTCGTCGTCGCCCGTGGCGTCGTCGTCGTCACCGGTGGCGTCGTCGTCGTCGCCCGTGGCGTCGTCGTCGTCACTGGAGGCGTCGTCGTCGTCCAGGCCACCGCTGCCGTCTTCACAGGCGGGCAGGCCGAGGCCGAGGATCAGGAGAAGAGCGGCCATCCAGGCGAATCGAGACATGTGGGTCCTCCGAGAGCGCGCGGAGGATACCTCAATGCCGCGCGCGCGAGGCGGGCCCTACGGCGTCGGCGCGCGCGCGGCCTCCACGGCCCTCCAGAAGCGGAGGAAGGAGGCGCCATTCACCAGCTTCAGGTCGTCGCCGGTGATGCCCGCGAGCTCCAGGTCCTGGCGCAGGTCGGTGAGCCGCGCGGCCCGGTCGAGCCCCTCGGGGCTCTGGATGATGCCGTCCCAGTCGGACCCGATCCCCACGTGCTCGGCGCCGATGGTCCCCACGAGGTGCTTGACCTGGTCGACGACGTCGCCGCGGCTCGCGCGGCCGCCCTTGCGCACGAACGGGCCATGGAACATCACCCCCACGAGCCCGCCCTTGTCCGCGATGGCCGTGAGCAGGTCCGGCGTGAGGTTGCGGGGGACGTCGGCCAGCGCCCGCGCGTTGCTGTGGGACGCGAGCACCGGAGCCCGGGACAGCGCGACGGTCTGGGCAGTGGCCGCGTCGGACATGTGCGAGACGTCGATCATCAGCCCCAGGTCGTTGCACAGACGGACCATCTCCTCGCCGGCCTCCGTCAGGCCGCCGTTGGCCCGCGGCTCGGCGGAGCTGTCCGCGTACGCCGACGACTCGGTCCAGGTGAGACCGACCATGCCGAGGCCGAGCTCGTGCAGCTCCCGCAGCGTCGCCTCGCCCTCCGTCAGCGCGGTCCCACCCTCCAGCGCGATCACCACCGCGATCCGCCCCTGCCGCAGCACCGCCTCCAGCTGCCCCGGACCGCGGACCAGCGCCGCCTTGCCCCGGCTGCGGCGGACCATGTTCAGGATCCCGTTGATCTTGCGCAGCGCCACGCCGCGGGGGTTGTCCACGCCCCGCGGGATCCACGCCGCCTGCACCACGACGTTGACTCCGCCGGCCTCGAGGGAGGGCAGTGATGCTTCGAGCGCGCTGCTGTCCCAGGTGAGCTCCTTGTCGATGATCTGGGTGATCGTGTCGACGTGCAGGTCCACGACCGGGTCCGGCAGGGGCGGGAGCGGAGGCGGCGTGGGCTCCGGCGTGGCCTCGGGCACGGGCGCCGCGGTGGCCTCCGCGGGTGGAGGCGTCGGGCGACACGCGAAGAGGGCGAGCGAGGCGACGAGGAGCGCGGTGCGGAGCGGGGCCGTCATGACCGCATGATGCCTCCCTGCGGGCCCGACCGCGCCGGGAGGAAGGCCGTATCATCCAGGGGTGCGCTGGCTGCTCGCCCTGCTGCTGCTCCTCCTCGGGTGCGACCGTTTCGACGGTGAAGGCGTCCTCGTGGCCCCTCCCTGCGCCGAGCAGTCGGTCGAGAAGCTGGTGCCCGCGAAGGAGAGCAGCGACGCCTGGATCGGCGGCCTCGTCTGGGTGGACCTGGCGTGTCCGGCGCCGGGGGCGACCATGTCCCTCTCCGGCCCCGCCGGCGCGGTCGCCGGCTCCACCTTCATCGCCCACGGCGGCCGGCAGATCCGCTTCGAGCCCGCGACCTGGCTCGACCCCGAGGCGAACTACCTCGCGCGCCTCGACACCACGGACGGCTACCGCGAGTGGGACTTCCGCACCTCGGCCCTGGGCGCGCCGGTGTCGGCCGACCTCGCCGAACGCGCGCTGGCCCTGCACCCGGCGCAGGGCTCGGTCCTGGATCCGCCGGGGTTCCTCGAGGATCTGCAGCCCGCGCTCCAGGCCGGGCTCCATCCGGTGATCCAGTTCCTCGACGTGCCCATCGAAGGGGCCGTGAACGTCCGCCTGGGGGGGCGCCTGGACGCGCGGACGACGGCCGAGCAGGACCTGGCGGACCGCACCTGGGATCTGCAGGCCGCGTGGACGAACCCCGTCTGGGCCGTGGGTCCGATCGACGTCTCCTGGGAGCTCTTCGACTTCACCCTCGTGCTCGAAGACGCGGTGTTCGAAGGCGCCGTCGCCGCGGACGCGGGCAGCGGCGGTGGCGGCAAGCTCGAAGGGCACTGGGACACCCGACCGGCCGACGACAGCCTCGGCACCGGTCCCGGCACGCTGTGCGAGCGGGCGCTGACCACCAGCGGCACGGGCTGCACGCCCTGCCGGGACGGGGTGGAGGCGTGTCTGCCGTTCTCGCTGCGCAACGTGCCCGCGGACGCCTGGGGCGGCCTGCTCCAGGTCGTCGATCCCTGACGGCTATTCGGCGACCGGGCGGCCCGGCGGATCCCAGCCGTCACCGGCGGCGTCCAGGAAGATGGCGTTGGTGATCGCGTAGGGCATGGCCCCGCCCCACCAGGATCCCAGGGACTGATCGCCCTCCACCTCCACCACGAACCAGGCGTCTTCGGTGCTGGCGTCGACCGTCCAGCTCGCCTCGTGCCACAGCCCGTCCACGGCGGGACCGTCGATGGCCTCCTCGGTCACGAGCTCGCTGTTCCGCCAGACGCGGATGCGCGTGGGCACGATCCAGCTCGGCGCCCGCACGGTGGCCGACAGAGTGGCGGAGTCGCCGGTCGCGGTGGCGCCGGGGAGCGCGCCGTCCAGATCGGCGCGCAGGGTGATCCCGCCGGACACCACGACGTTGCCGGCCGCGACCGCCGCAGACACCTCCGCTGGCGTTACGGCCGACGGGTCCGTGCTGTTCAGCAGGACGTCCGTGTGCGCGTTCCCGCAGGGCTTGCTGCGGGCGTGGCTGTCCGATGTGCCCGTGGGGACCTTGATCCGACCCGTGTCCAGCCAGCTGAACCAGTCCTGCCGCTCCTCGTCCCAGTTGTGTCGGCTGCCGCCGTTCACCAGCTCGAACACCTCGTAGTTCCAGGTCCACATCTCCGGGACCCGGGGCTCGCCGATGGTGTGGTCGAAGGAGGCGAAGTCCATGGCGCCGGCGCCGCGGCCGTGGTTGATCTGCAGGAGCGAGTCGTCCGTGCCCGTGCCCTTCATGAGGGCGGCGTGCTCGTCGGACGTCAGCGGGAAGAACCACCAGGACAGCGCGCCACCGTTCACCAGGTCGTGGGGCTGGGGCTCCACGGGGAACAGGTTGAAGTGGCCGCGGCGGACGGAGCTGACCTCCACGCCGGGCAGGACCTGCATCCGATCGGCGAGCCCGAGGGCTGCGTTGAGGGGGCGGTAGTCGGCCATGCGGTCGTGGTCGGTGTTGACGGGCAGATCGACCCCGGCGGCGGCGCAGGCGATGAGCCGGTCCTCCATGGGCAGCTTGCCGTCCGTCGACGGGGCCGCGTGCAGGTGGGAGTCGAGGGCGAGCCAGCCGTCCTTGGCGATGACCTCGTCGAGCACCGCCGTCACCTCCGTGGTGGCCCCCGCGGTGAGCACCACGTCCTCGATGACGGCGCGCTCGTGCCGCCACGAGTGGCTGACCACCAGATCGTACGTGCCCGGACGCAGGACCGCGTCCATGGAGCCGTCGCCCGTCCAGAGCCAGCCGGCAGTGCTGCTCCCGCCCGGCAGACCGAACGGGCCGACCAGCTCCGAGGGCACGCCGGGCTCCGGCGCGCCGTCCGACCACACGAGCTGGATCGCGGCGCCGATGGCGGCGCCCGCGTCGTCCTCGACGGTCAGCGCGAGGGTGGCGGGCGCGGGGAGCGTGGCGTCGATGTCGGCCGTCTCGCCCGCCGCGGACACCGAGAAGTCCACCGGCGCCGCCGGCTCCCGCCCCAACGCGAGGGGAACGGCCAGCGGAGCGCTCGCGCCGGTGAGCGCGTCCAGCACCCGCTGCTGCCCCGCCGGAGCCGCGAACGGCCCGTAGCGTCCGACGTCCGCGGGCAGGTCCACCTGCTCGGTGGGAAGCACCCCAGTGGCCCAGGCCTGGTAGTCGCCGGCCGGCAGATCGGCGGTCCAGCTGCCGTCCGGCGCGGACACCGCGAAGCCCAGGACCCGCGCGCCGTCGTCCGCCGTGACGAACACCCGCGCCCCGCCGACGCCGACGTCGCCGCGCACGGTCCCGAGGGCCACGTCTCCGCGGCGCCACCGCTCGGACTCCGCCGAGAGCGTGTCGGCGCCCACCGCCCAGTAGCGGACCATCGACGCGGACTCACCTGGGGCGAGCTCCGTCCAGCCGCCGCTCAGGGCGCGGATCCCGGTGTTGTCGAGCAGGCCGCCCGTGTCGAGGCGGCGCACGGGCTCCCCGGCGCGGAAGATGGACACGGCCGGGCCGCCGCGGGTGCCCACGACCCCCAGGACGGGCAGCTCGACGCCGTCCGGCGCCGCGAGCCCCGTGTCCGCGGTCCACTGCACCTGGTCCTCGGCGGACGCGATGAAGCCGTCGACGGGGTTGAAGCGGGCGAGCTCCTCCCCCTGGTTCTCCCAGGTGGTCTCGATGGCGACGGAGCTGCGATCCGGCGCGAGCCGGTAGGTGGTCGTCACCTCCAGCGACAGGGGCGGGAGGATGTCCTCGGTGGCCTCGAAGACGCCGTGGATCATCTCCCACCGCTCGTCCGTGCCGATGGCGCGGATCACCGCGTCGCCACCGTCCGTCCCGTCCGAGACGATCTCCACGGTGTGCGCGTCCACGATGCGCCCCACGCCGAAGGACATCACCATGTCGTCGATGGCGTCGCGGCCGAGCTGCCCGGCGGGCCGCACGATGTCGGCGTCGATGATGGCGCCGCCGGCGGACACGTAGCCGTGGGAGGTGTAGACGCCCTGGATCACGAAGCGGACCCGGTCGTTCCAGAGCGCGAAGTCGCCGGGCTTCGCTTCGGCCGCCAGCCCCTCGGTCACGGCGGCGTCACCCGCCTCCCCGGTGCGGATGATCCCCGCGCGGGCCTGCCCCGGTTCCGCGCGGACTGCGGGATCGGCGCCCTCGAAGACCGGCTCGGGCGTGGGCTCGGGCGTGGGGTCCGGATCCGGCGCGACCGGAGCCGGCGTGCAGGACAGGAGGAGGAGGGACAGCAGGGCAGCGGTTCGTTGAAGCACGGCGGCACGCTATCGTCCGACCCCAACTGCGTCGAGGGGGATGCTGATGCCCGTTGATCTGCCAACGATGATCGAAGCGATCGAAGCGATCGCCCCGCTGGAGCTCGCGGCGTCCTGGGACAACACCGGCTTGCTGCTGGAGCCGCCCACCGCGCGCCCCATCGAGACGCTGTTCCTCACGATCGACCTTACGGAGCCCGTGCTCGAGGAAGCGATCGAGGCGGGCGCCGACGCGATCCTGGCCTACCACCCGCTGCTCTTCGGCGGCGTGAAGCGCCTGGTCCTGCGCTCGCCGCACCACCGCATCATCCTGCGCTGCCTCGAAGCGGGTCTGCCGCTGTACGCCCCGCACACGGCGCTGGACGCCGCCCCGGGCGGCATGAACGACTGGCTGATCGACGGCCTGGGGCCCATCGCGTCCCGCCGCCCCATCGAGCCGGCGCAGAGCGATCCCGCCGCCGGCATGGGCCGCGTCGGGGAGCTCGTGGAGGCGGTCCCCCTGGCGACCCTGATCCGGCGGGTGAAGGCCTGGCTCGACCTCCCGAACCTGCGGGTGGCGGCGCCGGACGAGCACGCCGCGGGCGCGCCCCTGAAGCACGTCGCCGTCTGCCCCGGGGCGGGCGGATCCGCGTTCGAGGCCCTGACCGAGCCCGTCGACCTCCTCGTGACCGGCGAGATGCGCCACCACGACGTGCTCGAGCGGGTGGCCGCCGGCACGAGCGTGATCCTCACGGACCACACGAACACGGAGCGAGGATTCCTCGCGGTCCTCGGCCAGCGGCTCGGTCAGGCGCTCCCGATCCGTTGCCTCGTGAGCACCCGCGACCGCGATCCCCTGGTCATTCGCTAAAGGGCCCCGATCCAGCTGGCGATGCGGGCGTACAGCCCCTCGGGGACCCGCGCGCCGGAGCGCACCGACAGCAGCAGGCAGTCCTCGCCGTCGTCGTCGATCTGCAGGCCGTGCGTGGTCTCGGGCCCCAGCGCCGACACGTCTCCGCGGGCGTAGCCGGCGCCGCGGTCCTGGTAGCCGCCAGCGAGCACGAGCGTGATCTCCAGGCCGTCGTGGCCGTGGGACGGCACCACGCGGCCGGCCCGCACCCGCTCGAGCGTCACCGGGATCCCCGCGAAGTCCAGGGGCAGCTCCACCCGCGAGGCCACTCCCGGCAGGGTCGTCTTCCAGGGCAGGTCGCGGAAGGGGCCGACGTAGCCGCGCAACGGCATCGGCAGCGTCGTGTCCGTCGCCACGGGCGGCAGCGGCGGCACCGTCGGCGGCGCCTCCGGTTCGTCCAGACGGGCGAGCAGGGCATCCAGCCCCGCGCTGTCCCCAGCCGGCCCGGCGTCCTCGATGAGGGCTCCCGCGGCGTCCTCGAGCAGCACCACCTCGGCCCGACACGCCGGACACAACGCCAGGTGCGTCGCCACGAGCACGCCGACCGCTTCGGGCAGGGTCCCGGCGACGTGATCGAGCAGCAGGGCCGCAGGCAGGTGGTGCTGGATCACGACGACACCCCCGCGGCCAGCGGCGCGTCGTCCCCGAGCGCGTCACGCAGGCGCTGGATCGCCAACCGCGCCCGGGACTTCACGGTGCCCAGCGGCACCCCCTGCTCGGCGGCCACCTCGGTCTGGCTCAGCCCATCGAAGTACGCGCTCCGCAGCACCGCGGCCTGCTCGTCCGGCAGCGCATCGAGCGCCTCCCGCAGACGCCGCGCGCGTCGCTCCGTCGACACCGCCTCATCCGGCGCGGCCTGGTCCTTCACGAAGGCGGGATCCTCGGGATCCGGCTCGGGCCGTCGCTCCTTGCGGATCCGATCGACGAGCCGGTTGCGGGCGATGGTGTAGGCCCATGTGTTCACGGACGCCTTGCGCCGGTCGTAGAGCCCTGCCTTGCGCCACACCGTCAGCATCGTCTCCTGCAGGACCTCCTCGGCCTTCACCGCGTCGCGGCAGCGGGTGATCAGGAACCGACGCAGCGACGGGGCGAGCCGTCGATACACCTCGGAGAACGCCGCCCGGTCCTGGTCCCGGGCGATGGCTTGAACGAGGTCGGCGAGCTCGGTCGGCTCGCCCTGCGCGTCGGTTTGTGCGGTCACCTGCTCCCAGTATGGCCCGGACCATCCCGGGCGCACTCTCATCTACGCCCCACGGTGGGGATCGGATCACCGGTTGGACAGAATCCGCCGAACCTGCTCCCCTCCCGCCTCCTCGCGCCCCCGTGCGAGGCCTGGAAGGAAGCCATGTCCCAGATCGTCGACGGCAAGGTCGCAATCATCCACTACACCCTCACGGACGACGCGGGCGAGACGCTCGACAGCTCGGCCGGCGCGGATCCCCTGCCCTACCTGCACGGCGCGGGGAACATCGTGGAGGGCCTCGAGGAGGCGCTGACGGGCAAGGCCATCGGCGACAAGGTCGACGTGGTCGTGCCGCCCGAGAAGGGCTACGGCGCGCGGGAGGACGTGGAGTCCCAGCCCGTGAGCCGGGACGCGTTCCCGCCCGAGGCGCCGCTGCAGGTCGGCATGCAGTTCATGGTGGACACGGGCAACGGGTACGCCCCGGTCTGGATCGCCCGGGTCGAGGAGGACGCGGTCTACCTCGACGGCAACCACCCGCTCGCCGGCGTCACGCTGCACTTCGCCGTGGAGGTCGTGGGCATCCGGGACGCCACCGAGGACGAGGCCGCGCACGGCCACCCGCACGGCCTGGACGGCACCGCGGGGCACCACCACTAGCAGCGTGTAGCGCGTAGGCCGGAGCCCAGCGGGAGTTCCTCAGGTCTCGCGCAAAGGCGCAAAGGCGCAAAGAGTCCAAGACTCCGGACCTCGTCTTGGATCCAATGGGGCATGCGCAAGAGCTACAAGCCGTGGCGTCCGGCCGAGTCGTTCCTGTTCCCACCTTCGCCTCGCGATTGGCTGCCCGATGGGCACCTCGCGTACTTCATCCTCGACCTGGTCGAGCAGTTCGACCTGGGCGCGATCCACGAGGTCCTGCAGGACCGCGATACCCGAGTTGAGCAGCCGTTTTCTCCCCGGCTGATGGTCGCGCTGCTGCTGTACGGGTATTGCACCGGCGTCGACTCGTCCCGCCGCATCGAGCGGGCGACCCACGAGGATGTTGGCTTTCGCGTGCTCGCGGGCGCATGTCATCCGCACTTCACGACCCTGGCCAGGTTCCGCCGGGAGCACCTCGAGGCGCTGCGTAGTCTGTTCATCCAGACGGTCCGCATGTCGCGGGGCGCGGGACTCCTCCGCAGCGAACGGGTCGCGCTGGACGGTACGAAGGTCCAGGCCAACGCCAGCAAGCGGAAGGCGATGAGCTACGGACGCATGAAGAAGAAGCAGGCTGAACTCGAACGTGAGATCGATGAGCTGATGGCGCGGGCCGAGGCTGAAGATCAGGCCGAAGACGAGCAGTACGGCGTCGGGAAGCGGGCCGAAGACGGCGTTACGAAGGAGGTCCTTCACCGGAAGACCCGTCGGGAGTGGATCCGCAAGCAGTTGGCCGCCCTCGAAGAGGAGACTCGTCTGGGACGCGCTGCGGAGCTGGAGCGACAGGGCCGAGCACACGAACAAGCCGCACAGAAGGCATCGACTCCGACGGACCGGAAGCGGCGGCGGACCCTCGCGAAGCAGCGAAGGGAGCAGTCGCTGAGCCTCTTCGGCGACGACGACCCTCCGCCACCGCCCAGCCTCCCCGTCCACGTAACCCCGAACACGCGGGTCGTAAGGTCGGGGCGGGGGGAATCCGGCAGGCGACTGCTGTTTCTCGCTACAGGGTCCTGGGCGGGGAGCACCGCGAAGGCCCGAAGACGGACAACAACCGGGACGAGCTGACCGCCCTCCCCCAGGTTGGCCGCGAGGAGCACCGCGAAGGCCTGAAAACGGACAACAACCGGGACGAGCTGACCGCTCCTCCCCCAAGTTGGCCGCGAGGAGCGCCGCGAAAGCCGGAAGACGGACAACAACCGGGACGAGCTGACCGCTCCTCCCCCAAGTTGGCCGCGAGGAGCACCGCGAAGGCCCAAAGACGGACAACAACCGGGACGAGCTGACCGCTCCTCCCCCAAGTTGGCCGCGAGGAGCACCGCGAAGGCCCGAAAACGGACAACAACCGGGACGAGCTGACCGCTCCTCCCCCAAGTTGGCCGCGAGGAGCACCGCGAAGGCCCGAAGACTCTGGACGCGCGCGCCGCCGCGGGTCCGGCGGGCAGAGAAGAGCCCGGGGCGGCGACGACCCGAGCGCGGACGGACGGTCTCTGGGACGATCGTCCAGCGGTCCTTTCCGGACCGGGGGAGGGACCCGATGACAGACTCGAAGAC
>ENA-OWNT01002855-OWNT01002855.1-seawater-metagenome-genome-assembly--contig:-NODE-2855-length-17179-cov-4.175886_pt1 | contig 17179 bp, 16 predicted proteins | sample MGYA00238136_ERZ651165 | MGnify/ENA primary metagenome ERZ651165 (study PRJEB26861, sample SAMN08777766) | seawater metagenome | isolation source: coastal seawater | place: USA: Florida | collected...
CTTCGAATTCTTCCAACTTCGCCTTCGCCTTCGTCCTTCGTCCTTCGCCCTTCGCCCTTCGCCCTTCGTCAGTCGTCGGTCGTCGGTCGTCGGTCAGTCAGTCGGTGGTCGAACCTCGAACCGGTCGAACCCTCGGTGACCGCCGCAAACTCACTCACTCACTCACTCACTCACTCACTCGCTCACCTTTGCACTTACTCGCTGACCTTTGCACTCACTCACACGCACGCACGCACTCCCTCGGACGGACGGACGGACGGACGGACGGACGGACGGACGGACGGACTGCCCTACTTGCAGTGCACTTACTTACTTACTTGCTTAATTGTTCTGCGTCGTCTTCTGCGTCGTCTTCTGCGTCGTCTTCTGCGTCGTCTTCTGCGTCGTCTTCTGCGTGCGTGGTCGGTGACGGAATGACGGCGGACGGACGGACGGACGGACGGACTCTTCGCGTGCTGTCTGTGTCTGGCGGTCTTTCTTTGGTTCTTGTCAGCGTCGTCGTCGTCGTCGTCGTTGTCATGTTGTCATCGCCGCCGTCGTTGCCATCGTTGTCGGCGTCTTCGTTGTTGGTTGGGCGTTATTGTTGTTGTTGTGGTGGTGGTGGTGGTCACTCCATCTCACTCACACACACACTCACACGCTGTTGTTGTCGTTTTCGGTTGGTCGCTGGTGGTCGGTGTTGGCATCGTGTTGGTGATCGTTGTCGAAGGGGCGGTAGTCTCGTCGTCGTTGCTGTCATTGTTGCTGTTGTTTAGTCACTGGTGGTGGTGGTGGTGAGATCTTTCGTTGATACTTTACTCGAGTACAGTCCAGCAACACTCCTTCGTCGTCGAGTTCGTTGGGCGACGCGTCTTAGTCTAAGCCGCGTAAGACGAATGCGTTCGGGCAAGCACCGCCAAGAGGCAAGGCAGCTTGGACAAGTTTGTTAACTTGTGAGTTAACTTGTGAGCAGCTAACTCGAGAACCCGATGAAGACCGGAAGAGTCGTATACACGACAAAAATTGTGTCACAAGTCTATCATTGTACTTTTCCCCAGTGACTTTTTTCTGTTCTTCTTTTTTCTGTGAAATCACTTGGCGGCAATGCGGATGCCGCTATCGCTTCGTGCTGCTTAAGCAGCACGTGCACCACACCTGATGAAGGGTGATATGCTCCGGCTGATCGTTGCGGCCGGAGCGTATGCGACGCTGGTGGGTCTCCCGTCGAGCACCCACGCCGCCGAGTTCGCGGCCACGGGCGCTCCAACGACAAGTGCAGGCCCCGTCGCCACGACCGCTCCGGTGAACGCTTCGTGCCTCGTAAAGAACTGCCGCAAGTGTGATCCAGTTCTCCGGGACGAGTGCCTTGAATGTGAGCCCCCGAAGCTACGGTTCCAGGGCCAGTGCCACGACTCGTGCAGCAAGGGGTATTTCCCCATTCGCAACAAGACGGATCTCCCACCCGATTATCCTCGCTGCGAGCGCGACTGCCATTCACTGGTGGTGTCCGGCATTCCTTCTGGCCCCGAACCGTGGCCACGCGCCAGCAGTGAAGAGTACAACTCGCGCTACGGGAGTCTGATCCCTGTCAACAGCTCCACCAGTGAGGCGCCGACATACGCCGATGTGTCCAAAGGCGCGTACCTGATACTCAATGAAGAGAAGCAGTGGAAGTTCGTGGGGCTGCCCGCAGTCTGCGCAAACGGAACGCAGCAATGCAGCGCGCTGAACAAGCTTGCTATTGGCGGCTACACCGTCGGGCCAACCCTTGAACGGCCGCAGCTGTGCGATGCGATGTCGTCTTGCACGTGGAAGTTTTGGCAGTGCAACTGTTCCTCGCTGCAGCGACCGTGCAGATGTGAGCGCGATCAGTGGGCCGAGGTTCCCATTGCTTCGATCGGCATCACTTGTGGAGACAGTCCAGGCCCGGTGGTAATCTTCCCATCCCCTGCCCCGACATCGAAGCCTCCGCCAGATCACCCGTCGCCGTCGCCCAAACCCGACCCTCCCGGTCACAACAACTTTTTGTGGCCTCTGGCCATCGCAGCGACCATCTTAGTTATCGGCCTTGTAGTTTCTTTCACTGTGATTGCGCGCAAACGTTCCGGGCAGGGAAGACCAAAGTCCCACAGCGCCACGCTGCATGAGGTTGCCGCTGGCCAGTTCGACCACGAACGTGACGACTCGCAAAGCTCTCTCTCAAATACTTTTTTCGATCATGGAGACCTCGGCGAAAGCCTACTGAGCCGAGCCAGCAGCGAAGCAGGAAGCTCCATGGTGTTCGAGCCGGGCGACGACAACGCCACAAACGCCAATGAGGCAGCGCATCAGCGGCGCTACCAGGCGCAGAAGCAACAAATGGGGCTCGACGTGAAGCCTGAGTGGAAAATTCCTTTTGAGCGACTGTCGATTGATCCCCGGGCCAAAATCGGTGTTGGTGGTTTCGGTGTTGTGTACCGTGGCAAGTTTGACGGCATTGATGTTGCCGTCAAGAAATTGGAGCGCTCTGAACTCACTTCTCAAATTACGCGGGAGGCAGCCGTGCTCGCGAGTTTACGGCATCCTCACGTCGTGCAGTTGTATGGGCTTTCGCAGGACGACTACTGCATCTACATCGTGATGGAGCTCTGCCGCATGTCGTTGTCGGCACTGATGCGAAGAGACGGTGTTCCCCCGTCTCGACAGATGCGCCTTCGCATCGCGCTCCAAATTTCGGAAACGATGTCTTTTCTCCACATGAGAGGCGTGATTCACCGAGATCTCAAACCAGAAAATGTTCTTCTGCATGGCAACGCATACGATGTGAAGATCTGCGACTTTGGATTGTCCAAGATTATTCGCGACAACAGTTCGCTCGGCGGACACTCCCGTTCCAACATTACGTTGGAAATCGGGACGCCCGCCTACATGGCACCCGAAATGTTCGTGACTGATGAAGTAGCCGGGCCCGTGCAGTCCAAATCCGTGGATGGGCGAAAGGTCGACGTGTACTCGTTCGGCATCATGCTGTACTACCTCTACACCATGCAGGTCGGTCTCCTCGTCTTCTACTGCCGTTTACCGCTGAGCTTTTTTGTCCTTGACCTTTGTTCTCGTTTGCAAATAGGTCCCGTACAACGATCTCAACACGTTCCAGATCGTGTATCGAGTGAAAATGAAGAAGTATCGGCCCCCGCTTCCAGAAGCCACCAATGATGCGCTGACGTTGCTTCTCGAAAAGTGCTGGCACGATGACCCTGACGAACGTCCGTCGTTCTCCGAAATCCACGCCATGTTGGTGCACGTCAAGGAACAAGGACAGTGGACCAATCCACACCCACGCAGCGTAAGTTGTCAACTCAATGTTGTGTCTTCGCAAATTGTCGTTGAGCGCGGCGATGCGGTCGATTTCGTGTCGTTGTCGAATCTCTCATGTGACGGTGTTTTGGTGGTTCAGCGTTCCAACAGCAACCGAAGTCGGCTATCCAGTGGCGGCAGCCGTGTGGAGACTTCTGACGTTGGGAGTAACAATAGCAGCATGATTTTCACTCCATCCGAAAGGACTAGCAACGACAATGGCAACAGTAACCTGGAGAGCGCTGCCAACAGCATGGTTTTCGTGCAATAGCCGTGCGACGTCACCGATGCACCGCTTCCCCTCCCTCCTACCCCCGTGATTCATTTCTAAATTATTTCTTATTTCTTATTTCTTTGAACCCGAATATTTGGTGCGACAGTGCGGTCGAACCCCGCTGCTTATCTGCACTACCATAGGCCACCTGCCGCACAGTCGGGTTGGCGCGGCATATCATATCAAGAACCAACCACGGGGCTATAAGCAGATCAGATCGCGAGTAGCAGTGTAACCACGACAAAGTATGGCATGGGAAGGGAAGGACGTCAACTCATCAATCAACTACAGTATCAACAACAACTGCATAAGAAAGGCATCAGTCAAGAGTCAATCAAGGGCTTTCTCTGCTCGTTCCATTTACTATTTCATTCCATCTTCCATCTTCTGCACAAGTCGAAGGATACAACAGGCTGCAGGCAGGCTGTTTGAAGGCTGTAGGCTGTAGGCTGTAGGCTGCATGAATAGCTGTAGGCTGTATGCTGTATGAAATGCTGTAGGCTGCAGGCTGTAGGCTGTATGAATGAATTGCTGTAGGCTGTAGGCTGTAGGCAGCTCTGTTGCTGGTGTCTGCGAGTCCGTGGCAGCGGTCATCTCATCCATCCGACTCACTCACTCACTCACTCACTCGCTGCACTCACTCACTGCACTCACTGCACTCACTCACTGCACTCACTGCACTCACTCACTCACTCACTTCAACTCAACTCAAAATCAAATTGAAAATTGAATCGAATTGAATACAGTCAGCAGTGTGCAGTCTGCCGTCGTCCGTCGTTCGTCGTTCGTCGTTCGTTCGTTCGTTCGTTCGTTCGTTCGTTCGATCGTTGTTCGTTCGCTCGATCGTCCGTCGTTCCGATCGTTGTTCGTTCCGATCGTTGTTCGTTCGATCGTCCCGTCGTCCATCGTTCTTTTGATCGTCCGTCGTCCGTCGTTCTGTCGATCGTTGTTCGTCGCTGTGTCGTTGTGTCGTTGTGTCGCTGTGTCATTGTGTCGTTGTGTTGTTGTGTTGTTGTGTCGCTGTGTCGCTGTGTCGCTGTGTCGTTGTGTCGTTGTGTTGTTGTGTCGCTTTGTTGTTGTGTTGTTTTGTTGTTGTCGTGCAGCGAAGAACCAACGAACCAACGAAGTGGCAGTGGCAGTGACGGTGACAGTGACAGTGACACTTTTTGTGTGGGTAGGTGACCACCTTCTCCAGTTGCGGTGTTGGTTGGCGGGGTCCGCGCGTCCCGACACGCGCGGACGCCACCTCTCGCGAGATCAGCAAACTAACAACGGGGCCAGACCACAGACTATCCACGAAGACCGCGGTGGCAAGAGGAACCAGTCATGACAGCGACGATGGCGGCCACACCGACCGAATGAACGCATTGACGGAAAAATGCTGACCACCGCGACGCATCACGTGACACATCACAAGCACAGCAACCAATCCAGAGAGGGGCGGAACATTGTAACCGCGAAAGCAGTGTGGCGCCAAATGCTTGTTGAGCTCAGAAAGTTTCCACAACCACAACTCCAGCAAGAAGCGGTGAAACTTTTTACGTACTCTTTACAAAAAGGTTTCCTTTTGCTGCAAGAATGCTGGGAAGCGACGTACCATGCAGGGAGCTCTGACTGCCGTGCTGTAGCATTTTTCTGGGCCGTGCTGCAATGTCGCAGTTGGTGCACCGCGATATGCTGGAGAGACTCGTGCGCCACACTACTTGCGTGATCGTCACCCTTTGGGCCCTTGCACCAGCAACTGTCCTTAGTACATGTCAGTTCCGCAATGAAGTCGCAGAGAACCAATGCCAGAGCATGCCGCTCTTCGAATGTAGCTTGCAAGATTGCGTTGGTTTCACTCAAATTGATTTGTCCACCACTCATGTTTGGGGCACAATCCCTTCCGCAGTCGGTTCCTTGAGTGGACTGCACAGACTGCTCCTTGGCGACAACGGGCTGTCGGGAACCATCCCAGCCAATTTCGGCAGTCTCAACTCGTTAAGTTACTTCGACGCGAGCCGCAATTTCTTCAGCGGCCCTTTACCGGTATCCATCGCCAATGCCGAGCAGCTCATCCACTTGAATTTGGACAACAACCAATTGAGTGGCCCCATCCGTTCCGACATGTTTGGTTTGCCAAGCTTAAAGTACGTTTCCATGGCGAGCAATCAATTCAGTGGGCCGCTTCCGGAGCAATTGGGCGACTGTGTGCAACTCACTGAACTGTGGGTTGGAGATAATACCCTCACAGGGTCCATTCCGTCCTCGATTGGATCGTTAGTCAACCTCATCAAGCTCGATGCCAGCGGCAACCAGATTAGTGGCCTGCTGCCGTCGTCACTCGGAAGTTTGTCGACGCTCACGACGTTAAGTTTGGCTGACAATGCGCTCTCTGGCAATATCCCTCTGAGTTTGTGCGATTTGGTAGTGTCATCGGATCCAAGCACTGCCATCGCTTTGACCAGCTGCGAATTGCAGTGCACGTCCGGCACTGAATGCAACAGTGCGCTTCAATGCCAAGCCCTTACGTGTTCGTCCGAGATGTGGTCGGTGTGCGGTGTGTGCGGTGACGATGGAGGCACAGTCATTGGAGTTCTTCTTGGGATTGCAGCCTTGGTCGTAGTCGGCATTGTTGTATATTATTTGATGAGAAAACGTGGGTTTCTGCCTAGGATGTTCTCCAAAGCTGTTACGGAAGGCCTGATCGCGGCCCCAGGGACGCCCAATTACGGCCGCCCAATACCAAGGCACAAATCAAAGATGGAACTGATGCAAGAGTACTTGTCTGGCAACTTGCAGTCTTTGCTCATTCCAGATGGTTCAATTAACTTGACCGCAAGTTCGCGCTGTGTTGCCTTTGGCGGAAATGGCCGGGTACGTCTTCATCACAGTGCACCGCCGTGTGTGAATGCTGTTGCTTCATGGTGTTGGCCCCTGCGATAGATCTACCAATGCGCCATGCTGAAGACGTCCCCGACGCACCCGAAAGCCACGGCTGGAACAACTGTGGCGCTGAAGGAGTTATTCAGTATGATGGTACGCTCTCGTCCTTGCTTGCACAAAGACGACTCTCCGATCGAAGGCGTCGTGAGCCTCACTATCGCTGTTGGTAGGGCTTTGCAGGAAACGTTGACGATTTCGCAAAAGAGCTGCATTTCCTTTCAAAACTGAAGCATGTACGTTCGCGGCAACTTGCGTCGATGAACCCCTCTCGCAAATCATTGTCTAATTTCTGATTGTGGGCGCCCTGTCAGGATTATATCATTCCTTTCTTTGGCCTCTACCGTTCCGACGTCGCTGGTGGGGGTGGTGGACACCAAAGATACTTCTTAGTGACCAAGTTTGCCGACCGAGGCCACATCGGGCAACATTTGGGGACGAAGGTCAGTTGGCAATTTCTATATCATTGGTTCAATGCGACCATTACCCACTCCGATGCTTCTCGTCACAGAGCATTGGTTTCGCACCTCGAAAACGTTGGTGCATGGAAGTGGCGTCTGCAATTCAATATCTGCACTCGAAAAGAATCGTCCACAGAGACATCAAGCCGGAAAACGTGTTGTTGGATGAAGCGGGCCATTGCATGTTGACCGACTTTGGAATTGCGAGATCTTTGGAAGCAAGCGGAACGATGACAGGTTCAACTTTTTTTGTGGTTGCAGTGTCCAGTACAAGTGTCTAATTTTCCATTGCGGTGGTCATCGTCCTTTGCTGTGCCAGCACGTATTGGGACGGTGCAATTCATGCCCCCAGAAGCCTTGAACGGCGATTCATCGTACCCGCATCCTGCGGGGACTCCCACTGACTCGCCCGTGCACTCCCCGGACTCCCAAGACCGGTTTGGCGGTTCGAAACGCGACAGCGTTGTCGCGATTCCTGATGATCTCATAGTGACAGCGCACTGGCCCGTTGCCGAGCCGATGGACCCTGTTCGTTGATGTACTCCTGAACGCGCCTGCTGAGTGTTATCGCGCTGTGATGCCGAGTGCATTGTTTATTTGCTCCAGAACCTTGGTATTCCTACAGAAGATGCCATGTGGCAGTACCTCCAGCTGCTGTGTGCTGGTGTGTCGGGATTGTCGATGGGATGCTTGAGTACCTACCTTTTAGCATTAATCGTTCCATGACTTCGTACAGGTGGATGGTTCTACAAAAAGGGTGGCAAAGACAAGGACTTTCAAGCCAGTCCGAGATATGTTTGGCTGGGTGAGTCTTCTGCATCGTTTGTTGTCTTCGCCAGCAGCGCCGATTTTCGTTGATCTGTCTCCAATTCGAATCTCAGGTGTGACTCGCGATCCTCAGAAACCAAACCCAACACAAACTCCTGCTGATAGCCTGGCTATCTTTTGGACCTCAACACCAGAGGAAGTTGTCAAGGTAAGTGGCGACAGTACCAAATAGGCCAGTTGGCGTTGCTACAAGCATTCGCATTACCATCACTATGCGTCGCTATGCAGGTTGAGGGTACGATCGCACACCCCAAGCACCTTCAGGACATCTTCGGGAATGGCGAATTGGTCGCATCGTACCGTCCCAACGTGCGCGCCAAGCACTTAGACCTTGCGAAGGTTAGTTCATTTTTTGTTGGTGTCCATCTCTTTGCTCTGTGCTCAAAGCGGCTACATTGCAGATTGTCCAAATGGTTGTCGGTCCTCCCAAGTCTTTTCTGGCGGAGCATGAAGGTAGCCCTGTGCAGGTTATCGACAATCTTCGCGGAGGCCCGATAGCGATTGATACACGCTGGTACGCAACTTCGCATTGTGCCTGGCAGACGCGTCCGCAATCACTGGATATGTTTCTGAAACGTCATTTTCACCTAACCTTCGCGCTCACTTTGCAATTGTGCCACTTGTGTGAACACTGCGCCCTGTTGCTTCTGGCTCTGCTCTCTACGTGCGTGCAGTTGTGTGTCATTCGTGCACCGCAAGGAAGCTATCAGCGGTGTCGCGTACAAGTCATCATTAAATCTTGTACCGTTCGGACCTTGGGACGAAGCACGACAGCCGAGGGTGCGATCGGTGACCGCCGATGGTTGGGCTCGCGCAGTCGCCATGCTACTTCGAGAGGTATGCTTTGATTGCTGTGTTGTCACAACAATTTGTGGTATCGTCACTGTAGTCGAACGATCGCACTGATGTTGCTTCAGGCATTTGAAGTACCTGATGCTTACACGCCTGATCGTCGATTTACGGGCAACATTCCGTCCACACCTCCGACGCCAGAAGGCTCTCCATTAAAGCAAGTGAAAGCAGCCATTGAGAACGTCGGCAATTCAATTGTCACCATGTACAACAGGGTGAAATCTGCTTCAACATCTCGCCGTGATCCATCACGTACTCTTTTCACTGATGAGGATTCGTTAGATTCTATCGGTGCGGACGAATATTCCCGCTTCTCGCGCGCCGATTCCATCGTTCATCCTCCACTGTTGTTGCCCCTCTTGCCCGCCACAGAAACCCCTGGCCCACAACTACCAAAATCCAGTCTCCATTTTGCGCCTGCCTTCGATACTTATTCTTTCGCAGTGCTAGTGGCCACAATATTCAACGGTATTCCATGCTTCGTGTGTGTCCTCCTGCAACGTATGACTTGCATTCTCGGTAACACATGCATGCTCCTCTTTTTTGCAGGCCATCATCCTTACCGCCATCTGACGCCGTCGCTGGTGCTTGTGCAAGTGTTGGGCGGAAGACTACGGCCTGATTTGCCGAAGTGGTGCGTCTGATGACCGCAGTTGCGTTTCAGTGCGCCAGTCTGATGATGTGGCCGTGCATGTGTGTTGTGGTTTCAGCCTCAGCAATAAAACTCACGCGTTCTTGCAACGTATGTGGGATCGAGATCCCGCACAAAGGTAAACATTGCTTGCATCCCCTGGCCCTCGCACACCGTCTTGTTTTTATTATTTTGATCGTTGGGCTGATGTTGTTGTGGGCAGGCCTGACTTCGACGAGATTGTCGCGAAACTCGAAGACGCCATACAACCTGCTGAACGCCCACCGCAATGATGGTGATTGTCGACGATTCCATCAACTATATCGCATCAATCGATCCATCATAATCATAATTGTTACGACAAAACTGCTCAAAGACGCAGTCCGACGTCGCATGAGACAACGTCGCTTACGTGGCAGCAGACCGACCACCCACAATCTGCCGCCGTACATCGGCGCGTGGCCATACCCGCGCTTGCAACGCAATGGCGCTTGACTCATTCTTCGTCGGACGAACAATCGCTCTCGCTCACCAAACTTCGCACTGCGTTCGAGGATTCGTCGGACGAAGAGTCATCATCACTGGAGTCGTCAGAAGAACTGCTGCTGCTGCTTCCGGAACTGGGACTGCTGCTGTCCCACCTACAGAGTGAGCCCGAAACTTACTAGCCGAACAGACTTGGTGGTGCGGCGATGGAATATATACGTACCCGCTGTCGTAGTCGTCGTTCTCGTCCTCTGGACTGTCTGGCTCGTCGATAGAGCGAAGCCATTGGCGGAAAATGTCCTTACGTCGCTTGCGCATTTTCCGCCTCACTCGAGCAAAGTTCCGCTTTTCAGCAAAATTCTGTGTAATGGCCACAGTATGGTCGAGATTGACAACCACATGCCACCATCCAGTTGGAATGAACCTGCCAAGGAAGAGGTGATCGCACGATCCAGCTGTGTCAGCACTGTGCCAACGCTGGGAAATGGAATGTGCACACAGCACGTACACAGTCTCGCCGGGACGCTGCAAGATCTCCACTGGCTGGTACAGGGGGTTCCCTCCGGCCCACTTCGACGGGTCCTTCGTAAGCGGGTATCTGTGGCCAGCAACACCAATTCTCGTTGACTATCATCACCGAGTGCGCGAACGAAGCGTCAACACGGCCGCATCGACACGTACACATGCTCGAACCATGCTATGGCCCCGCCGATGTGCCCGGGCCACAACTCGTTGATCGAGTCCGGTCGCACGATTTCACGAGGTGTGGATGGATGAAACAAAACCCAACGCTTGTGGCCAAAGACGCACGTGTTCCACGCTGAAGTAGCCAGCGGGTCGTGGTGGATGCCGCTGCCACTACGTGGAGGACCCACCAAGAGCCATCGATAAGGTGGCCTCACAGCCTGCGCCGTGAACATACAACACATGGCATGGTCAGTTTAAGTGCTGCACAAATGCACAAACTTGGGCTTGACAGCGCTACAAACCTCTCGGATTCCTGCGAATTGGTCAGTGAATATCTTAGGAACGGTATAATGCGTCAGCACCTTGGATCGAACCTGTGATATTCAGACAACGAACGATCATGAATGGCACGGGGACTGGCTGTGACGCACACACACACACACACGAAGCAACCTTGGAGTCTTCAAAGCTGCTGTCAAAGAGATAGAGTGGATTGTCCTCGTAAGGTGCAATGTGTTGCGTGTACCAAAAGTAGGAAATGAGTCTTACATTCACAGGGTACCCGTCGTCGTCGTCGCCAACTCTCCACTTCATTCCGCCAAACTGTCGATTCAAGCGGTGCCACTTCCATTTGCGCAGTGCGGGCCATCCTTCTGTGAGACCGGTTACCACGACAGGAACGCCACCCACAGCTTCGTGCTTGGCGATGAAATCATCGACTGAGTCTGCCGCGACGCGTGGGGTGTTGTCCTTGAATGCGCAAGCATAATTCATGCCGCCGTGATATTTGGCATAATCTCGCGCACCCCACTCATTGATCTTAAGTTCAGTTCGAATCAGAAGCTGCGCCTTGTGGATCGACTTCACGAAAGACCGATGCTCTTTGGAGCTCAATGTTTCACGAACAGACTCTGCCGTGAAAAAATTCTTCCACTGCAATGCTTCACGGAATTGGAAAGCTAACCGCTTTGACAGCAAGAACAAGACGGTGTGGCCATGGTTCGTCGGCTGAGCACCTGCCGGTGTTGAACTGGAGGCGGATCTAGCCTGCGCAGCACTTTCACTGAGATCTTCCGCTGGATACTGCGCAAGAAAGTCGTGGATGAGGCGCAACGGCAACAATGGCAGTCGACCCAGTGTGACGATACGAGGTGCGTCCGTCCCCGAACGTTCTGCAGACTCTGCAGCGCATCTTTGGCGGTGGGTGCGTCGGACACCGCCTACTTTGACGAGCGGGACTACGCCACCCTCACCAGCTCCCACACCATTATTGGCGTTGGGGATCACTGAGGCTGCATCTTGATCGTGGTCCATCGTGACTTCAATTTTTCCTCTGGTGTCTTGAGAGCTTGCAATACGGTGGCGCTACCGAAGTGGCAGCGATCTATCCTGTTGCACACGGTTCTGCCGCTCACGTTCGTGCACATATGGCAACAGACTCTCCAAACTGAGTCAAAGACACCGCAATGATTTCGGACCCCCTAGAATATTTTAACTGGCACTGGTCGCTTTCATCCCATCGCTTCTAGCGTTTCCTCAGTTCGGGGTAAGCCTGTCACACCATGCTCGACGACCTGCACACTTTCGCCTTGCGTCCGGCACTGTGCATGCACTTCGCGTCGCCAAAAAATGCGCTTCGAGAAGACATCAACAACAAAAGCCATTGTTCGTACGCGTTTGTGCATGCACACGCTTCACTGCATCGTTTATTGCAATTTGATCATCGCTTCATCGCAGCAATGTCGAAGGGTAAAACCTCCACCGACGACAGCGACAACAACGGCGACGACGAGAAACGAACGACGAACGAACGACGACGAACGACGAAAAAAGAACGACGACGAACGACGACGAACGACGAAAAACGAACGACGAACGACGACGAACGACGAAGTGGCCGGACGTTTTTCGCGTGACGAGTGAACCTATATAGACATCATCGAAGGGTCTAACACAGTTTCAGTAAACCCTTCGACGATGTCGTCATTTTCAGGTAATGCCATTCCTCCTAGCGCGATGCAATCGCGGATTCTACACTGTTGTGGGTGTTATTGCGTATGCTGTAGATGAGCGCGTATGAGGGGAAATTCTCGGCCAAAAAATCAAATTCAGCCGTTTATACATACAATCCAGGTTTTCGCACTGTTGGTGGTTTTATTCCGCGTGCCGGTTTATTGCGACGCAGAGCTAATATTTCGGAATGTTTTCAACTTTTGATCAATTGATTGTTCGTTCGTTTGTTCGTTCGTCGCTGTCGATGTCGTTTGTCGTCATCGCTTGCTTGCATCGTCGAGTCGTCGTCGCGGACGTCGCTTTCAGTAAACGAAGTCGGTTCCGTCAAACGTCGGACGATCCCAGAAGACGACACTTGCCAGGCGTGTGCAGTAGGCAGAGAGTCTGGTTGGGATAACTTTAGGGACGGGAGAATGTGAGAACGGAACGTGACGTTGGAGTGTCAGGGAGTGATGCCGTCCCGGTGGAGAGCTGACTTGCTGTGAAGAAGTGAGTCACTTGAACGTTCCACGCGGAGCTTCAGCAACAGATTTGATGGTTGGACAGATCGGCAGAGAGACAAAACTATCAACCTGACAGCAATTAAGCTCCGAAGAATCTTTGTGTTTTTGTACTTCCTCAAGTCGCCAGATACAGGGCGTTGCGCGAGTGTGTACTCGTTTGGCAGATCCTTCTTCGGGCGCGACACGAGTGGCAGCTGGAGAAATTGCTGCTCGTCGCAAAGGCCCAGCTGTGAAATATGACAACAGACCATGTGAACCGCAAAAATGTTATCACCGAGCTTGTGGAGACCGAGAGTAAATATGTGAATCTCATGTTTAAGCTGGTTGACAATGTCATCAACCCAATTCGAGCCGTGCTTTTCCCAGATGCTGGTGTCACGCTTGCGTCCTCCGCGACCGTGCCGACGTCGAAATTTATATCAGAGGAAGATTTCAGGGTGATATTCGACGGTTTGCTGATGGTTCTTGAGGCAAACAAGAACTTTTTTCCCCAAGTAGCTCAAAAGCTAACTTCGTGGTCAGAGTCCCAAACTGTCGGAGATGTGTTCCTGGAGTGGTCGCACTGGTTTAAACTCTACAGGCAGTACTGCAACAACTTCGATCGGGCTTCGCATGCCTTCTCGAACGCGGTCAACAAGTCCAAAAAGTTCGCTCAATTTATAGAAGATGCAATGCCGAAAATGAACTACCAGACCGTGCAATCGGTGATGATATCTCCCATCCAACGGATTCCAAGGTACTTGCTGCTCTTGAAAGAGTTGCTGAAGTGTACCGGCATCGAGCATCCCGACGCTGCCCTGCTGTCGCGGGCATTGAACGCAATGTCCGCAACGGCGAGCGAGCTTGACTTGTCACTTGGAGATCAAGAATCAGCTGTTGAGCTGTTTTGTATCGTCACAAAGTTCCGCCCAATCCCTGAACTCGACCAACCAACACCAGGCCTTGTGAAGTTGGGCAATGTGGTAGAGGAAACGAGTGGCGCCAAACCCATCACAATCATCCTGTTGAAGAACAGTTCGCTCCTTTTGGGTGGCATACGAAGCAGCAGCTCATCAACCGATTCTCAAAAAGAGAAGGAACAACGACATTACAAGTACGTTTCACAGGCGTTTGATTGAATGTGTGGATGTATATGTTTCTGGTGATTATCCCCTGTTGCGTGGTCTGTAGCAACCTTGGGTTGCTGCAAGTGGTTGGGGCCCACATCGGTTTGCCGAACAACGGCAGTGCCATTGTCGGACAAGAGAAATGGGAGGTGTGTAAAAATGTGCGAATTTGTATTCGACTGCCATACTTTTGTGGTGTCTGTGTCTGTGCCGTCCGTGCCGTCGGATTCGCTGTTCATCCCGTACTCGAACACTCATGATTCGTTCGTTTTGTTTGCCAGCTTTACGATGCTTCGAAGGAAACAACTTGCGCGTTCACTGTTCGTGCTCGGCCCAGAAGCTACATATTCCAAGCGCCCTCGCATGAAGATGCTCTTGAATGGGTAGATAAGCTTCAAGAAACGGCTGCAACGAGCGAGAAAATGATTGGCCGAAGCACAAACACCTCGGGCGACGATGTCGCAGTCGTTGGACCGGTATGGGAGGAAGATCGTGCAAGCGGCGGAAGGTGGGTAATTGCTATCGCTCTAAGTGGGATGACGTGTTTCCTTTGACGATTGTTTGCTTGCCGACCATGCTGTAGGTGTCGAGTTTGCAACAAAAGTTTCAATGTCAGCGTCCGTCGACACCACTGTCGATATTGCGGACTTGTTGCATGCGATTCGTGCACTTCAACTCGTCTCTTCATCGCAAATCTGGGCTATACCGAAGAGACTCAATCGAAAGGCGAGCGGTTGTGCCGAAAATGCACTCCTACCGTGAAAATGGAGAACGCCATCATCAGCCAACGCGCGAAGTCGATGGTTCCAAGTGTTGTTCGCACAAAAGTGGGACGTGCTAAACGGGTACCAAACCATCAACCGCCATACCTGATGCACACTTGTGCTTGTTGACTGATCGTTTGGGTTATTGATATTTCTCGCAGGACTCCTTCACACGCCATGCATCCATTCATGACCACAACCTCATTTCTCCGGTCAGTCGCCCCGCTGAAAATGGTAACGTTGTAATTTGTGTTATTTGCACTCATTGTAAATGCTTTTGGTGCCAGCGATTGGACGGTGAAGATTACGACGACATGTTTGACAGCATGTCCCCAAGGCCACGAGTTGTACGTCCATGATGTTTTGGTTCCACTCGTGCTCCTGTTAACTCATCATGTTCAACGTTGCAGCCACAGCGTGCAAGTGCAGACGTATTCAAGGCCACTCCGGTAGGCACACCGACCGGTAGCGCTGGCGCGAAACGCGAATTAAGCCCAAAAGTAACCCCAAATGGTGTGGGCACCCCGCTCGGCTTTCCTACTAAAACTCCCACACCTACTGCTGTCCGCGTAACAACCTTCGATACCGCGGAAAGAAGAAACATTCCACTGCCCAGTCCAGACTACGCCGAAGTTATCGCGCGCTTAAACTCTGCGGAAGCAGCGATGAGGGTGCGCAAACGGCAGCCGCGAAGTGCATATTCTCTAAACCCCGACAGCCCCGTATGAACTGAACCTAAAATGTTGCACAGCATTGCTAAGCTTTGATTACAATGCTTGTCTCGTTGAGATTCTCCTTCATTTGACGCACTCTTCGCCATTAGAGAATTGACATGCGAGCTGCAATTCACACACCCATGTGTATGCTTGTGCGGCAACACATTTATTGTGTGAGCCAACGCCTCTTGATTCTCCCAGCAACAAACAAGATCACCCCACCAAAAGTCGCTTTACATACTTTTATGGATGTCGTATTGAGCCAACTCGTGCTGTTGTGACAGAAACTTGATTGATAGCACTTGCGTATAGATACATACCCTCTTACGATCGCATGCGGAAAGGTCAATGAGTAAAACGAAAGGAAGGAAACACAACAGTAAAAGCATTACGAAAAGTACATAACGGGCTACGCTGCCCCACAACGTTCGAAGGTGTAACCATCTTCACCAGTGAAGCGACGACTCAAATCTTCTTCCTGCTCTTGTGGTTGTCACCATTGATGCGAAATGGGTCTCTGAACACGCGACTCAAGTCGTTCAAGTCTAAACGTGCATGAGCGATTCCAACACTCCACAGAGCAACGGTCAGCGCCGAGAACCCTCACAACTTCTCACGTGCCGCCAGAGCACGGCGTGTTGCAGCCGTCAGGGTTGCCACACAAGCTGCATGTGTTGGAGCACACACCGTTGGGATCTCCATCGCTGCAGTCCCCGGCAGTTTTCGGACCACTAAACCAGGTGGGGTGCTGTTCGTGAAAAAAAGACAAGTACAATTTGAGAGTAGTGCGATAGTTGTTGACCCCGGTCTTCGGGTCATCCGTCTCCAGTGTCGGCTCGTGGTGAACGAAGTACCCGCACAGCCGTTGGCAGTCTGCCTGGTACTTCCTCGTGAACAAAATGTGCGCGTGCCACACTTCGTCGACGTCCTTTGATCCGGGTGTTGCGCCCATTCCAAGACAAACCCCAGAGGGCTTGATGGTGCACAAGAACAGCCACTTGCGGTACTCCTGCTCAGCCGTATTCAACCGTTCTTTCGTCCAATCGGGGTGCTCTTCCGATACACGCTTCGTCACGACGTCGAGGTCCAACTCGTTGCAGAAACGGTCAAAACGCACACTAGCGTCCACGCTTTGAATTGCGGGCATCTTGCTTGGTGGAAAGTTGTGGAGGGCGGGAAAGACAGGAAAATGGAGGGTTGAGGGAGCAGATCAATGGACAGGGAAGGAAAAATTGAAAACAAATTGAATTTACGCAGAGCAGGAAAAGTGAACAAGAAGAACTGACGCAACGGCACAACTACGAGCGCACTCCACACCTGGATATGCCGCCGCCGCAGTCGGTGGGGTGCCTTGGGCACACGCGTGCGGCTGGACGATGAACACCATCAAAGGCGAGGCACCAGCCACCGTCACGACAGCGCCAGCGCCAGCGTGACCAAACTGGCCCTGCAGCAGGCGGGGGCACGCAACATCAATTTCAAAATGGACTTGGAAGCGGCGCTCGAAATCGTGCTGAAACGACCGCCCGATCTGCTGCTGGTGGACCTGACCGAGGATGAGGTGCTGGGCTCGGAGATGATCCGTCAGCTTCGAAAGCATGCGCGCGAGCACAGGATCACA
>ENA-OWNT01002856-OWNT01002856.1-seawater-metagenome-genome-assembly--contig:-NODE-2856-length-17175-cov-5.097731_pt1 | contig 17175 bp, 14 predicted proteins | sample MGYA00238136_ERZ651165 | MGnify/ENA primary metagenome ERZ651165 (study PRJEB26861, sample SAMN08777766) | seawater metagenome | isolation source: coastal seawater | place: USA: Florida | collected...
TCAAAGTGGAAGCAAAAGAGGTGGCATGTTGTTGATATCCCAGTGGAATATATGGTTGATACCTCGACAGCGTCAACGATGGGTTGGGTTGACCGCCATAATGGAATTGACGGACCAAGCGACAAAAAAACTCGAACCGTGATCGTGACCCTTGCTCGAGCGAAAAAGACAAATCCAGCGCGCGCTAAAGCAATCTCAAAGTCATCAAAGTAGTTTTTCTACAACGGTCCAACGGGCTCATTCTTGCGATGGTTACATTTTTTATTTTTTTTGTGTATAGTAAAACACACACTACTCGAGTATGGTAAAGACACATTTTATTCTTGGGTTTGTTTGGGTGGGCTCTTGTATCATGCAGACGCAACCATGTCGCCATCAGTTGCGGCGCAGAAGAATGATACGCATACCACCCCTAATTGCTCGATCTTGCATGTATGTATGTATGTGCTGCGTTGAGAAGCATCATTTGTGCTTGAAACACGTATTGAAGCTCGACGGCACTTTCCGCACGGTGCAAAAGGGTCTGTTAACGTGTGCATAACGTTGCAGCGCTACTTTTTGCAATTCGACGACGCAAAGCCAATGGAATTTCACTCATGAAGTCACCTTCTCCGTGTTTTGACGGATGTCAGCTTCTGGTAGTTGTGGTAGCAGTCAAGCTTTCTTTGTCGTCGGTCGAAATCGATGTATTCCGTGCTGATGGCTTCGCGACAATTATCAAAGCTGCACCCTTCGCTCAGCAGAACCCAGAATCATATCGATTGACGACACGAGCTTGGTTCCGAACTCTGACGTTGAGTCCTGGGCCAGCCAGGGCAGGTGGACGCACACACGAATACGAGCAAAAACACAAACACAACACACGCGTCATTGGCGGGCTGAGTAGCTGCCGAAAAAACATCGCAATATCGAACCGATTGAAAACAATCATTCAGGGTTTCCGCTACTAGCGTTGCGATTTCTGGCATTGTGATGCCTGACACAGACGCAATCACGCACGCGGCGGCGTCGTAGGAGCTGTCATCCTTCAAACCACATACATTCCGATGTGAATCACGAAGAGAGTTTCCGGCAGTTCATTGCGGTATGATCACCGTTGAGGATATTAGGGGCGCCGCAAGCTCCACTATGCAGAACGGCTTCTGTCGCTGCACAAATCGTAACTTCAAAGTGGGTTCGGGTGAAACCTGGCCGAGAACTCCAGAAGGTTGAGACTTGGACTTTTTGCGCTGCTTTTTCGTTTTTTCAGCTTTGAAGTTTGCTTGCTTCAAGCTTGCAGCAAGGCCTTTGACCAGCTGCGTCCATGGAATGGAAGTCACAGCCTGAAGGCAATCTTTGGTTTCGACAGCTGTCTCGACTTTCAAGATCGACTCGACTTCGTGCGAGTGAACGGCGAGTTTCTGGCGCGGCACTAAGATTTCAACCTCTTGCTGAATGGTGCTCGTGTTTGACTTGTCGTATTCAACGAGCTCCAACCCGCTGGAGTGGAGTCCACGGCTGGCACAATCTGGGACCTCACATACCGTGCTACTCTTCCTCTCTCTGCATGGATGCCCCTGATACAGTTACGACAAAACAGGAAAACAAAAATGATGAACACTGACCCAGGCGAATTTTTCAGGAAAGCACGGCATTGCACCTTGGCATCAACATCAACCGGAGCGGTACGCAATCGCTTGCCAAAAGTTTTAAATGCTTGTGCTGCGCGTTCATTCTGAGCCTCGAGAATCAAAAAAACACCTTCGACCCTACTCCCACGCGGAGATGGTCGAAAAAAGTACAGTTTTCCTGATAAATCTAGCTCCGAGATCCAGCTTTCGATGTGCTGTCGGTATTTCTTGAAGTTGTTCATGTGGTCGATGACAATCAGCTGTCGGCTCCACGTACGATTACCAACGCCAGTGATTTCAGGTGACGAGCCCTGGCGCAAAGGGACGGAATTCGCAGCGCTTTGAAGTGCGTAGGTCACTAAATCCTCCCTGCCCCACTCGCGAAATTTTGCCATGAGATTGCCAGTCGTCTTGAGTTCCTCGAACCGGGGCCTGCCTGGCAACAGGCGGTGGCCGGTGGGGTCCGTTTCCTCGGCTTTGACGAGAATTCGCTTCCAGCGCTCACTTTTAACCACGCTTGTGAATTTGTCCACGTCGTCCTCAAGGCCCTCCGCAAAAATAAACCCTGGTTTGTCAACTACGCAGAGTCCACTGATGTGGAATTCTCGTCCGCGCGGGTAGACGCAAGTTTTGTGCTTGACCCTGATGTGGTGGGTCCACATCAAGACTCTTTTGATCACCGAGGACGATGTCGTCCTTGCTTGCTGCGGAACCGCTGCCGCGGACTGCGTGACGTGCATTGCATTGTCTTGGTCACTACATCTGTTGCCGAATTCGAAAAACACTGACACCAAAACGTTGTCGGGATCCAAATCGTCACAACCGTCGGTGAGAAGTGCTTGCAATTCGTCATTGATGCGGTTCAGCTGAGCAGTGGTGAGGTCACTGCCAACGACAACCGGTTCAAACTTCGGAGGGAATTCGGCGGGGTAGTCTTTGTGCAGATGACATACGATAGTTACCAGTTCTGATCCTAATTTGTATGTGACCGAAATATCGAATGCTCCTTGCTGGTTGCACATTTGTTCAAATATCTGAGCAAAACTCACGGCGCTCATTTCATCCAAACTACACTTGATGGGACACTCAAAGCTTGACTCGTATGTGTCCAACAGTATCGTCAGTTGACTTTTCGTCGCCTCAGCCGTAACCTCGTCCATGGTGGACTTTGGTCGGGGTGCCGAAGCAACGAATGTGGGTCTGGGTCGCCCGCGATAGCGACGGCGGGCGGCACCGCGGAGACAGACTCAATGCTAGAAGCAGCAAAAAGGAATGTCGTTTTGTTCTCCGCAACTTCCAAAAACAAACAGTTAGGCCGCCGACTGCTTCTTCGTTATCCGACTGCTTTTCTGCCACGTCGACTACCAACACCTCGTTCCGCATTCCCACACCCCGATGTGTGTTGACCACGTTGCACAAAGACGAATGGACCGGCTCTATGGGCACTAACTACTCCGTTCTGTCTGCTCTCCGTCTCCGTTGCCTTCATCCATCGTGACATCCGTCGTCGATCGTCGGTCGACGGCGAACGTGAAACTTGAAACTTGGTCCGCCGAAATCGTCGCTGGACCTCTGTTTGATGTAACTCCAAACGTGTAATTACACGTTTGATCGTGCCTCTAAAATCGTCAATATCTACGCGTGGGAGCGGAGACTGCATAACGTGTAAAAATAGAAATTACATTGTAATAATTCACATTGTATGTGTAATTACATTATAAATCGCTACCAAACGTGTAATTACACAGAATGATCGTTCGCGGAGAAGGCGAGCAAGGGAGTGCTGCAACGTTACCCGTCCCAATTATTCCTGATTCAAGATATGTTTTGCTCTACTTTAAATCCTCCAGTTTGGACTATCTATATATAGTAATCCACGGTAAAATATTCTGCAATAATCCTAATTCGAGATAACAAGTATTCCTATGAACCGACCATTTATTTATTATATCTACAAACGGTAATATAGTGTTTTCAGCCTGCAACTGCCCCTATGCAATGCAATGCTAATAAAGGATACATTCGCGTCCTGTTGTGTGAGGAATAACATATCTCTAAATTGGAATATGTGTAAAAATTCTTTGCTTGTTGGTTGGTTCTGTCGTCGTCGTCGTTCCGTTTTTTTTCGAACACAACGACGACGACGACGACGACGACGACGACGACGACGAAGACGACGACGAAGCAACGAAGGCGACGACGACGAAGAGCTGTAGAAGTTGTTGGACGGGACTTTAATTACGACGACACTGGTGGGATGGTTGTGGCGTGGCGGTGGCGGTGGCGGTGGCGGTGATGGTTGTGGTGACGGTGACGGTGATGTTGTTGGTGGTTGTGTTCATTCACCGTCGTCGCGTGTGGTAGTGTGTAGTGGGCAAACCATCGATTTGTGTTGGAAGCCCTGCAAACAAACTTGTCGTAGCATGGAGGAATGTGACGTTGTAGCAAGGAAGATGGAAGGCTGTTTGTTAGGATTTTGATTCATGGCGCCCTTGGTTGTCTGTTTTTTTTTGTCACTTGATTTTCCTTCGGCGATTTTGTTTTGAGTCATGTAACGCGATGTGACTCAAATTTGCATCTTGCCTACGGGCCACCGTGCTGATGCGGTGGCTCGGGGGTTGCTGATACTCTGCCGCAAGTATCTCGTTCAAACAGAACAGTCTTCTCCGTTGCCACCATGGAGGAAATGAAGGTGAGTGAATTCAAGTTCAAGCGAAGGATACTAGAAAATCGCATTCAACGGAACACGGCCAAGCGTCAGCTGAGAAATGGGATCACGGCTTATGTATCAGATTTAACCGGGGGACGAAAGGCTCCAGAGAATCGCACCCTGGCCCAAGTCGAGAAGGAAACCATTTCGTTCGGTCTCAACAACCACAAGACCGTGGAGAAAATATATCAGAAAATTGAAGATGCTCGGGACGGCGTTTTGGCCGCTCGTGCGGAGGGCAGGAAATTGCTTGCCAAAGCCCAGGCAATTGAAAAGGAGATTGAGGCAGAGAAAGCCGCAAGCATCGCTTCACGGAAGTATGCACCTAGGAAGTCGCCTTCAAAGCTACAGCCCATACCGGCGGCCTTAAAACGAGCTGCAAGTGGTAGATCCGCGTCCATTAAGGCTGGACATGAAGTTAAACACGTCGCGAAGCACGGTTACACGGCCAGACAATTGGCCACCTTGGACATTGAGACGAGAAAGCAACTGCGTCAGCGCCAACTGGAGCAGGCGCGTGGTATGCTTCTGGACTCGTATGAGAAACGAGAACATGACAGCAGTGCACGCGCGCACGAGAATGTGTGGAGGCACTACGAAACCTCAGCGGCCTCTGCACCGAGTGGTTTGTCTGGTCTCCGCATGGAGGGTACGGGGCAACGTTCGAAATCGGCGGGTGAAGGCACGCGGCATGGGAAGGAGCAAGACAACCGCTCAAGCGGTGCCGGGGCGAAAGCAATCCCTTTGGAAATGGCAGAGCCCGCGCAATACCATCGCAATCATTATCAGCATTTTGGAGCCATAGTTCCCATTCACGAGATCCCCATATCATCTTTGAGTGGATCGAAGGAATTCCACCACAATTCCGACACAACGCCTGTGCGAGATGCCATTGTAGCAAACACAACATACATTGACCCAAATTTCTCTGGTCACCACCCTGCCAATGGGTATTTTAAGCCCAAGTCGAAATTGCAACGAAATTCCAAGATGCAAGTTCTGGAAGAGGTGAGCCCGTGCATCGTCTTGGAGTTGGACAAAACTGTACAATTGTGCATTGCATTCGCCTCCTCAATAGTAGATTATGTGTTGCTTGCATTGGCATCCCATTGTGTGTTGCAGGCGGATCCATCGCTGCGGGAGCGAACTCGATACGCCAAGAAATTGGATGTGTCCCGAGACGTGGAGTATTGGGTGGAACAAGAAACTGGCACCGTCATTGGGTATGATTGGAAACAGCAGCAGGAAGACGCTGTTGATGAAGAGAAAGCTCGCAGTGAAGAGGAGCTCCACAAAAGGTGGCTTTCTCCCAAACCGAACTTGACGCCTGTGCCGATTCCCAAGTTTGGCGGCGTTGATCGCTCACGGCTGTTTTGTGTTGTCCATTTCCCTAGGCCGGTGAGCTCTTTCAATAAACGCAAACTGATCGAGACTTGGAAGCAAGGAGTCGGGGCCTACTTGTTCAGGGCGCTGGATGACTCTCAAATTGCAGCCCGTATTACTCGAAAATTCGTGATGGAAGCCGAAGATGAAAAATGGCGCGAAGCTGTCTCACCCAATTACACCGTGGTGAACGTAGATCACCTTCTGAAGCCAGACAACTCCGCACACGAAGTTAAGCAATATGTCGAACACCTGCGCAGCTGGGGCAAAAAGGAGAAGCACCGGCAATTGGAAGGAAGGCATGAGCGCGTCAAGCGAGAAATCAAGGCTCATGATGAATGGGTCGTTAAAGAAAAGGAGGAAATATCCCGGCAGCGTGAAGAGCGCAAACGCACACGAGCTGCACGCGATAGAGCGCGCGAAAAGAATTTGCAGAAGTTGCGCCAAATTCAGGAACGAAAACGTGAAGAGTACGAGGCGCAACAGGTTCGTCCTCACACGTCCGCTGAATGTTGAGTTGCTGTCGCGATCAATCACAAAATAAATCGTGTTTCCCTCAACTCAACTCTATATGTTAACGCTGTGACATTTTGCAGGCGGCTTCCCATGCGCAACACAAAGCAGAGGTTGCCGCTAGACTGAAGGAAGAGAGAGAAGAATGGCGACGGTACAACCTGGACGACATTCAACAACGCAAAGAGCAGCGCTACGTGCAGTTAGAACAAGCCGCCCAGGTCCGTGCGTTGCTTGCGATGATCGACAATAAACCGCAGCTCAACATGGTCACTTCGCAGGAGCGTCAAGAAGAAGAGCAGCGTTTTGAGCAAGAGCTTCAACGTCGGCAGCTTGCCGAGCGCAAATTGTTCGCGAAGAATGAAGTTGACATGGCATCACTACGCGAGAGGAATTTGTACCAAGATCAGCATCTTCGAGACGCCGTGATCCGTTACGATCGCGACGTCAAGAAGGCAGAAGCTGAAAAGAGACGTCAACGCCAATTGTTGGTGGAAGCGATTCAAGTCACGCGCGTGACGAAGCAGACGCAACATTTAGAAGATGCAATCAATATTGCTCGGCAGTGGTCCATGGTGATCGAACCAGACCAAGTTCTTCCGGTGTCAAAGTACCCTGTGCGCGAATGGAAACTCAATGATGACGCGGACGAGGTTGTGTTCCGAAAGGTGAGCAGTTGATCTTCGTTAGCCGTCACTCTTGTGTTACGTTCGGATAACGGGTGTGGTTGCGACTTGTGGTGTTAGGCTCATGGGTTAATTGCCAAAGAAGTTCGAGCGGCTTCGGATGCCGTTTGGACGCGCAAAGTCACACAAGAATTGCGACAAATGACTCTTCGTCTGAAAAGGCGGTCTCCTCGCGCTTCCCTCGACCCTGAAGCATACTTACGTTTAGAACAGGTGAATGCTTTTGACCCCTGCAAACAGTTCTGTGTTTACGGTAATTGATGTTGCTTCCGCGATGATGCAGATGATAGAATGTACCATTGGGGTTGGAGTTTCACAGTACTCCACGGAGGTTGCCAATGCAATTGCTTTGGCCAATAAAATCGAAACATGCATTTACAAAGAGAAAGCGCGCCGTAAACGTGCTGCCATTCGTATCCAAAACTGGTTCCGGATTTGTGGGGCCAATTTTGAAACAGTAAGGCGGCGCAATATTCTCGCAATCGTGTTGGAAGCTTATCGGCGGCAAAAGTCGCAAAAGAATGCCGCTGCCACAATCATTTCTCGGTTCTCACGAGCACACCGGCTACGCCACTTCATTAATGTACGTACACCTTCGTGCATCTCACTCCAACGACTGTTACTCAGTGTTTGTTGAAATTTAGGCGCGTGTCGAAGCGCGGTTGAGACAGGCAAGAGAAGCAGCTCGGACGTCGGCGTTTCAGTTGCTGCAGCGAAATTTAGCCGCAACCATCATTCAGAAATTTGCACGGCGATTCTTGGCCAAGCGCTTCATCACGCGACACCGCGCAAAACTCGAGTTTGAGCGCAAGAAACGTGATGCCATCGCTTTTGCGCAACGGGTCGAGGCCGCTGTGAGCGAGCATGAGCAGCAAAGAAAACGCGAAGATGCTGCCTTGAAGCATCAGCCCAAGAACTACGCTGCCCAGGTTGTGGAGTCTTTCCCCCTGTGGCAGAAGGTTGTTCGTCGCTCTGTCCACGGTGACGCGTCTCGTTTGATCGAAGCCGTGTGTCAGAATTCAACTAAAGATGTTGAAAGTACGATTGTGGTATGTACATACTGACCCAGTAATTGTTGCCATTTCAGCCATGCCGCGAGTGACGCTATTGAACTTTTAGGCCTTCGATACAGACGCGAATGTTGTGGACTTCTGTGGTCGCACCCCACTTCAACTGGCTTCCGCACTTGGCCACGCAGAAATTGTGGCAGAGCTTCTCCGATTGAAAGCCAAACCTCAAATGATTAGTCCAGTCGATGGTGCGACCGCCATGATGTTCGCTGCACGTGGAGGGCATGCGCGTGCGTTGCAAGTGCTGCTGGACTACTGCGAAACGCTGGACATTCAACGCGCCAACGCCCAAAGTGCCGACCAAGAGGCAGCGGAGCGAGAGTTGATGCAGATGAATGACATCAACGTGGCGGACGCAGGCGGAAAAGGAAAACGAAGGAAGGGACGCGGCAAAGGTAAACGCAAAGTCAGTCGCAAACCAAAACCTGGGCCTGCAAAGTCGAAAGGCAAAGGGAACAGCAAGAGCCCCATGACCGGAAAGAGAAAAGGCAAAGGAAAATCTAAGCGCAAAGGCAAGAACTCTGGCGCCAAACGAAAACGGAATGCGAAGAAAAAGAAAATGAAGAAGAAAATGTGGACCGAGCAAGATACGATGGCTCGGAAAATCCAAGCTTTGGCTCGGGCACGGTTAGCACGTAATGTGGCGGAGGAAGCACGGCTGTTGAAGCAGGTACATGCGGCACAATTTGGTCTTGTTGTTTCGAGCCGCTGTCAGACTCTTGTGTTGTTTACTGGTCTGTTCAGTTGCAATTGGAGGAGGAGCAAAGAGTGATAAGAGAACGAGAATTACTGTGGAGGCGTAAAGACATCGCGAGAATCGACGCAATCATCCCATCCATTGATTCCGGAGCTCTTGCTCAGCATATTGATCCTTACAGTCTCGAGACAGACATGTCAGCACTGGTGCGGGCAACCACAAGCAACCCAGCGGATGCTCCGTTTGCGCTGAATACGCAACTTCGTGAGCACTGGGAGACACAGGCCAAAGCCGCGCACTGTGTTGAAAACGAAAAGATGAGAGGACCGAAACTACCTCTAGCGTTTCCACTGCCGACAATAGCTTTCAGAGAAGCTAGCCAACTTCCACAGCATGAGTGGTGGAAAATTGTCCCTTCTATTCCACATGGATTCAATGCATTTCACCTTGCTGCTATCCACGATCATTTCGAGATCATGGGCATGTTGCTTGAAGGGCCAGGCGGTCAGCGAATTTCAGCTCTGAACAGACAAACTCCGGTTTATTCCGTGTTCGCTGACGGAAGTCCTCTGCCTCCTCCAACGCCCTCGTCGCTTGTGCGCAAGTTAGCATCGCGTTCGCCAGCGGCCCGTGCGAGCACTATGCAACAGTTGACGCAGGCGACCGGAAAGGTATGGCAGTCGTTGGCACTCCGTAATCGTTGGTCGCAATGTTATATCTAATGCAACTTGCTTACTGCAGGACGGCGGCAATACAGCTTTGCATTTTGCGGCTGCCCACGGGCACATCGCAACGATAGACGCAATGCTTGGTTTCGAGCCAGTTGTGGATATTTTGGATCTCAACGGGCGTAATGCCGAAGGATACACGCCCCTTCATCTGGCCGCACGCCACGGACAAGCTGAAAGTGTCACATTGCTCCTTGAGGGGGGTGCATCACTGAACACAATGGCCCTCGATGGCACAACCCCGCTAGTTGCGGCGGTGCGCAGTGGCAGCTCACGTTGTGTACAGCAACTCTTGATGGCTGGTGCGGCGCAAGGAAACGTAACTGGGCCCGGTTTGCTAACAGAGGCGATGATCGCTGCCGTGGCCGGTGATTTTGTGATTCTGAAGCTTCTCATCGAGGCTCAAGATGAAGCATTTGAGTCCGGGCGGGTGCATGCGGACCAACCCGGATATCTAACTTCCAAATCACTTCACGGCGACAGTCTCGAGGACATTTTGCAGAAGTGCCACAACTGCAGTTTGGAGGCGGCTGTGACAACACTACAACAACACCAGCACGCCGTGGAGTTTGATCCAAGGCGTGACATCCCACTCTCATCGGATGCACAAACAACGAATGACCACTCGCAACACTTTTTTTCCGAGGATGCTGCCTCTGTGGATCTGGAAGCAAATGCCGCTTACGCAGCGTTCTCCCAAGCGGCGGCCGATGCTCGCCAGCAGTTCAGACGAGGAGTGGAGCAGGAACGTGAATTGTTGCGATCCAATCCGGCAGGAAATGTCGACGAGTATTTGAAGCGGTCTGTCATGGAGAAGGTGTTTGCTGTCTTCGATCGACATGCTCTTGCTGCTGCAATCGAGTTCTTTATTGGAGCCGCTGGAAACGGCGACGTTGGTAACGAGAGCGACTCTTCCGGTGATGGGATGTGGGCACACAACGCACCGGGTCTCCTAAGTCACGGCTACACGCGCAGACGCCTCGGGCGATATGCGGCCGACATGCAGTGGTATCGTTTTCGTTCACACGAGTTACGTGCTTGGGGTCCTGTCGGTTCGATGCTCAGCCATGGTGGTGCAGATGCGTTGTTCTACAGCAAGTCATATGAATTACAGCCGTTGCCAGGAGCGTCCGGGCCCCGCCCTGAACGTGATGCGTATCAGAGAAACTGGTTCCGGCTTTGGTATTTGAACTGGCGAAGACGTTCGCATTGGCTGCATCACCATCTCCTGCACTGCAATGAGGCGAGCTTTCTCTACCGTGCATATTTGTCGATCAAGAGTGACACCCAGCAAACTACGGAGACAATTGTGCAATCAAAACACACTGAATCTGTTCGACAAGTGCTAAGCAAGTACCCGTACCCTCTTCCACTTGATGCAAGTAACACTCACGGACAACGCGCTCTTGGTCAATTGCTGGATGAGCACAAGACGTCGCAAACTGATAGGTTTATCGCAATGTTGAGTGAAGACTATGAGGAACCGTATGTCGACGCAATGCTAGATGTGTACCAACGCATCGTGGGGATATTTGCAGCCTCAGGCCGAACCGGATTTCGATTTGATAGCCGAGCACTATGGGCTGCGGTGGAGTCGAATGACTTCGCAGCGATTTTGTGTCAAGGTGTCAGATGCCACAGCAGCGCAATCGATATGAATTGCTTGGGCGGGGATCCTAGAGATGACATAACTTTGCTGATGCGCGCCTGCGAGCTTGGTCATACAGAGTGTGTGCGTGCCCTCGCACAATGTGGGGCGGATTTGAACATACGCCGCAGTCAGTACTTTGCTGATGACTCTGTCCAGCGAGATCAAAGCGGAGAAACTGCATTGATGATCGCAGCACGCTGTGGGCATGCGAAGACCGTTTGGGCTTTGTTGCAGCACAATCCAGCGGTTGATCTTATCGTCATCCCACACCAACTGGATTCAGCGACGCCCAGACCAGGAACGAAATCATCGGTGGGTAGCAAAGGATCTCACAACACGGCCGAAACATACTCGTCTTTGGTCGTCGACGCTTCTTTGCTGACGCTACCGCCACTTGCACCCCTGGCGGTGCGCGAAAGTTCCAGCACATCCTCCAAGTTCCAGAACAAGGAGGAAGAGTTCACTCGCATTGAGCACGGAAAATCAGCCCTCTTCCTTGCTGCCGAGGCCAATCACGCCCACACCGTTCGAGCAATTGTCGCGGATGATGGACGGGCTGTTCGCTACGCTGTGTTACAGCAGACCGCTGAATCGCTGAGAGAACACTTGGCGCAACTTGAGCAGGAAGCTGCAGATTTCAGAAATGACTTGGCTCTGCGAGCGTTAGCGGGGGGTATCATCAAAAGATTGGACAAAGAGGGATGGAAAGCATTTCGAGCACGTCAGTGGTTGGAAGCACGTGGATGCAACGCCGATGGCCGCCTACCTCAAGTGAAGGCTAAAATGGCTTCAAAAATAATTTCCGATTGTGTGTACCACCCGACGCTGGCGGCTGGATCCCCACATTATGTTCTAGTTCATTTGATGAACGTCGACCAGTGTATGGCTCTTCACGCACATCTGGAATCCCTCGGAAGCACGCAGACACTGGATGCTGGCGCCGATGAGACATTTCACGAAAACTTGAATTCGGATCCCGAAGCTCACCAATCGCATCATCATGCTCACGACGGGCGCATGTTGCCCGCAGGATGGGAGTCTCACGTTGACGATGATGGGTACGAGTATTTTTATCACAGTGCATCCGACACGAGCAGCTGGGAGTTCCCGGTTGAACCAGTCCAAGACTCCTCAGAAGTCAAAAGCGGCACGAGCACAGAAGGCGTTCCTGGGTCGGACGAACACGGTGGCAACAGCATGATTGACTTGGACGTCCAAGATTCATCTGATGAAGATACAATGAAGGCGAAGTACCAGGCACAGCAAATCGAAGCCGTCAAAAAAGATTTAGATCAAATAGATGCTGCACTTGCTTTGCTGAGGGCTGAAATTGTTGACGTTCATACTGCCGTGCTGCACCCCATGAATCTGCGCGGCGGTGGCCTCGGCGGCGGTGAATTTCTTCCTGCGCACCACTTGGAGGAACTTCACCAATGCTACTTCAACAGACGTTCGGGACGGTCGACTCTAAACTTGAAGACTGAAGAGTTCCAGGTGACACTGTCTCCCTCAGTACCCCAAGATGCCAGTCGTCGTCGTGCAGTGGCACCGCCGAAGTATGCTTGTCGAACCTCACCCCTGATCCGCGCGGCGTGGCTTGGCCATGACGCTGTTGTGAAGGAGCTGTTGTCGGCCCACGAGGTCCCGAACACCGACTGTTTCCATGGGCTGGAAGGAATTGATGCCCTGCAAGTCGACTCACTAGGTTTGTGCATGTGCGCTTGAGTGATGGTATGTTCGCGCGTCCCACTCAGATTGATGAGTGTTGTTTCAGGCCGAACCACATTGTTTTATGCGACCAAGGCTAACCACGTGACATGCATTAGGGAGCTACTGCGACACGGCGACTGTCCAGTTGACAAAGCTGACATGTTTCAAGCGTGCCCATTGCTCCATGCTGCGAGCCATGGGAACCAGCACATCGTGCTCGCGTTGTTGGAGAAAAACGCCAACATTGACGGGCCAGAACGGGCGCCCGAAACACCAGCCACTCTGGCGGCATTTTTAGGTTTGCTTTGGAGCACAAACATTTGTGTGTGTCGTGAGCGTGCGTGCGTGCGCAGTGCATTGACCTTCAAGCGTTGTGTTGTAGGCGACTTTGAGCTGCTAAAATTGTTGGTGGAGCGCGGAGCTTCATTGAAACGTGTGAATGCAAATGGGGAGAACGTTGAAGAGGTTTTGCAAAGCATTCATCGGCTCAGTTTGCGTGACGCCCAGAACTTACAGTTGGATGAGATTGTGAAGGTAACCATTGGGCAAACCTGTTGGTTGCAGGTTCGTGTACCTCTGACACAATCGCGATTTGTGTTCCATTGTGCTAGTCTTCGGATTCAGATGTTCTCGGAATGGCACGCGTGATCTTCACAAGCATAGTTGGGATTCCCGACAGCGACAGAGTGCAACAAGAAATGGCTGCTCTGCAAGCTCGCGATGGTGTCAGCAACGTCAAACATGTTCCCGACGACGACAATATGGACGAGCCGGAAGGGGCAATGACACCAGCGCAGTTGTCAGATGCATTGGCTTTGTTGGGTTTGGAAACCAAGTACGTGTTTTGGGAGCACCGAATGCCGTCGTCTGTGTAGATGGTTGCTTGCTAACTACATGTTTGTTTTGAATAGGTATGGGCCGAGGCGCTTTCCATACTTCACAGCATTTGAGTTTCAAAGAACAGACTGGGATCAAAATGGATCCATTGAGTTCAACGAATTTAGTGGCTGCTTTCGTCGGTTTTTGTGGATCCAGAAAGTCAGCAAGACGGATGCAGAAGCAGGCGTATTTATGAGCTAAGCATGGATCACAGTGTGCAGTTGTTACATAAATTGAGCACGTCAACTATTGCACCGCCAAATCGATGGATTCAGATGTGGCTCTTCAGCTTAAGTATTTTTGATTGCTGCAGCGTTTTCTCACGTGTCAAGACGTGCGATTGCATTTGCAATATACTTGGCTTCTTGGGCAAAACACCGTTGGTCTGCAACACAAACACAATCATTCACTGCGATTGACATTCTCGTTCTTTCAGAGGCAAATGTTTGCTTTGACTTACCTCACTTTCTCGCCGCTGAGCCTTCAGGCGGGCGGCCTGATGGATTTTTTCGACCTCTTCCAAGCCATGATTGGTTGACAATATGACATAGTACTGCAGTGCACCCATCCATCCTGAGAAAATTCCAATTCCAATCAGGGGCGGGATCATTGAGACCACGTATGACAAAATTTGAATTCTACACAGGCGCAGGCGCCGCAGAATACAGAGCAAAGAAAATCGAGAATGAACTATCAAAGTGCAGCTCCAATCAATGAGGAAAACAATAGTTGACTCACGACAGCGGGTCAGCATTGTTGAATACAGGAGTGTAGTCGCCCAATCCAGTTGTCGAGACCGTAATTACGGCGAAGTAGAATGAAGACAGAAATTCGTACTGATACAACAGTAACGCAAGCACTGCCAAGAAGACGATCAGCGATAGACTTGCAAACGTCAACAGCGTAAAGAATGAGAGCCTACGTGAAGCAAACACAACGACAACAAAGTCTGACGATTTGCATAGGGCCACCAGACAACACCACTCGAGTAGGGTGTGGCGCGGGACCGCATACCTGTCTCCATTTCCACTTTTGGAACACGTCGGGCGGCTGACAATCCACTTCACAGATGCGATGGAGCGCTCTGTGATCTTGAAGATAGTGTATACGTAGAAGTAGATGCCTCCGAAGGCATACAATGCGGTGAAAAACTTTCCCCACACGGAGACCGGGACAAAATTTCCGTAGCCAATTGCAGTGGCTACTGTGAAGGCAAAAAATAAACTGTTGGAGAAAGTCCACGAGACTGTAGACTCTGTAACTTTTGGAATGGACCCGTCCACTATCGCCGTCACATTCAGGACAAAGTTTTCAGAAACATTTCCAGACGACAGTAAACTATCGAGCACTCCCTGATAACGCTACACGATTTCAGGCACAAACAATGATCATTCTGAGGCGTGCGTGTAGTCCCGTAGATTGCACAAGACGCACCTGTATTGTGTCGTTGTATTGCACTGCCTGTTCCAGCTCGTTTTCGAATTCACACAGACAAAGGAACAAGGATGCGGTCACTATTAAAACTATTTGCCCTGCGAGCGTCACCATGCATCTTGTCCACCGGCGTTTGCGGTGCTTGTGAAGCCGTTTATGAACGGATTGAACGAACTTGGCTTTGTGGTACTCAACCATTTCTGTCCTATCGTTGGTTAGGACACCCACCAAAAGGTGCCGTTGATCGGCAGAAATGGTGGTGGAACTGAAAGAGCCTCCACTACCCGTCAACGACACTGTTAGATGAATGGCATCTTGGAATTCAACGGAATGCAACGACTCGGAGACTTGAGCCATTGCAGTAGAGAAGCGCCGCTTGAGTACTGCACCTTTGTTTGCTGTAGATCCAGAGTTCTGCACAGCAGTTGTGTCTACTTTTCCCACAACGTCGGGCTCTTTCCGAACAGTCGCCGACTCATTGTCCAACATTGCGATGCTGCGTGCACTAGTCCCACGAGTTGGCGGAGGATCGGCTGGTCCTGACCCATCGGATTTTGGATGATTCGACTCAAATTGGTCAAGCTGCTCCATCCAAGCGAGCGTGGCGTCGAGAGCCTCCTCTTCAATATCGTCGTTGTCACTGTTAGGGTCCAGGAGCGCAAACCACTGATCCTTTCGGCGATCTCGCGCAGCTACAATGGTTGAAATTGGGATGCGGCAAAACGCAATGACTTTGCCACCGTCGTCTTCATTGTCAATCCAGTCATCAGCCCTTTTGCCATCTAGTGCTGTCACTTGAAACAAGTCAGGGACCGACTTTGTTCGAGCAGTTTGTATGGAAGACGGGTCCTCGATTACCTCCACGACTAAGGTTTGCTTCATCCACTTCTTGCCAACAGGTCCATGATCTACACCGAAATCTTCAGGCGCCGTTGCCTCTGGTCGCTCACCTTCAGTGAAATGTATTTCGAAAATTTGAGCACACAACAACACGCCATCTACCATAGTTCCAGCGTTCACAGTCTTGCGAACGGCGTGCTGACCGGTCCCCAAAGTGAATCTCACTCGAATACGGCAGTTGGGCGTCGAAGTCGAAAGCATGCCTTGCAGTGAGATTCCGCCAAGCGAGAGAAAGAGTCGGTACGCATCTATCTTTTCCACGTGATCGACGCGGTCTTCGTCCTTGACGGCTTCCATTGGCAGTTCGTCCACTTCATCCGTCACAATAGCAAGGAACGAAAAGGCTCGCTGGACGCGACTCTTCTTCGGTGCTGAAACAGGGTCTTCCTGATTTGTCTCTTTGGTCTCCGGTCCATCTCCGGCTTGTACGTGAGACAAATCTTCATCCAAACCGTGGCTATGTGGCCCCACATCGGCGCGGCTCATTGTTGTCAACAGTTCAACACGCCGAGACAATGGCTGGCGACGGACAATTCATGGAAACTGACCGCGACTCACATTGTAACCGCACGTGAGTGTCGTGGCAGCCACTCACTCGGCCGGGGCCAAACCGCAATGACTTAATGCCCATTCACCGAAGAATAAGTTTCCTCGTTTCCCCTCAATTTCCGTGTCGTACAATTTCTGGTGCTCGAATAAACGCGCCGTGCCATGCACAGGATCCGCAAGACAGACCCCATACGCACAGCCCACAGCCAAAGGACTAGGGAGCTACCACGCCGAATGTAAAGCAAAATAACCAATGGGCATCCAACTACGACCACGCTGCAGACCACAACGACGGCCGTCGCAGTCCTTCGCTTCTCTCGGTTCGTTTCATGAAAAGTGACAAGCGAGCATCATCATCATCCACAACGACGGACGACGAAGGACGAATGACCCAACGACGAAGGACGAAGGACAACGAAGGACAACGAAGGACGACGAAGGACAACGAAGGACAACGAAGGACAACGAAGGATAACGAAGGACAACGAAGGACAACGAAGGACAACGAAGGACAGCGAAGGACGACGAAGGACGACGAAGGACGACGAAGGACGACGAAGGACGAACAACCCAACGATGAAGGACGAAGGACGAACGACCCAACGACGAAGGACGAAGGACGAAGGACGAAGGACGAAGGACGAAGGACGAAGGA
>ENA-OWNT01002857-OWNT01002857.1-seawater-metagenome-genome-assembly--contig:-NODE-2857-length-17166-cov-4.205044_pt1 | contig 17166 bp, 15 predicted proteins | sample MGYA00238136_ERZ651165 | MGnify/ENA primary metagenome ERZ651165 (study PRJEB26861, sample SAMN08777766) | seawater metagenome | isolation source: coastal seawater | place: USA: Florida | collected...
CGTTCGTTCGTTCGTTCGTTCGTTCGTTCGTTCGTTCGTTCGTTCGTTCGTTCGTTCGTTCGTTCGTTCGTTCGATTGATCGATCGTTCTTTCGATTGATCGATCGTTCTTTCGTTGGTTTGTCGTCGTTCGCTGCTCTGCTGCAATTCTGTGAGGTCGCCGCCGCCGTCGTTGGTCGTCGCTGAGCAACGGACGAACTGCGAGCGGGAAATATAAAATAACGACAAACCGGTGACGACAGGGGAGTGGAGACCAACAAGTATTTGCGCAGGAACGTCGGAGATCATCCTTGTTCGCAGCAACAACGACGACGATGACGACGGTGGCGGAGGCGTGTGCGTTCGCCGTATTGACGCAGAGTTAATAAGAATTCCGCTTTTGGTTTCGTTTTTTTGTCGCTTTCCCCTTGTCGTCGTTTGTTCTTTCGGTGTCCACGTGCATGGCTTGGTTGTTTCTTGACCATGTGCAGCTTTAAAACCGCGGCAATTGCGTGTTGAATTTGGTCGTCTGCCATTCTCAGTATGTTGATGTAGCCATTTGAAAACTTACTCAGGATGCGCGGTTTGTACCCCACGCCGCGACCGAGGCGCTGAGACACCCACGAAGGATCATCGCAATGCAGGTAGAGAATGACGGACCATTCTCATGGCCGAATTATCGGCACAACGTTCACTGCTTGTTCAATGCGTTCGACACCGACAGTGACGGATTGTGGAATTTCAAGGAATACAATACATTTTGTCGATTGGGAGCAGTGTCGGTTGTGAACAACACCAAAGCGCAGTTCCTCGACCTGTGCCAACACTTTGGTGCTTTTGAAGGCAAAGCAATCGATTTCGGCATCTTTTGGACTTTGTACAATGCCGGGTGGTTCTTTGGGCGCGGTGTGGTCCCTGACGCTACTCCAGACCCCGCGGATCCAGAACCAACATCTGTCTCTCGGCACAACACCTCACGGGCCACACCCGAAGTTGCAGTTGCCGCTCGCGTACCATTGTTTGTGACTGGTGATTCCAGTGGCAGTGACCTGGCGCAACATCGTCCTCAAGATCCTGCACTTGCCCTCGAACCGGCTCCTCTTACTGGCACATGCAACACTGTTGCGATTGTGCAAGGGGACTCTCTCTCTGACCAGGAAGTTGATGACTTTTTAGCAGAGTGTATCGTTGATGCTCCGAATAGTGAGGTGTCCGCGCGAGGCGTGACATCGTGGGAATCAAACGGCGTCGCAGTCTCATCGGGATTTAGTTTCTTGTTGCCCGTGCCCGTTCCGCATCACGGTTACCGTCTGCACTTCAGCACAGAAAATCTGGCGCCGCAAGATTCAACTCATGACGAGGCAGCATCAGTTGAGTTTTCTGTGCGCTTTCGCCCATCCCTTGACGTCAGTGGCACCAAGAGCAGGATTGAGCACCTCGGTAATGATGCAGCTCAAGACCAAGCACCGGTGCTGTCGTCCGTCGACACCGCTGCTCAAAGTGGTGTCGAGCAACTGCTCACTCAACGTGTTCTGGATGCTTCTGGAGCATCATCCGGAGCGACAACTGGGGAAGTTTCTTTCAAAGTGCCTGGAATAGCAGTGTTGTGTTGGTCGATTCTACCAAATACGGATACAACCAGAGGCGCTCGAGGGTGGCTGCCGTCGTTTTCGACACACAGCGTCACCACAAGTGTCAGATACAAAGTTTCTTTGGGTTTCAACGCTGAATCTTTTCACCAGGTTGCCAAGAGTTACGAGTGTGTGCAATGGGTAGTGTTTCCAACAACTCAATGCCGAATGCCCAACTGTGTAGGCTGTTACCGTCAATCAGTTTCGACAAGAGCAGCAGAAGTACAGGTCTCTTCTCCACAAGGTGGGTCGCGTGTGGGCCAGTGTAGTCGCGACGTAGCCTCCCTCACGTTCTGTGGCGGCCTGCAGATGTACTCCACCACCACAATCGAGGCAAGCAAAAGAACCCAGACCAAGCACCAGCTTGAGGTACGTTTGGAGCTGTGTACCCGCCATTAATGTTGGTCGACTCGCAATGTTCAGGTATTTTGTTGTTGTTGTCGTTTGTTGTTTTTGATCCGCCAGGCGACGAAAGAGCATCTCCAAGATGCCATAATTCGCCTCGCCAAAATTGAAAACGGGGTCACGATGCTCGAAAACAACGAGACTGTTCTGTCGCAGCTGCAGGTATTGTCACTGACGAATTTGCTGCGTCTTTGTGTGTCTCGAAAAGTGCGTGGTGACAACAGATCTTTGCGGCGTGATTGACTGCGACTGTTTTCTGTCGTAGATGGCATTGCAGCATCTTTTGCGCTTTGTTGAAGGCGAAGTCGACGATGTCGATCCAGCGGTGGGAATGCTTTTCGACCGATTGGCAAAGATCACTTCCAAGCGTCGACACTCGTCTTCGGTCAACCATGATGCTGGCCGCAAGCAGCCCACTCCACCACCATCGCCCCGCGTGGCTGAAGGTGAAAAGTTTTTGACTTTCAAACTACATCGAGACCCCAGCGTCGGCTTTGGTCTTGTTCTACGTTCGGTGCAATTTAACGTCTCAATGCAGGATGAAGCAATTGCCTCAAATACCGGTGGGCACGACAAATTAGGCAGTTCCTTCTTGGCTGTGGTGCAGTTGCTGTGGGTACGCTTTTTGTCGCACAGTGAATGTTGTGTCGTGATCTCATGGTCTTGCTGTTCTGGTACGTTTGGACAGGGACGTGATGGGCAGCCCAGTCCAGCCGTTGCCGCTGGTGTACATGTCAACGACTTGATCCTGTCGTGCAATGGGTCAAGAGTCTGCGACTTTGACGACTTAGCGGAAGCATTTGAGCAATCAAATGTCGCTGTGCTCTCGGTGTTTAGAGGCTTCTACTTCACCAGTCCGGAAGACGAAGAATGGCTATCGTGATGTTGCCGCGATTCCGTTTCGCATACCCGCGCAAGGACACCGAATCTCGTCAAATGGTCAAGCCTTAAATTACAAGGGGGACAGCATGCGTGTTGGATGTCTAATAAGTTTCGCGCGCGGTGTACTGACGTTGAAACCAAAGGTTTACCACAAAATGCATTCACAGTACTTTCGCGCGTTGCCACGCCTGCACCTGTGCTTTCCTTGCACTCGACTGGCCCACTGCAACAGTCCAAACCCAATCACGATAAGAGCACAACCGGCAATTTCGAGCCCCAGGACAAGGGCGGTTTTTGTCGCAGGGTCCCAGTTGTGCAGAATGTAGTCTGTGACGAATCCAATGGGGATGATGAGGATCAACCCAACAGAGGCGATGAATGGACCAATCATTGCCACGGCGACGAGGAACGAGGCGGTGTAGACGGCACCCAACGCCGCGTTCAGCAGCATCTCGTACGAAATACTGCTCCAGCAGCAGATGTCAGTCCCAGCAAAGCGGAAAAGAGGGAGTGAGAAGTGTTCGAAGTCGGCGTAATGCAGGATGACGATGGGAATCCACATGAAAACCTGCGAGAGAGCGGCAGATCGACACTAGGTGAGTTAATGCAAGGAGACCGTTTCGTCGGCAGTGCATGACTGCATACAATAGGACATCTCTTACCAAGTTTGCAAGACCCATGAGTGCCACGGTCTGCAGCGTGTCGATGACACGCGCGCAGCTGTCACCTTGGTGTCGATGGGGATTTTTCGCCACTAACTTTTCTTCATGAATGTGCTCCCACTTCGAGAACACCACCTCGTAAACGGCGAAGAGGATGGAACATCCACACATCTGCGTTGACAAACCACACATAGCAGGCGTGCAAATGTTGAGTTTCGCGATGAGGTAGGCAGCAGGAGCGACAACTGAGATCGACACATACCACGGTGTAGCCGACGAAACCGTTTGGCTGCTGGTCGGTGTCAGTATTATTTTTGTACGGCTCGAAGCAGAAATCGAAGTCACCGGCTTCCGAAGCATTGTACTTGACAGTGAAGTTTGCTGTGCACTCTGTGGAGTAGTTGAAAACATCCTACGCAAAGTAGTGCAACGAATGGTGTGACAGGAGGACCAGGTGGCCAAGGAACAGGCAGGCAGCCACGTAGTACCAAAACGCGAGCCACGCACCGTGTCGTTGCTGGCAGGTGAATGGTCGTCTAGCGCAGAGAACAGGATGCACACGACACCGGCTAGGCCTGAATTCGGCGGAGTCACAAGACAGGTTCAGCAGCAAAAGTTGAGAAGGTGGACAGCGGCAACGTCGCGCAGCGGGCGGCAGGGCATCAGCCACGGACCAATTACGAGAGACAGGATCTTGCGAAGATCTAAAGCTTCTTTGAGGAAAAGCACGGAGAGAATGTACACCCAAACGCCGCAAGTGTTGAAGATTGCCTGCCAAGGGAGCATGGCGATGATTAGAAGGTGAGGTGATTAAGCAACAGCGACCGGCCGAGAGCTCACCGAAGTTAGCGCGGGCAACACCGCACTGTTGGCGAGCGCGAGCACCCACATGTAGTCGGACGCGAAAATCAACAGATTGAACAGCGCCGCCCACAAGAAGTCTTTAAAGTTGAAGGAACTGCGGGCGCTGCCGCGGACGCACTGGATGAGCCACAGAATGGGCAAAAATATCACCAAGTAGACCAGGTATCCGTTGTGCAGCATCCAGGTCACCATGTACGGTTTTGGGAACTGTTCTTGCAAGTTGTTGATGACCTCGTTCATTGTTTGCCACGACGCCAGGCAGAAAACCATGGCGACAATTCCGAGGACGTACCGGACACTGAGTAAGCAACACGTGGCACCAAACAGAGGAGGTATTATGAGTGCCACAAACGTACTTAGGACCCGCAACAGGGCAACCAAGTCACAGCAGATGGAACCACACGCATCAAAACGTACCACATGGCATCCCGTCCTGACTTTGCCTGTTGGTTCTCCCAGTCACTGTGGGTGCTTGGTAGTTCCCCATAGTCGGACTGGCGGGATTTTCCCATGGCCTCGGAGCACTGTGGGCTTCTCCAGCAGCCAGCAAGCGAATCAAGCGAACGGCTCTGGATTTGTCAGAAAAAAAGCAACCTCGGGTTGGGGACGCAGTAAAAACAGGTAGGAATGAATGCAAATTTTATTCCGTTTTTCAAGCTCACAGCGGAAACGACGCCGGGACAACAGCGCGTCGTGGCATTCCCGGGCATGCTCCTGCGCGTCCGGCGTCAGTCGTGTCACAGTGACAGCTTGGATTGATGTGACGCTGACAAATAATAGCAGCGACGAGGGTGATGTTGAGTGGAGTATGCAAATCCCACCACCACCACCACCACCACCACCACCGCCACCACCACTACCAGCATTAGCGACACCAACAACCAACAACCTCCGTATTATACTTCACCAACAGTGTAGTGCACTGAACGACGCACGACGAGCAACAACAACAACAACGACGGCGACGAACTATGGCGAACTATGACGAACAACGAACAACGAACAACGGCGAACGACGACGAACAATGGCGAACTATGACGAACAACGAACAACGAACAACGGCGAACGACGACGAACAATGGCGAACTATGACGAACGACCACAACGACGACGACGACGACGACGACGAACAACAAACGACGACGACAGCAACAACGACGACGACGACGACGACGACACTGTTCACTGTTCACTGTTCACCAAACGATTGAACGAACGAACGAACGAACGAACGAACGAACGAACGAACGAACGAACAAACGAAAGAACGAAGTCAAAACACTCAAACTCACAGTCCAACAACTTGGAGCTCATCTAAACCAACGTCATTTTCAGTATTTTACCGACAGTCACTAAACATTGTATACGGTACCGCTATTGAACCCCGCAAAAGGCGATTTTAATTCCATCAAAAGAACAATGAATCTAATAGACGTCGTCCAAGTGATTGCCTTCCTCCGCATCAGTGGGTGATTGTCCTTCGCGCTGGCCGAGTACTGTACACCGTAATTTCATGTTGTCGGTTTTCGAGACACCATGTGAGTATCAAAAGAGGATAACTACTACGAGGACATGTAGGCGCAATATTTACCCACAACTAGGAATACATGTCAAATTAACACAATAAAACGATCAGCGAGAGAGCGAATGAAATGTCGGAAACGGATAAGTCTGAGTGACTGCACCAACGCAGATGAGAATGAATCCGGTTATAGGAATATACTCAGCTGAATATTAGTGATGAAATGTCATAAGAGGATAATATTACGAAAAGCTGTGAGAGTGGCGCAAATTGTATCATCAATTGGGAATAACGAAAGTCCCAATTTTCCGCATTGCATTTTGGGAAATTGGCGAAATTGGACATTGGAACTTTGGAATTTTAGGAACTTTTTCGTGGAGGAAGCAGTGGAAAAAATGAGAATTAGTGAAAGGCACAGAAAGCTGAAGAGAAAAGAGTGAAATAGTACAGTACAGTACAGTACAGTACAGTGAAGTGTGAAGTGAAGTGCAGGGATGACTCGACAGTGATGAGTGAGTGAGTGAGTGAGTGAGTGAGTGAGTGAGTGAGTGAGTGAGTGGGAGTGAGTGAGCAGAGTGACGTTTCAACTGTCTTCGTCGCTCTCTTTCTCCTTCTCTCACTTCGTTCGTTGCTTCGTTCGTTCGTTGCTTCGTTCGTTCGTTCGTTTGTTCGTTCGTTCGTTCGTTGCTTCGTTCGTTGCTTCGTTGGTTCGTTCGTTGCTTCGTTGGTTCGTTCGTTCGTTCGTTGCTTCGTTCGTTGCTTCGTTGGTTCGTTCGTTGCTTCGTTCGTTCGTTGCTTCGTTCGTTCGTTGCTTCGTTCGTTCGATTCTGTCACTTCGTTTGAGTGTTGGAATTCGTTTCGTCGATCGACGGCGAGTTGATTGGGCGGTTTTCATGGAACGATCGACACGCTACGGTCAGTACTTCCTTGGCAGTTGTCTGGTGTGTGGTCCGGGCGGTGCTGTACGATTGCATAGCGACAAGGTATTGACGAGCTGGGGGATGGACGGTTTGGTGTTTTGAAAACTGGTCGATGGCGTGTGGGGGTGGGAGGATTCGGCCTTTCTCGTTGCCTGGTTTGTGCCTGTTTTCGTTTTCTCGTTCGTTTTGTGGCTGCGTCCGCTTTGCAGGATACCTTCGTGGTTGATGCGCTGGTGCTGGTGTTGCGTCTGCCACTTTTCTGTTTTGTTTTTTAACGTGTTCGTGCGCCACTTTTGCGCGGCACAAGCACAAACGCGGGTTGGAAGAGGTGACTGGAGCTCCCCTTTGCGCTGTGCGGATCGTGCAGCTCGGGTGGGGTCGTGAGAGCCGTCGTGGCGCGACGACGACATCATGTCGGAACCCTTCTGGAAGCAACTGGCTGACACTCGCCACCGTGTGCAAATGACCAAGCTGCACCTTAGAGTGGACGCAGCCGCTGCTGCGCAGGACGACGTGGAGTTCGCCGAAAACGTGGACTATGCCGACGGCGCCAAGGCGCTCCGGTTCGACGAGGACGGCGCAGGGTTCATCTACTATAAATCCGGAAACGTGGCCGTGTGTGTCAGTCGCTTTAGCGACTACCAGAAGAAGTTCTTCTTCTACGGGGACGACACAAAGGGCACTCTGATAGGGTTCTCCAGCGAGTACAGTGAAGGATTCGCGCTCTCCAGCGACAAAAAGATCCTTTGGAACTTGAATGGCGGATCGATAGTGGGCTCCAACGGGTCCATTCAACGCGAGTGGCGCTGGGACTCCACGAAGCAAAATGCTGGTCATCCCCCAACTGAGCCAGTCACGGTATTCCTGAACGAGGCACTGCAGTGCACATTTTTGTCCAGGCAGGAATGCTCCTTCAAGTTCTCTGCCGGAGGAGTCGTGCGGGAATTCGACTGCTCTGAGAAGCTGCGGCGCTACGACTCGTACCTCGAGAACAGTTCGAAGGGCGACACTGGCAAAGTGAATGTTGCCATTCCCAACCAAATGACTCTGCAGGACCGTCTTGCCCAAAAGTTGGAAGCTGGGAAGCTTCAGAGAGCTCGCCTCAACCCTCGATCCGACATGATCTCCAACTCCGCCATGAGCGGTGTGATGAAGTCGTTGGAAGACCACTTCCATAGCTACGAACAGAAAGTAAAGAATGACAAGTCGTCGTCCAAGGTTGACCCAGCTACTTTGGAGGCGACTCCAGATAGCCACTTCTTCGCGACCACTAGCATCGGTGGCGACTGGCAGGGTGATGCCAACAAGATGACGACGTCCGAGGTTGAACGGATCAAGGACATTACGGCAAAGAAACTGGCGGCGGAGAACGACGAGGACGATAGGGGCGAGGGCGACGACGACTCCTTTTTCTGGCAAAAGAAAAATGGCAAGCTCATGAATAACATCGAAGTGCTTGAGGCACTGCTCAAGCAGAACCCAGTGCTCGCACAACCAGCAGTTGTGGCCAACGCCTCGGGCCGTTACCTGGCCGGCTCCAGACCCCCGTCGAAGAAGCCGAAAATGCGCAAACTTCTTGAACTATCCCACCGCAATTTCGATGATGTGGTGAAGGGTAGTCCGGACAAGGTCGTGTTTGTCGCTGCCATGCGGGCCGAAGTAGGCGCGTGCCGCAAAGCCCAGCTCATATTGGAGCTTGCGCACGGACAGCTTTACGACGACGCTATCCAGGCACAGAATGCTAGTGGCAGCGGGCGCGGGAGCAGGAGGAATAGAACGAGTGGTTCAGACTCGCAGGGCGTCGGAGGCGGCAGCACGCAGCCAGGCCAGTCCGATGGCGGCAGTGGAGCAGGCGGCAGCAACAACAACGACGCCGCTGGTTCTCAAGAGAAAGATGTCGAGCCAGAATTGGATTTCGTGATGTGCAGGTTTGATATGGCAGGCTCGAGGCTGTTACTGGATCGCTATGGCGTACAAGCAGTGCCCACGTACCTAATGTTCCACAACGGAAACCTCGTGTACGGGGGCAGTCTAGGAGGGGCACCCATCACGTTAGAAACAGGACGTGAGCCCCCGATGGTGATGCTCGTTGAGCCTGCCATCAAGGACCAGCTCATCATAGAAAAAATCATGAAAAAATCCTCCGTCAGGTGCGATTTAGCGCTTTCCCCGGGCGATGTTCAACACCATGTGCAGCTTCAGCGTAGCGTTGGCCTCGGCAAGGGTAAGCGCAAGTTCCATGGGATAGTTATTTTGGGGGATCAGCTGTCGGATAGTGAAGTGTCCAACGTCACTTCTACGTTTGCGAGCATGGACGGTACATTGTTTGTATCACTCTGCCCTCGCCAGAGCCTTCCAGTGGCCAAGAACGTCGTGTACCGAGTGACGACTGGTCGAGATGGCAGTCAGCGAGTTCGCACCGCACAGCAGTACAAGCGTTCGTCGGAGAATGCAAACAAGAAGCCGCTCGTTTGTTTGTCGACTGGTGTAGTCTGGAACGCCCGCCAGGAACAGTTGCGCGGGGGCAAGGCACACGTGGCGGTGATGAAGCCCTTCAAGCCCGCAACTCTAGCTTATCTCGTCACACGTTGGAAACGGCAGGACTTTCACGATCCGACCAAGTCAGGGGGGAAATCGGGGAATAGCCCCGACCACCTCTCCGCGGAACACATGGGGCTTTCTGCCGCCACGGTGATCTCAAAGTTGAAGGAAGCTCTCGAGAACGGCCGTCAAGGTCGATATTTGCCTGAAGACTCAAAGTTTGGCCTGTCACTTAGCTCGGGCGAGGCAACAGTTCGCGGGACAGTTCTCAAGAAATAAGATTCTTCATGTATTTTGTAATGATTTTTACATTGCTTGTGGTGGTTTGATCTTTCTGCGCTTGTTGGTTATGTGAAGCGAAGCACGCGTTTTCCAACTGCATCTGTAACTTAGGTACTAGAGTACAATTGCGGTACAACGCCCGAACAGTGCACTACGATCACCATTGTGCCATCCGTGTCATGTCAGTGCGCCTATTGTGATGCGGAGGCGAGTCGGCTATGTTTGAGAGAACGGTCGGCCCATTTTGATCTGTGTTTGTACTCCGGCTCAAAGTTGTTGTATAATGGACCAGTTGGATTCGGACCTGCACGATGCCATACTCCAAGGTCACCTCACGAGAAAGCAATCTCCAAGCAATTGTGGCTTGACGGACAAAAGTGGACTTACCGTTGAAACTTTCGCGCAACTTGCTGCTGGGGACCTTAAAATATCCAAGCGTGTCGCCGACTGAAATGGTCCCGTGACCCCACCACGCCGGCAAGTAGACAACGTCGCCGGATTCTTGCAAGAATTCTATTGGTTTTTGCGTCTCGGACAATTGCGGATACACGTCTCGAAGCCACTGAAACATGGGCTGGTTGGTGTAGGACGCATGTGTCGGCGGATGAACGAACCATTTTCGGGTGCCGTAAATCACAAAATTGATGGCCTACGTTGTGGATAAAAGCGGCGGGAACACGTTCAGGCGACGGTCACCTCCAGATCACGTTGGGAACAGAAACAAGCTTACCGCTTCATGCATGTGCATGCTCGCGCCGGATCCAGCTCCGCCCATCGACAAGGTGTAGTGCGACCACGCGCCTGGTAACTCCGGAGGTGCCAGAGCAAAATACTCTTGAATCTCATAGGGAATACACTTGAGCATGTTGGTGATGAAATCTACTTCAGTGACGCGCTTCATGTGGCCTTCCATCACTGTCGACGACTGTTGAGCGAAAATGTATCTCGGAAGGGATTCGTCGGTGAGCTCTCCCGTCGAAAAGTACTCGTCTATAAACTCCGTCAAGGTTGCCATCGTGCTTTGCTCACCGCTGAACGCACGGAAAGTGACATTTGAAAGACGCGAATTTTGAACGTTTTCCTTGCCCCAGAGTTTCATTTCCTCGACGCAGTCGCGGAGTGCTCCTTTAATCACCACTGGCCGGCCGACTGAGATGTATTTGTCAACGATGTCGGCCCACGACACTTCGCTCGCATCTACATCATCAATTTTGTCAGTGCCATCCCATTTAGAGAGTGGCTCCCACGATGTGGTGCGAGAGGTGGGGTCCCATCCTTCGGCAACATCCATGCCAGGGAACTTGTCCAACTGCCGCGCTTTCAGTAGCGGGGGAAGCGCTGGGCCACCTCGAGCCTGGAGGTACTTAGAAGCGGCATCATGCATCGCGAATGCCTCGCGAGTGGGTGTGAGGAAATACAACATTTGAACAACGGAGTGCCCCCACGCATCTTCGGCAGAGAAGTCCAAGGCATCGGTCTGCAGGAGGACGGCGAAAGTCAACGCGTCGTTGTTCATGAGGGCCAGGTGCGCGGGGGTGTAACCCAGCTTGTCTTGTGAATTCACGAACTTCCAAACGTGGAGATTGGTTGCCTCAATTGCTTCGCGCACGGCGTCACGGTCCATCACCCACGTTTTGCCTGCTAAATCGCACTCCAGATCGGCACAGTCGCAGATTGATCGAATCGTGTTGACCATGTAGAGCGGGAACTTTGGCCAAGGCTTCACACTCCATTCACTCCCGAACGGAGATCCCTCAACACCGAGCAATTCCGGTGTGATGCTTCCAAAATTGAGAGTCGATTTCCCAGTCTTGTCCTTCGTACTCTCGTGTGCTCTGGAATCCGCCGGTGATGCCAGAGAGTACAACATTTCTGCGTGCCCCGTGGCACACAATTTGTCCACTCGCTTGCAAATTTCAGGTTGCTCTGGCTCCATGAGAGCGCGGAGGCGCGCTTTTGTCTGGGCCAAGATGATCATTTAACGGAGTGTGCACACAGATGCACACATGCATGAAGGAACACCACACAAGCGAGGCAGCAAGTTAGCGAATTCGTCAGCTTAGGGTGATGGCTGTGTACACACGAACCTCGGTGAAGAGAACACCTGATGTGTCAAGGATTTCTTGCAGCGGGCTGTCGCCGAACCAATCTTCGAACGGCTTGCCTTTGTCACTGCCCCCGCGTCCAGGCGCGTAGTCGGAGCCAAGGAGCCCAGTCGTGGTGTATCGGGAGGCTTCCAAGGCGCCAGGATACCCTGCAAACCACTCATGAATAGGTTGCAAGGGTAGGTCCTTGGGTGCCTCAGAGTGAAGCTGGTAGTTGCGACTCGCGGAACCAAACTCTTTGTGGAGCTTTTCGATTTCCGCGACAGAGTATGCCATCGCCGCCGCCAACAGCGTGTTGCCGTATCCGCTGTTGTTGCGCTCCAGCGCGACGGCGCGTCGGAGACACTCGATTTCTCCAGACTTGCTCTGCATGTGCCTGCGAACTGAAGAGAGCTCGAAACAGTGCTGCGCTTTCTCCAAGTCTTCCACCCTCATCGAAGTCAGCTTCATGTAAAGTTTGGCGCCCTCCGCGCGGGCCTCGCGCATGTGTTTTGTGGGCGCTGCGTTTCCGTTGCCTTCCGTGGCGAACTTCATGAGTGCGTCTGCAAGACGTTCCATCATTTTCGGCGAGTTCGGATCGACCTTCATGCCGTACTCTAGCGTGGCGATACACTCCGTCAAGTCATTGATGCGATCCAGGAGCTTGGCTCGATTTATGATGGCTTCTGGATGAGGAGGTCCCACGTTAACCGAGCACTCCACGGCGTAGCACATGTCCCAATACTTGGAGCGGTCGCCGTTGCGAAGTTGGTCTTCGAGCACGGTGACCTCCTCGAACCAACTCTGCGAGTCGCTGTGCTTGCCGCACATTCGTTCGGGGTCGAACACTTCGGGGAGCCCCTGCACGACGGCTAGACCGTGGTCGAGGAAGCCGTTGTCGAACACCGGCGGGAAGTCGAAGTCTGGCGATTTCCGCGACGTCTTGGAGATGGTGGACGACCGGGACGACCGGGATGAGCGTTGCTGCGACGACGACGAGCTCTGGCGACGGGTGCTTCTTGACGACTGCCGCCGTCTGGAGTTGGAGCCTTTGGCCGTCGCGAGATACGGCGCTGCGGCAGAGTCGACGCGTCCGTTGCTGCGAACTCGTGATTCCATGCGCTGCGCGAGTGCGCTGTTGCCGTGGAATGCGACGTGCAAGGCCAATCCACAGAGGACGAGCCATCGCCCGAGCGTTGCAGCTGGCATTGTGACCTTGAAGCACCACCTTGTGACCTTACATTCCACTCAAGGTCGATCTTTTTGTCAACAATTAAACAATAAACGACGTCGGGAAATATTCACGAAACCATACACATCTTGTGCAAACCTCCGTCTTTGCGACGGGCCCGCGATCAATCCTGATCGTCGTTACGACATGCTGCATCATCATCCCCGTCCAGCCGAGGGTCACAGCGGTTGCGTCCCGTTGCAATCTCATCGCGCGGAGCTGGGCGCGGTTACGGTCGTCGTCGTCGTCGTCGTTGTTGGTTGCTTGCGACTTTGGCGAGCTCTCTCTGTACGGTTGCGCCGATCAACGAATCGGTACATCCATTACGCGGACGCGCATTAAGGCACTCCCATGCCCCTTGCGCGCCTCTACCGCGCGCCTTGCGTTGCACAACTAAAAGAGAGAGAGCGAAGTGCTTGCACGCCGCAACGAACGTCGCAACCCTTCACCGTTCACCGTTGCCATGCAATTGGTTCGCCCTCGCTCCATCCGTTGATGATCGATCCGTCGATGCAGCGATGCATTCGTCCATTGGTTGACGGCATGCATGGGCCACGCATCAACGAACAGCAGCAACCAGCCGACGAACTGCACTCGTCGACTCCTCCACCTCCTCCGCTTTTGCTTCGCGTCGCTTCGCGTCGCTTCGCTTGGTCGTTCTCTCCTTTCTTTCGCTTCGTTGGTTCGTTTGTTCATTCGTTCATTCGCATCGTTTGTTCATTCGTTCATTCGCATCGTTCGTTCTCATCGTTCGTTGGCATCGTCGGCATCGTTCGTTCGTTCGTTCGTTCGTTCGTCGTTCGGACGTTCGTTCGTTCGTTCGTCGTCGTTGCATCGTTGCATCGTTGCATCGTTGCATCGTTGCATCGTTGCATCGTTGCATCATTGCATCATTGCATCGTTGCATCGTTGGCTGGCACCAGCGCAAGCATCCACACTGCGTCGTTCTATTCGTCAATGCGCCGCACGCCGAGTGCAACGGGTCCTTAGTAGTTAGACACCGCAAGCCTCAACCTTGCTGGCAGCAAATCGAACCCCGAGACTGTGGCCGCCGTGGTCGTTCTGTTCACGCTGGCATAGCGTGCCGTGATTGGTGTGACTGTCGGTGTTCAGTTGCCGCTAAGGTCGTCGCATTGATCTTTCGATTGTGCACACCAAGACCGTACTCAGTCTTCGTTGACATCTTGCGAGGCTATTGATGGTGCCTCGTTGCTGCCAGGCATTCGAGAGCTGGGGCATGTCTACACATAAATGCGGTGGAAGAATTATTGGCATGTGGGTTGTCGTGCTGAATCACGTACGTGCTGCTCAGTGACACTCACAAAGCGCAAAGCAGCCAGAAGAACAACTTTCCTGGTAGCTCTGTGTTATCCTGCACACCGTGTAGCACATCCCACCATGACTCTCCTCCGCGTTTGTTGTGTGTTGACGGCGCTGTCGTTTGCACTCGTCACCTTCGGCGCTTCCACGGAGGATGACTCCGAGGCCGCCGCGCTCGCGACGCTGGCTGCAGCGCTCGCAGACACCCAGCGATCGATCGCCAAAGCACAATCGGCCGTCCAGGACTTTCAAGAGCAGCACAGCGACCTGCTGGCCGTGCACTCTGCGCTGCAGCTATCCCACAGCACTTTGAGTGCAGACCACAAGCAACTCGCCACTGTCTTTGACAACGTGGCATCACTGCATGCCAATGAGCAGGATTTTCAACGACGAACACTGGCCAGCAACGTCATGTGCAAGGACTACGACGACGCCCATTTAATTGCGGACGGCGCCGTCGTTTTCGAAGGCGACGCCATCGTGGTGAGTGGCGATGAGCAAGTGAGTGTGGCGGACGCCGTCGCCACTGCAACGAGCAATGCCGTCGCCGTTGACGCCCTGCGTGACTGGATGTGCCTGCCGAGCAGTTCCGGCACGCTCGCGAAGTTGTATCAGTCGGTGAGCACGCTGTCCGCAACATCAGCTAGCGCGTTTCAAGTGGGCAACACGACCTTCCTCGCCGTGACCAACACTTACAACGGGTCCTCGTTCGAAGTCGAGTCTGCCGTGTATCGGTTCAACGAGACAACAACAGAGTTCGAGCTGTTTCAAGATATCCCCACCAGCGGCGCTAGCCTGTTGCGTTCCTTCAGTATCGGTGAGAGGGACTTCCTTGCGGTGGCAAACCAACAGCAGGACGGCTCGTTGGTGGTGCAGTCACCGGTGTTAATCTACAACACCTCGTCGGCGCGTTTCAAAGTGTTCCAGCAGTTCGAAACGCTCGGCGCTCGTGCTTGGGAGCATTTCCGCATTGGAGGCACGGACTTCCTGGCAGTGGCGAACATGCAGAATGACACCTCCGACCAGGTACAGTCCGTGGTGTATCGATACGACAATGTCACAGAGTCATTCGAGCCGTTTCAGGCGATTAACACCAGCGGCGCAATTGATTGGGAGCATATTGCCACCGGCAATGCAGACTTTCTTGCCGTGGCCAACTATCGCACAAGCAACACGTACAATGTCAAGCCGGTGGTCTACGTCTACAACAGCACGTCGGCGCAGTTCGAGTTCTTCCAGGAAATCGACGTCACAGGCGTCGTCGATCTCGAGCACTTCCGCATCGGAGACGTCGACTTTCTTGCCGTCATGAGCTACTACGACGGTAGCAGTTACGCGGTGGAGTCGGCGGTGTACCGGTATGACAACGCCGCAGATATGTTCGTGCCGTTTCAGGTTTTGGACACGATCGGCGCCCTCGACTGCGAGCCTTTCCAAATCGGAGACACGACCTTCCTCGCAGTTGCCAATTACTACGACGGCTCCTCCAACGATGTGGAATCGGTCGTGTACCGCTACGACGAAGTGGCGACGAGATTCCAGCCGTTCCAAAGCATCAGCACGGGTGGTGCCCGTGACTGGGAGTACTTCAGCGTGGGGGAGACGCACTTCCTGGCCCTCTCGGAGTATGTGTGGGGCACGAGCAGTGGTGTGACATCCGTTTTCCTCTGCGACGCGTTTTGCTTCACGCAGCAGGAATGATCTGCTGTCCGGTGTGAGCAACTTTCGACGTCCTCCGTACTTCCGCGTTGATACGTTCCTGCCGCATCCCGAATGAAACAAACACGATGCCATTCGTTGGATTCGAGCACCTCGACGTGTCGGCATTCATTAGCATCCAGTGATGCTGTCTATCGTACTCGAGCATGCTTTCAACGTGGACCTTGTGCGCGAATGAATGCCGTTGCATGACCTCCGGATGCCGACGCTGTACTTTCGCTGAGATTGCGTCTGTGATCGCTTTCTATATACATGTAATGTCAGCTATTGCAATTTTAATCGTGTCTGATCTATCTGCGCCATGTGTGGGTGCTTTGGACAGCCACAATGCGCATTGCATGCAGCGAACGTGCGAGCGTGCGCGTGTGTCGGTTCGTTCGTGCGTGGCAAGACTTTGTCGGTGCCGGAGGGCTCGACGTTGGCAGTAGTGAACTAGAACAGGGTATTGTGCATCGGTAGGCCAAGCCAAGTGACAAAGATAGTAAGTTGATGGCGGAGGAGGTCTATGCGATTTCGAACAACGAACGGACTTTGCAACTTACGGAGGACAAGAGCGAATAGAGGAAGTTCGCAACGAAGGAACGATGGATCTTCCGAACGAACGACCGATGTTCCGAACGAACTTTCGCATGAAAGAATTAACTTTCGAAACGACGAACGAGCGAGCGAACGCTCATTGGAAGGGATAAACTGTTCGAAACAACGTTGGAACTTTGTAACGAACGAACAAACGCACTTTGCAACGAACGAACTTTGGAACTCGCAACGAGCGAACTTTGGAACTTTGCAACCAACGAACTTCGAAACTTTGCAACGAACGAACTTTGCAACGAACGGACTTTGGAACTTTGCAACGAACGGACTTTTGGAACTTTGCAACGAACGAACAAACGGACGGAAGGACGAACTTTTGGATTGAAGCAAGGAGACGACGCAGGGACGGCAAACGAACGACAAACGAACGTCAAACGAACGAACTTTGCAACGAACTTTGCAACGAACTTTGCAACGAACGAACGAACTTTGCAACGAACGAACGAACTTTGCAACGAACGAACGAACTTAGCAACGAACGAACGAACGAACGAACGAACGAACGAACGAACGAACGAACGAACGAACGA
>ENA-OWNT01002859-OWNT01002859.1-seawater-metagenome-genome-assembly--contig:-NODE-2859-length-17151-cov-10.421987_pt1 | contig 17151 bp, 11 predicted proteins | sample MGYA00238136_ERZ651165 | MGnify/ENA primary metagenome ERZ651165 (study PRJEB26861, sample SAMN08777766) | seawater metagenome | isolation source: coastal seawater | place: USA: Florida | collected...
TTTCACGAGTTCATGGGTTTGCAAGAGCAGATCTTGAAATGTGATGCTTTGTTAGAGGTGGTGAAAGCGATTGAAGAAATGGCGAAGTCGCTTGGCTTAGTGGCGTATGTGCGTTTATTTGATAGTGAATTGAGCTACTACCAGCTAAATAAAGACTCTTTTCAGCGTTTTTCGACCAATCACCTCAATGGTAAAGACGCGTACTTAGGCCGTATGCGTAAAGTCGACCGTGAACTCTTGTTTGGTGACAACAGCCATGCACCCGAAATGGGGTCTTACGTCGTGCTACCGCTGTACGGAAAATCTCCGCAAGGGATTTTAGCGTTTTCAAGCAACGATGGTGGGCATTTCCAGCCGCATATGGATACCTTATTTTTGCGTCACCTTGCGCTTGTTCTTTCACACTTAATTCAATACCTCCCTTGGCAGAATGAAGAAGACAAACGAATCAGCAGTACCTCTGCCTAACAGCCTTCAAAAGCCCCTTGAACGTTTCTATGAATATCTAAGAAGCGAAAAGGGGTTGAGCTTACATACCCAACGAAACTACAAGCAGCAGTTAGAAACCATGGCTCAGCATCTTGTACACCTAGGGTTAAAAGAGTGGTCGCAGGTTGATGCTGGCTGGGTCCGTCAACTCGCAAGTAAAGGCATGCGCGATGGCATGAAAGCCAGTAGCTTAGCGACGCGATTGTCTTCCCTGCGTAGTTTTTTTGATTTCCTCATCTTGCGCGGTGAGATCAGTGCCAATCCGGCCAAAGGGGTCTCTGCACCACGTAAAAAACGGCCGTTGCCAAAAAACTTGGATGTGGATGAAGTTGGTCAGCTTCTTGAAGTCGATGAGTCGGACCCATTATCGGTGCGTGATCGTGCGATGATGGAGCTGATGTACGGCGCAGGACTACGACTGGCCGAAATGGTCAGCGTCAACGTTAAAGACGTAAGATTGTCGTCTGGTGAGCTGAGAGTGGTGGGTAAAGGGGATAAAGAGCGCAAAGTTCCGTTTTCTGGCATGGCAGCAGAGTGGGTCGGCAAGTGGTTAAAAGTCCGCGGTGCGCTGGCCGATCCGGGGGAGCCCGCGTTGTTTGTCTCTAAACTCGGTGTGCGAATTTCGCATCGCAACGTACAGAAGCGTATGGCCGAGTGGGGACAAAAGCAGTCGGTGGCCAGCCATATTAGCCCACACAAACTGCGTCACTCATTTGCCACACACGTGCTAGAGTCGAGTAATAACCTTCGTGCTGTGCAAGAGCTGCTAGGGCATGAGAATATTTCGACCACGCAGATCTATACTCACTTGGATTTTCAACATTTAGCCGAGGTGTACGACCAAGCGCACCCAAGAGCGAAAAAGAAAGGAAAAGACTGATGCAGTTTTATCGCCACTTAGGTCCTATTCAAGCCATGACGTTTGATTTAGATGACACTCTCTATGACAACCGTCCGGTTATTCGTCAAGTAGAAGCGCAAATGGTGGCGTGGCTGCACAAGTACCATCCTATTTCTGCGATAAAACCACTCAGCTGGTGGCACCACATCAAACGCCAAGTGGCTCAAGAAGACGATTGGCTACCTAACGATGTTACCTTATGGCGCTTCAAGCAGATTGAACATGGCTTAACGCTGTTGGGATATGAGCCCGCGCAAGCGACACAGGCCGCCAATGACGCGATTGAGGAAGTTCTGCGTTTACGCAGTGATTTCACTGTACCGCAAAAAGCGCACTCCATTCTTGGACAATTGGCCGAGCGAATCCCCTTAGTGGCGATTACCAACGGCAATGTGGATGTGAAAAGAATCGGACTCGACCCTTACTTCTCATTAACCTTAAAAGCCGGTCCCGATGGGTACGCAAAGCCGCACCCTGATTTGTTTCAAAAAGCGGCTCAACACCTGAACTTACCCAATGAATCGATCCTTCATGTCGGGGATCACTTAGTCACGGATGTGCTTGGTGCTAAGAACAGTGGTTTTTCCGCCTGTTGGTTTAATGAGGGCGAGGAAGACATCTTCAACCTAACGAAAGCAAAGGTTCTACCAGATGTAGAAGTAAAATGTTTAAAGGATTTGTTACTTTTCATTGAGAGATAAGTCAATTCTGCTAGATTATATGCTCACTCTCTTTTCGCATGTAGATTGGGATATAAGCGAAATCACTCTTTAGGCATTTCAATGCCTTAGGATAACAGAATGCACACTTACTCAACGTTGGTATCGGATGACCAACAGTTAATAACCTTTTTAAAGCAATTCTCTAAGCACAGTGGCGGCTCATACTTAATACAGGTCTTGTCATCGCAGACCGAAAAAGTTGCAACTGGCTACGCTTCCCTTTTAAGTGCGCATTTTCCAGAGAGCGAAATTATTGGTCACAGCACTCGGCATGTCATCTTTGAAGGACAAATTCATGACAACAGCAGTTTGATTGCGATTTCTCAATTCCAACATACGCAACTTTCTTCTGCCGTGGTGGCGTTAAATCATCATCCATCACAAGAGGCCCAGGCGCTCGCCGAGCAGCTTAACCTTCAGCCCTCAACTAAGCTGGTGATCAGCTTTTCTCAGTTAAACGCAAGCTGGGAATCCCATATCTACAATCTCTTTGGTGAAAAATACGATATTCCCGTGTGTGGTGGGCTCGCGATCAGCGTGGATGACAGAAAACCGTGGTTACTAAAAGGTGATACGCTGTATCACAATGCCACGGTTGCTATTGCCTTACACAGTGACGTTCTGCAAGTATGGCGTAATGCCTTTTCAGAATGGAATGCCATTGGTACGCCACTGCGTATTACGGAGGCACATGGCAATCTCATCCGCTCTATCAACTATGAGCCGACCTTGTCCGTATACCAAGCTCGTCTATCCGATAATCGCGCACTGACGTTAGAGCAAATCCAAAGTTTTCCGTTGCAGCGCGATAACCAACAAATTTGTTTGCCGACCAACCTGTGTACCGATGGCAGTATTGAGTTCGACCAACCGGTCGCTCTGGGTGAGGAGATGCGCCTGTGCTACAACCATCCCTCTTTGACGTTGGAGCAAGTTCGCCATGACATGCAAACGTTGGCAGAGCACAACCCTGAGTCTATTTTTATCTACAACTGTGAGTCCCGCCTGAACTTCATCGAAGGTGCGACGGAAATTAAGCTGTTTGATAAGTTTGACTCGTGTTGTGGCTCTTTTTGTCAGGGGGAGCTCTACCGCCACGAGCAACAAAGTATTTTGAGTCACAGCATGACTTACGTGGCACTCAGTGAAGACAGCTCAAGGCCCGCACTGGACGTTGATATTGACAAAGATGTCCCTATTTCGCCCCTGTTTCACTTAATTCGTCACTCCATTGACGAGTTGAATGACCAGCGCATCGACGTGGAAAATAAGCTCGCCAAGCAGACAGAAAAGCTGATTAACAGCTATCGCATTGACAAGCATACCGGGTTAAAAAACCGCGTTGCTTTGCAAGAGCGACTCAAGTCCGTCGATAAATCGGAACACATCATTACCCTGAAACTGACCAGTTTCCATCAAGTGAACGAAAAGTACGGCTATCAAGTAGCGGATGAACTCATCCATGACTTGAGTGAGTATTTTGTTGAGCGACTGAAGCGTAAGCGCGGTAATGAATTCGTAGACAATTTTTACTACATAGGCACGGCTGAATGGGCCATCGTCTTTCGTTCCAATATGCGCAGCGAGTTGATCAAGCGAGAGTTCTCGCGCTTTGTTGACCAGATTGAACATATCAATTTTGAGCCCTACGGGTTACCGGAAGTTGATCACCTTTCTGTCTCTATTATTGGCGGCATCGCCAGCGTCGCTGACTTTCCAGATATTTCCGGTGATGAGTTGTTACTCAAGGCCATCGATGCAAGGCGACAAGGAAAGGTGCGCAATACTCATTTCACCAATGCGAAAGACTGTGCGGTGACCAAAGACGAATATCAGGATCGGTTGGAGCTGATGGGCATCGTGAGCCGCGCGATTTTAAATCAGCGAATCATCACCTTCAGTCAGCCAATTTTTGCCGCCCATAGCCGAGAACAGGCTTCGCAAGAATGTCTGGTACGGATTGAAGACGAAGGAGAAATTATCTCTCCCGGCCGTTTTCTTCCCATCATTGAAGGGACTCATCTGTATACGCGTTTAAGCCGTTACATGATGGAATCCACCTTGGGTTACATGGCCAATCGGCAAGAGTCGTTTTCAATCAACCTCTCGCCCCAAGATATGCTGAGTGACAAAACCTTGTATCTGCTTGAGCAAGCAGTCCTTAAAATAAATGATCCTCGCCGATTAGGCATTGAAGTGTTGGAGTCCGAGCAAATTAAAGACTTTGCCCGCATGAAAGAAGTCTGTGGGCACTTTAGTAAAATGGGCGTACGGATTGTGGTGGATGACTTTGGTTCGGGGTACTCAAATATTGATGAAATTTTGCGACTGGAGCCCGATGTGATTAAGTTGGATGGCAGTTTGATTAAGACCATCGATAAAGACCAGAAGCAGCGCCAAATTACCGGACAATTGGTGCAGTTGTGTAAGGTAATGAACGCCAAAACGGTGGCTGAGTTTGTGCACAACCAAGAAGTCTGTCGCGTCGCGGAAGAGTTAGGGGTCGACTACCTGCAAGGCTTTTACCTAGCGGAGCCGACACGCCTGTTTTAACTTTTGTATGGATGGCCGCTTTTGTCGGCCTGAAACACTTGCATGTAATGGGTAAAAAATTGCATTAAACGATCGGCTTGCTCTTCCTCTCCTAATGCTCTGATCACTTCAGCGCCGACTTCCAATGTGCACAGATGGCCCTCATTTTGATTACGACGCAACTGGTAGACCGAGCTGGTGGTCGGGGTGATGTGTACCAGTGGCAAGGCCTGAAGCCAGGCACTTTTTCGTAGCATTTTTTTCGCTTCTTGCCATGTCCCATCTAAGACGATAAATAGCGGTTTTTTCCGCGTTTGCTTGACGGTATCGCTATGGACGCGGCTGACCGAGATGCTCCACTCGGACCGGAAACGGCGGCTCGCGTTGATCCACGCCCCGGCCGGTTTTGGCAAGTCGACCCTTGCCGCCCAATGGATGGAAAGCCTGGCGTCCCAAGGCCTCGTCACCGTCTGGTTGTCCTTGGACCGGGACGACAACAACACCATCTGGTTCCTTTCCCATCTGCTTCAGGCAATCCGCAAAGCGCGGCCCGGGCTCGATGAGGAACTGCAGCAATTGCTGGAAGAGCGGCCCGACGACGCTGAGCAATACGTGGTTCCCGCTCTCATCAACACCATCGATGAGGGCGGCCAGGACATCGTCATCACCCTGGATGACTGGCATCTGGTCACGGAGCCCAGAACCATGGCGGTAGTCGAACGGCTGCTGGATGCCGGCGGCTCACATCTGTCCTTCATCATTACCAGCCGCACCCGCTCGGGCCTCCCTCTGGGCCGGCTTATGGTGCGGGACCAGCTACTCGAAGTGGACGCGGTTGCGCTGAGGTTCGATGAAAACGAATCCCAGGACTTCCTGGTTGGCATCAATCGGCTCGATTTGGATGCGGGAGACGTGGCCAGCCTCCACCGGACGACTGAGGGCTGGATCGCTGCGCTGCAGCTGGTCTCGCTGTCCCTTAGGGACCACCGCGAGGCCTCAGAACTGATCGAACGGCTCTCCGGCAGGCACGCGTCCATTGGTGAATATCTGGCCGAAAACGTCCTCGACACCCTCGATCCCGAGACGCTGGATTTCCTCCTCATGACGTCGGTTCCGGAACGGCTGTGCGCGGGGCTGGCCTCCGCCCTCTCGGGGGTGGAGCTAGGCCAGGCCATGCTGGAGAAGATACAGGCCCAGGATCTTTTCCTGCAGCCGCTTGACGAGGACGGCACGTGGTACCGCTATCACCACTTGTTCGAGGACTACCTGCGCCGCCGCCTTGAGCGCGATTACCCGGGCCGGACCAAGGAATTGAACCTGGTCGCTGCCCACTGGTACTCGGATAACGGCTTCCCCAGCGACGCAGTGGACCATGCCCTCGCCGCCGGGGACGTGGAACTCGCGGTGGAGATCGTCGAATTCCGCGCAATGTGGCTGGTGGAACACTCCAGCATGTCGACCCTGTTGGCTCTCGTCGGCAAGATCCCGGCCGGCCACGTGGCCGGGCAAGCCCGGCTCCAGACGGCGATAGCCTGGGCCCATACACTGCTTCACCAATCTGCAGCGGCGCAGAGTGCCTTGGACCTGGCCGAAGCCGTGATGCCCGCCGATGCGACGCTAACCGAACATGACCGTTTTGAACTGGGCGTCGAAGGGCTCGTCGTTCAGAGCTGCATCGACATGTACGGCGACAGAGTGAATCACGTGGATGAATTGGACGAGAAGTGCTTCGCCCAAGCGGACCGGCTCCGGCCCTGGATCGTCTCCGTGGCCGCGAACGTCTCAACGTTCAAGAAGATCCACGACGGCGAGTACCTTCTCGCTTTGGAACAACAGCGCTGGGCCGCGAAGTTCCACGGCCTCACCTCGGGCCCCTTCAGCGGCGTGTACGGACAGTGTTTCGCGGGTCTTGCCGCTTACGCCCTGCTCGATCTGGACCGCGTGGACCAGCACTTTAGGGCGGCCGTGGAACTTGGCCGGCGCAAGGCGGGGAGATACTCGCATGCGGCGCGGCTGGCGGGAGCGATGATGGGCCAGCTCCTCTATGAACGCGGCGAACTCGACAAGGCCGAGAAGTTACTGGAAGAAACCCGCGAGCTGGGTTCCGAAGGCGGGGTGGTGGACTTCATGGTGTCCACATACGCCACGCTGGCAAGAATAAAAGCACTCCGGGGGGACACACCACGGGCCCGGGAAATACTTGATGAAGGCGATCTGGTGGCCGACAGTCTCGGCCTGGACCGGCTCAAACTCGTCATGAATCTGGAACGCGTGCAGTTGGGAATCAGCCCCCGGACCATCGACGCCGAACCCCACCGTGACGTCCTGGGCGCAGCGGCTGCCCAGGAAGCGGCGGACGCCAGCGAACCTCGGCTGGAAGGACTCGCCGAGACCAAGCACCAGATCCAGCTGGCCACGCAACTGCGGTCCGCCATGGCTGACGGCGAGCACCAGGGCACGGACTCCCCCCGCAAACAGGACACGGTGAAAGGCGCCCGCCACTTGCTGTCCCGGGCGGCAGCCTACCTGGGGCCGAGGGCAGAATTGAATGCCCGGATCCTGCTGGCGGGCGCGCTCGAACAGGCGGGGAACCGGGAGGAAGCCGAAGCGACGCTCCGGCCGGCCCTGGAGACGTGTTCGCGGCTGGGCCTGGTCCGACCCGTGCTCGATGGCGGCGCAAGCTGTCTGGAGCTGGTTCGTGCTATCTCGGCCAGGCTGCGGCGCGAGCCCGCCTGGGACAGTGGTGGCCACGAGCTACCGCGTTTCCTCAGCATCCTGATCCGGCTGGATTCCCAGGCGAAGACCAACCGCGACGCCGGGTGGTCAGCAGAGCCAGTCGCTTCCACCACCGGCCCGGGCACCTTGTCCGTTCCGGAACCGGGCTTGTCGCAACGCGAACAGATGATCCTGCGGCTTGTCGAGCAAGAACGGTCCAACCGCGAAATCGCCCAGGAGCTCCATCTGGGCATCAACACCGTCAAGTGGTACCTCAAGAGCCTGTTCAACACTTTCGGAGTCAGTGACCGAAGGGCCTGTGTCACGGAGGCCCGACGCCGGCACCTGCTCCCGTCGAAGTAGCCAGAGTGCAGTTACCCCAGGGCTTCCAGTCTGGCCAGTACGCCCTCCGGTGAAGCGGCGCTGGGGATCTCGCCCAGGTAGAAGTCCCCGGCAGGGAGTTCCACGTCGGGCTCGAGCCAGAACCCTGCGGGAATATAGGCGCCCACCGCAGCGCCCTCTTGCAGGCGCGCCTGATCGTCGTCGAGCTGCCCCAGCGTCCAACGGTAGTTGACGGCCAGATTGGCAATCGGGGTATAGGCCCCGAGCGGCACCGTCACGTTGCGCGGGGACCCGGCGGGAGTCCGGTTGTCCAGCAAGAGCCCTGCGATGGGCAGCCCGGCGAAGGCCCGCAGCCAGTCGCTGACATACATGGAGGCGTTCTCGGCGTTGTCGGCGTCAAGCCCGCTGGTGTCGTCCGCGCCCGAGAAGTGGTGCGTGCCAAGGAGCCATTCCATCGGCGAGGGGATGCGCAGGACCACTGGCTGGCGGGCTGTCTTGGCGAACGTGGTGGCAAAGTCCAGCACTGCCCGGTTGACGTCGTCGTCCCCCAGCAAGGTCCGCAGGGCGTAACCGGTCCGCGATCTGGCCGCCATGGCGGTCTCGAGGCCGGTGTTACCGGCGGTCAGATGGCCATAGAGCCGGTTCAGGTCCAGGAGTGCGGTGTCCGGCCGGAGCAGCCCCTGTGCCTGAGCGAAGAAGGCCGCGTAAGCGGTGGCGTTGTCCCATGGGACGGGACGGCCGCGAAGAATCACGGAAGACGCGTAGTCGTGGTGGTCGAACACCACGGCTTTCGGCCGGCCCGACGCAGGGGCGGCAACAACATTTGCAAGTGTGGCGGCAGTGGTGGTGGTGGTGGTCATGACGTCTCTCTCCGGACTTTGGCTGCGAAAGGCCTCCGGCGCCGCACGGTCCAGGATTCCGGAGCATGCGGCGCTGGAGGCTTATTGGGTTGATGCGTCCTAAGTCGGGACGCTGACGGACTAGGACTTGCGGTGTACGACTTCCCCGTGCTTTGTTTCCAGCTCGCGGATCCGGTCCTCCAGCGCGGTGATCTTCACTTCCCTGCGGTCCGGGAGCATGATCAGCGGAAGCTTGTCGATGGTCGCCTTGACCCGTTCCGGGCCGTTGTTGGTGAAATGGGTAGCGGTGAGCTCTTCCGTGTCGTCGCCCCAGGACCCGTAGTAGAGCAGATCCTTGGGGGGTTCGGCCTTCACATAGCCCTCGAGAAACTCCTTGTACGGCTTGCCGCGCGCGATTCGGGCCTGCCTGGCATCATGACGCAGCTGGGTGGTTGCCTCCTGGTCCACCACGAAGGTGTCAGGATTCCAGACGACGCCGTAGATGCTGGTGGCGACGTTCGCTGATATGCGGCCGAGCTCCAGGTCCTTGGCGACCGCCTCGGGGTCGCGTTCCAGGACGTCCCCGTAGCCACCGCCGGAACCCTGCGCGATCATGTACAGCTCACCGTCCTTTGCGACGTCGAACTGCAGGCCCATGTGGGCGGTGCTGTACTTGCCGCCCTCGTAGGGCTGATCGTTCATGATCCGTTCCATGGACAAGTCGAACTTGCTGGAGTCCTTGCGGATGATGTCGTAGATGTTGATGCCCTTGACCATGGCAAGCGGGTTTGTGCTGCAACCATAACCACCGAACATCCCGGTGACGGATGAGAACTTGGACCCCGAGGTGACCGTCATGAAGCCCCACATCGGCGTTCCTTCGGCGGCGACGATCATCTCGTAGCCCATTCCGCCGCTGTTCTTGCCGAAGCCCTGGTTGTCGCGGACGATCCGTTTGCTGACCAGCTGCATGAAAGGAACTTCCTCCTCCATGACTTCCTGTTCAGCGGTGTCAGCCATGGCGCAGAACAGCGGGGAAACGGCATCTTCACCATCCCGGAATGCTTTGGCCCCGCCGCCCATCCCGTTGAGGTCCGCACACAAGTTGCCCACCTGGTCCCCGTGCTGGGTCAGGCCGCCCCAGAGGAAGGTGTTGATCTGGTTGAACCACGGGGCCAGAACGTTGGAGAATTTCTCCGGGTTGGAGAACTGCATCTTGGCGAAGGCCGTCTGCAGGGCCGAGAACCCGCGGAACGAGGCCTGCAGCGACTGCCCCATCGGCGCATCGTAACCGGCGTCAGCCCAGGTGTGTTCATCCGAGATGATGTCGATGGGCGACATCGCCGAAGTACACCGCGGCAGGTCCGGCCACCAGAATGCAAGGATCGCCTGCATCATCATCGATTTGACCGAACACAGCGGGGAATTGATGGCCCGATTGAGGATTTCCGGGCCCGTTCCCCTCAGATCGACCGTCATCTTGTCGCCCTTGACCGTCACCTTGCAGGCGAATTTGATCAGGATGTTTTCTTTGAGCGTGGAGTCCATGAATTGGTTGAAGGCCACGGTTCCGTCGGGGAGCTCGCTGATGCGGCGTTTAACTTCCTGCTCCACGTCCTCGACTGTGACTCGCAGCGCGGCTACGAACGTCTCAACGCCCACTTCTTCAATGATGCTGTCCACGCGTTCCTGGATCCGCTGAACGGCACCGATCTTGACCTTGAGGTCCGCCAGCTGCAGTTTGGGGTCGCGGACCGAGTGCTGAAGGAAGGTCAGCAAATCCCGGCGCAGCTCGCCCTTTTCGACGATCTTGAACGGGGACATCCGCAGTCCGTCGTCGAACGGGGTCTCCGAACCTGACGGCATTCCGCCTGGCTCGCAGGCGCCGTTCTCACCTTCATGGATCGTTGCCGCGACCCACGCGATGATCTTGCCGTCGCGCATGATCGGGGTGATCATCGACTGGTCCGTGTTGTGGACGTTCCCGTACCGGGCATCATTGTGGATGAACCCGTCGCCGGGGTTGATCCCCACGGTCGGTTCGTCCTTCCAGTACTTCATGATGTAGCGGATCGGATGATGCAGGATCGCAGAGAACGCGATGACTCCGTGGCAGGACAGGTAGGTGACGTCCCCCTCGGCGGTGTAGATCGCCGTCGTCAGGTCCCCCCACTTTGCGCCTGGGGCGGCCCCCATGGCCTCGCACATTTCGTAGCCTTCGTCGAGGGCGCCGGCAAGTCGTTTGCGAATGCGGTCGACCTTAATGGGGTCCACGCCCTTGGCGATGCACTCCTCCTCGTAGGCCGAGCGGGAGGTGATCTGGTGACTGCGCATGATGGCCGGGTCCGGGCCGAGGAAGAGGGTGGTTTCGTCCATGAACTGGTCGACCCACTGCTGTTCCTGGGCGGTCAGCGGCTGGGCCGCGTCGCCGGCTGCAACTTCGGCTGCATCTCCGGCTGCATCTCCGGCTGCATCTCTGGCTGCGCCGGAGGTGCTGTTTTCATTTGCTGTAAGCGTCATTGCTGTCTAGCTCCTTCAATGGGAAGCGGGAAGGGAGGTTGGGGATCCGCCAGCACGGATCAGTCCTTGAGGAACCACACGGCGCCCTGGGATGTCGGCTCCAGGCGCCACGCCGGCTCGACGAGATAGGTGGTGTTTTCGGTCGTCACGATCGCCGGGCCGTGGATGACATGCTGATGATGCAGGGCCTCGGCGTCATAGACGGGGGTGTCGACGGCTCCGTCGATTTTCACGAAGTGGACCTGCCGCGTGCCGATCGGCGACGGCATGGTCCGGTCATGCCCGGAGTCGATCGAGTCGAACTTAACTACGTCACCGTCCACGTAGGACGAAACCCGCACGGTCTGTGCCCTGATCCCGGCTTCGGGGGCCTGGCTGCCGGCTCCGTAGCGCTGGCCGTAGATCTCGGAGAACGTCCGGATCAGATGGAGCACGTCGGCGACGCCGTCCACACGGTTGATGTCGAAGACGACGGCCGTGGTCACCAGCTGGTTGCCATAACGCAGGTCCATCTCGAGGCTGTGGCGGATGTTCTCAGGGTTGTAGCCCTGACGGACCAGGTCTTCCCTGCCCTTGGCCTCGAGCTCCTGGATGACACGGTTCAGTTCGCCATAGCTCTTGTACAGGCTGCGGTCCGTGGGGTTGTACAGGACCACGTGGGAGCCCCGCTCGTGGATGTGCAGGGGTTTCATGTTGCCGGCACCGCAGGCCGAGAATACCGAGGAGAACGGCGGTGCGAGGATCCTGCGGATCCCTGCATGATCGGCGATGCCGCAGGCGTGCAGCGGGCCGTTGCCGCCATAAGCCAGCATGGTGAAGTCTTCCGGAAGATATCCTCGGACACGCAATTCTTTCGACATGCCGATCGCCATCTGCTCGTCGACCGAATTCTTGATGATCTTGGCGACCTGGATGGTGTCCATGTTCAGCTCATCGGAGAGGACCTCGTCGATGGCGTAGATGGAACGCTTCTTGTTGAGCTTGATGTAGCCGTTGGCGTAGTTGTCGGGATCGAGGTAGCCCAGGACCAGGTCCGCGTCCGTGACGGTCGGGCGGAGGCCGCCACGGTCGTAGCAGGCGGGGCCCGGGTCTGAGCCGGCCGATTCCGGCCCGATCTGCACCGAGTGGTGGATCCGGTCGTAGCTGGCGATCGAGCCGCCGCCCGCACCCAGGGTCAGCAGGTGGATCATGGGAACCGAAACCAGCCACCGTCCGATGGTCGGCTGGAAGTCGTAGTGCTTGACCCCGCCCTCAGGAACAAGGCCGATGTCGAAGGACGTGCCGCCCATATCCGTCGAGATCACGTTTCCCAGGCCGGTGCTGTCAGCCAGGTGCTGTGCAGCGCCCACGCCGGCGATAGGCCCGGAATGGATTGTCTGCAGGGCGTCTGTCGAGTTGGACTGCGCCATACCGCCAGAGTTGTGGATGACCAGCATGGGTTTGTCGTAGCCGGACGAACGCAGGTTGTTGGACAGCTGCCCCAGGGCATGGAACATGATCTCGTGCAGGAAGGCGTCCACGATCGTCGACGTCGCCCGGACGTATTCGCCTTTTCGGCCCGACACCTGGCTTCCCAGCAGGACCGGGATGGCCCCGAGTTCGTGGGCCGGGTACTCGTCGAGGATGATCTCCAGGATCTGCTGCTCATGGACCGGGTTTTCGGTCGAGTTGACCAACGAGACCACGATCGCTTCCGCTCCGGCGTCCACGAGTTCGCGCACCTGGATTCGGACATCGTCTTCCATCAGCGAAACGACGACCTTGCCGGCGGAGTTGATGCGCTCCTTCACCGAGCGGATCAGGGCGCGGGGCACCAACGGATCAGGGCGCGTGGCATCCGGCATGTTCTGCTGTTTGGAAGGATCCAGCCCTTCGCCGTAGCCACGGCCCCGGGAGAGCGGGATGGTGTCCTCGAAACCGTGGGTCACGAGGGCGCCTACCCGCGGGCCCTTGCCTTCGATGAGGGCATTGGTGCCGAGGGTGGTGGCATAACGGACGGAGTCGACTTCCTTCAGGACGAGGTCCCTGTCCAGTCCGGCACGCGCGCAGGCGAGGTCGAGTGCTTCGTTGAAGCCCTGGGCCAGGTTGTGGTGTGTTGTCAGCGCCTTTGCTTCAACATACAGGCCGTCCCAGGCGAAGAAACAGTCGGTAAATGTACCGCCGATGTCAACGGAAATTCGTTTCATGACCAGTGGTTTCCTTAGCTGTGCGAGTGAGGTGCGGACGGGGACAGGCTGTTGTAGGAACCAAGGGCCGGGCTGAAGTCGGCAACGGCCTCTTCGCCGGGTCCGTAGTTGATGACCGTCTCCGGGTTGGTTCCACGCTTCGTCCACTGTTCGCGGAGCGAGTCGATATCCCAGAGCATGTCCACGGTCGGCGGATGTCCCGGCGGCACGTACTCGGTTTCCAGCTGTGTCCCGCAACCCGGGCAGTAGAACTCGAGGATCCTGCAGAAAGTCGGGTCCGGAGCGAAGGTGAACTCGTACTTTTGCGGGTCAAGAATCGACTGGTGGATCTCTCTCGGGTCCCGGTCGTAGACCAGGGTTCCCTCCTTGTAGTTGCCCCTGGCGTCGCCGAGGTCGTGGCTGCAGACCCGGCAGGTCCACCGCTCCGTGTCGAGGTCGATGATCAGATATTCCGTCATTGGAATCCGCATAGCGTGTCTCACCTGTTTTCTTGCTGATGGTCGTGTGGGGGTCACTTCTGGATGGTGTCTGTAAGCATGAGGTCACCGGAGACGGTCACATCGAAGGTCCATCCATGCGGCACGCGGGCCGTGAAGTAGGGACCTTCCACGATGGCCGGCCCCGCGGCTGAGGCCCCGGCGGTTTGGCGCTCGAGCTCGAAAACGGGGACCTTGTCGACGTTGTCGACGGCGGAGCGGACGGTTCGAGTGGAAGTGGCGACGGCGGGCCGCTTCGCCAGCGATTCGGCTCGCCTGATCGACGCGTGCGGCAGTTCGAAGCGGGCGGTCAGGGTCAGCATGGTGTTGTGTTCGCCGCTGCCTGGCTGCGGATCGGACTCCAGGTATGGTCGCTCCGAGACCAGCTGGCCGTCGGCGTCCTCCAGCACGACATTCCATTCGAGCCGGCACTCGCCGACGTCATGGCCTTCCTGGAACATGTCCCGCGTCGCCCGGGCCAGCAGCGCCGCTTTGGCAACTCCGAACTCTCCAGGGTCCATTCCCGCCACGTTGGCCTCGTAGGTCTGCGCAATGTCCGAGAAGCCGATCCCGAAGGCCGAGAAGACCGCGGCCATCTGGGGCACGAGGACCCGGCGGACACCGGCGATCCGTGCCGCACCGCACGCACTCATGGGGCCCGCCCCACCGAACGCGGCCACCGTTGTGGCATCCGCATCCTCGACGTCGGCAGCAAAGGACTGCGCCATGCGCTCGAAGTAGGCGGCCTCCATCCGGATCAGGGCGTCGTTCAGGGTGATCCCCAAAGGTTCTGCGATGACTTCAGTGATGACGGCACGGGAACGTTCGACATCAAGGCTGAAACCTCCATCGAGGTAGGTGTCCGGATCGAGCACGCCGAGAAGCAGATTTACGTCCGTGATGGTGGCCTGCTTGCCCCCAAAACCAAAACAAGCAGGGCCGGGTGCGGCTCCGACGCTCTCGGGGCCGACGGTGATGGCGCCGTCGCGGACTGCGATGACTGAACTGCCGCCGACGCCGCTGGAGTGGACGTTGCTCATCTCGAAGGACACCGGAACTCCCTGGATGGCGCCCCTGCGATCCGTCGAGATGGTCGAGTTCTTTACCGAGCCGACATCGGTGGTGGTGCCGCCGACGTCGATCATGAGCACATGCGCAAGTCCGTAGGCCTCGGAGAGCGCCTTGGTTCCTTCCAGCCCGCCGCGGGGGCCGGAAGAGTAGGTCTTCAACGCAACGGACTTGGCCACCCGTGATGATGCTCCGTCATTGCGGTAGATGAGGAGCGGGTTCTTGACTTTGTGGTCCCGGAGCCGGTGCTCGGTGCTGTAGAGGAACCGCTCCATGGTGGGATGCAGGAATGAGTTGATGATTCCGGACCAGACACGGCGCCCCTGGACACTATCGGGGGTGAATTCCCAGGAGAACAGCATGGGTACCGAGCCCAGCAGGTGCCGTGGGAACTTCCGAAGCAGAACACCCTTGACGGCCTTCTCCTTCTCCCTGTCCGCCATCGCGATGACCAGCCTCGCGGCGCCGTCGGTCGTCAGCCGGTTGACCTGCTTGACGATTTCCGCGGATCCCTCTTCCGCGTCCGGCCCGGCGCTGATGACGGCTACTCGTGTACCGACGAGGTCTTCGAACAGCCCAGCTGCCGCCTCGCCACTGCGGAGCTCGCCGGCCAGCACGGGGCTGTCGGTGAGGATGCCAATCCGGGGACCCTTGCGCTCCACGAGGGCATTCGTTCCCTGGGTGGTGGAGTACCGGATGTGGCGGGTGGAGTGCAGAAGCCCCGGGAGGTCTTCTTCACCGAAGATGTCCTTGGAGGCCTTGGCCATCCCGTCAAAGAGGCACTGGGAGAGGTCGAAAGGTGTGGTGAGCGTCTTGGTGAACGAAAAATTCTCACCGTCCCAGACACAGATATCGGTCAGCGTCCCACCGTTGTCGATGTTAATGAGCCGTTCCATTGATACTCCTTTGTATGTTGAGGCGCGGTGACACGAGCGGCGTATTACTCAACTTGCGACTGTGATCCAAGCCACACTGAGGATTGGTTTCAGTCTGGCTCAGCAGCCGGAGTGGCCCGCAACCACCCAACGGGGTGGACTCTGCGGGGCTTGGGCGACTACCCGGGTGGCAGGAGGGGTGGTTGTCTGCGACCAAAAAGCAACGCGGGGTCAGATACGGCCCATTCCGGGGGTGCTAATGGGCCGTGTCTGACCCCGCGTTGGGTCAGGCGTAGTTGGGGTTAGGAGTCGTTGGGGTCAGGCGTAGTCGTTGTAGAAGCCGCGGCCGCTTTTGACCCCCAGCCAGCCGTTGGCGATGTACTCCTGCAGCATGGGGGCCGATTTGTTCTCGACGCCGGCCACCTCGCAATAGTGGTTCTCGATGTCCAGGACCACGTCCAGGCCCACCTCGTCCATGAAACGGAACGGGGTGATTTCGGACTTGAAAACGTCGGCGAACAACGCGTCCACGTCCCGCGGCTCCGCCACGCCCTCCGCCACGACCAGCAGCGATTCGCGCTTGATCGCCGCCCAGATCCTGTTGAAGATGAAGCCCGTACTCTGCTGGCGTACCAGGTGCGGCATCAGCGCGTACTTCGGGAGCTCGGCCATGAGCAGCTCGATGATCCGCGGGTCGGTGTGGCCGCTGGACATCAGCTCCACCGAACGGACGGCCGGCGGCATGTAGAAGTGCATGTTCAGGACACGCTCCGGGCTGCTCACGCCGCCGATGAATTCGGCGGAGGCAAACGAGGACGAGTTGCTGGCGAGCACGGCGTCCGGGGCTGCCAGGTGGTCAAGGTCGGCGAACAGGGCCTGTTTGAGGCCAAGCTTCTCGGGGACCGCCTCGACCACGAGCCACGAATCCCGGAGGGCCGCCGCGAGATCGTCCTTGGCCGCGAGCCGGACCGCCGGGCTGCCGCCAAGCTCTTCCACGGCGCGGTGGCGCTGCGTTGCGATGTACTCGAGGGCAGCCTTGGCAATGGCGAGGTCCGTGTCGTAGACGCGCACCTCGGCGCCTTGGAGCGAGAGCATCAAGGCGATGCGCCGGCCCAGGGTTCCGCCGCCGACGATGGTGATGGGCCGGTCCGCGATGTCGGCGGGGAGCGTGTAGGTCATGTCGATTCCTTTCAGGATGCTGCCGGCGAGGCGGCGGCCAGGTTAGAGCGGTTCGGATGCCCTTGGCGATCAATACAAGGCCAGGGACGGCGGCCAGCACAAGGGCCGAACCGCAGATCCGTGTGGTGTTCTTCAGCCCGAGCGACGGGGACGGGCAGGACCGCAGCCCGGCCCCGAGGGGACCTTGACGGCCCGGGCCGACTAAACTCGTTCCCAGCCCATCCACCACCATGCGAGGAGCCCCATGCGCGCCACCATCATCCACGGTCCCGGCGACATCCGAGTCGAAGACCGCGACTACCCCACG
>ENA-OWNT01002860-OWNT01002860.1-seawater-metagenome-genome-assembly--contig:-NODE-2860-length-17151-cov-5.682851_pt1 | contig 17151 bp, 11 predicted proteins | sample MGYA00238136_ERZ651165 | MGnify/ENA primary metagenome ERZ651165 (study PRJEB26861, sample SAMN08777766) | seawater metagenome | isolation source: coastal seawater | place: USA: Florida | collected...
GACGACGACGACTCGGGCGGGGACGACGACGACGCGGGCGACGACGACGACGACGACGACGACGACGATGGGGCGGGCGACGACGACGACTCCGGCGACGACGACGACAGCGCGGACGGCGCGACGTCCTGCGACTGCCAGAGCTCCGTCGGGGGCTCGTCCACCGGGCTCAGCCTGCTGCTGCTGCCGCTGCTGTTCGTGCGGCGGCGCCGCTCCTAGCAGGCCGCTGAAGAACCCCTCCCGGACAGGACCGGGAGTCGGGGATTGAGGGGATTTGGGGATTCGCGTCAGCTGGACCGGACCGCGGGGATCCCAGCCGCGAAGGCCGTCTTCGGTCTGCCTCTGAACCTGGTCCTCGCGTCTTCTGGCTTCACTCGCCTTCCAGAACTCCCGCCTTCCCGGTCATCCCCCAAATCCCCAAATCCCCCAAATCCCGGCCACCAGAACGGTCGGCTCGATGCTTCGGTGCTTCCAGCATTCCGTGCTTCATGAAGCCAGCCTGGGTCAGGACCGCCGAGCGCTGTCGTGGTCTCCGCACCCTGCTCGTGCGGCGCCGCCGCTCCTAGTCAGCAGCGTCCTCGAGCCCGTCGAGGGCTTCGTCGTCCTCCAGCCCGAGCTCGGTGCGCAGGGCCGCGTTGTGGCGCTGCATCAGGGCCCAGCCCTTGTCGCGCGGCAGCAGCTCGCTGAAGTCGAACCCGCGGATGCGCGCGAGGCGCTTGCGGCTCTTCACGTCCAGGCTGCCGCCCACCACGAAGAACGTGATGCCGGACGCCAGCAGCGGGATCCCTCCGAACAGGACCGGTGACAGGTCGCTGTCCGCCGCGCCGATGCTGTTCATCACCACGGCGGTCACCATCGCCCCCGCGCCGCCGGCCACGAATGCCCATCCGGCCTTCCGCTCGGCCTTGGCGCGGCGCACGGCCTCCGCCATCACGGCGTTGTAGGCCGGGTCGTCGACGAGGTCCTGCAGCTCCCCCGTGCGGATCCGCGTGCGCATCTTCTTCCCGAAGACGAAGTGGAAGCGCCCGTTGCGGCGTCGGTTGAACGCGTCCCAGGCGTAGCCGAGGTGCGGCGGGCCGATGAGCCGGGCCTTGTGGTCGAGCATCAGGAGTCGGCGCTGCCGGTACTCCTCCCACACCGCGGGGTTCGCGGCGGGCGCGAGCGTCTCGGCGGGCGCGTCGGTGGTGACGGACGGGACCTCGGCCTCCACGCCTCCGAGCGTGCCGACGGCGGTGCTCTCGACATCCCGGCGGGCGATCTCGACGGGGCCCTCCGCTGTTTCGAGGGCGATCGCGTCGGCCGTCTGGCGGACCAACGTCCCGGACACGACGCTCCCGTCGTGCAAGCGGACGAGGATCCAGGCCGCATCGCCAGGCACCGCGGGAGCCAGCTCCGGGCCCGGGCGCTGCTCGAGGGACATGGAGGCGACCACGCCGCGAGCGAGGGTCACCGCGATGCCGTCCACCTGCAGGACGATGCCCTCAGGGCTCATCCCCAGGAGCGGCCCCTCGAAGCGCGTGCCGTCCTGCAGGTCCACCACGGCCCACGCGCGGAGCATCGGCGCCTCGTCGTCCGGGGCCTCGTCGTCCGGCGCCTCGTCCTCCGGGGCCTCGTCGTCCGGGGCCTCGACGTCCGGGGCCTCGCTGTCGGCCTCAGCGGCGTCCTGGGCGCGCGCCGTTGCCGCCACGACGAGCAGCAGGGCCAGCAGGCTCAGCGAAAGGCAGCGCGGTGTCAGCATGGTCTCCCCCGTTCGAGTCTGCCGTCACGGTGGCAAGCGCCGTGCCCGGTCGGCGGGCGCCCGACGTCCCGCCCACGGGAGCGTACTCGCATCCGGCGGGAGGGCCCGGTGTGGTAGACCATCGCCGCGCGGCCTGCCGTCCCGTCGGCGGCCCAGGAGAGTCGATGCTGATTCGTCCCCCTGCCGGGCTCCTCCGGCTGCTGATGCTGCTGAGCCTGCTGCTCGCTTCGACCACCCCCGCCCTGGCCGCCGACGGCGACGAGGAGAGCACCGATGGGGGCGAGAGCGACGACGCCGGCAAGGACGGCAAGACCTACGACGAGATGACCCCGATGGAGGTCCAGGCCGAGGCGAAGCGCCTGCGCAAGGCGATCAAGGCGCTCGACCGCTCCGATCCCGTGGCCGGCTACGGCTTCGCGCTGCGTCGGGAGGCCCGGCTCATGGTCGGCGGCGGGCTCGGCGTCGTCAGCGGCACGCTCCTCGTCAGCGGCCTCACCCTCCTCGCCAACTCGGAGGCGAAGGCGGCTCCGCTCATCACGTCCATCGGCGTGCCCTTGGGGCTCGGCGTCGTCACGGCCGGCCTGCCCGCCATGATCCTCGCCCCGCGCTTCCTCGGCTGGTACGCGGACAACGGTCCGGCGCCGTCGAGCTTCGCGCGCCTCAAGCTCCTGCACCGGTGGTCCCTCGAGGAGCTCCGCGTCCGGCGCGACACGGCCCTGATCTCCACCGCCTTCTTCGGCGCGGCCACGGCCCTGACCATGGGCGTGTGGGCCAGCCGGGACCGCATCGGCGCCAATGGCTCCGCGGGCACGTCGGGGTACGACCCGGGCGACGCCGTGACGGCCGTCAGCTTCCTCGCTGTCACCGGGGCGACGGGGGCCATGGCCCTGATCTGGACGGTCCAGTACAAGAACGAGCTGACGAACAAGCACCGGCTCTACGTGATGCCCACGGTGTCGGTGACCGAGACGATCAGTCCCACCTCCACGATGGAGCCGGGGCAGACCCTGGGCGCGAGCGGCGTCCAGGTGCAGGGCGGCCTGACCTTCGTGTTCTGAGGGCGCGGACGCTCACCGGAGAGGCGACACATGGCGAAGGACACGAAGTTCGGGCGGCGGGCCGCGCTCAAGGGTCTGGGCGCCGCGGCGCTGACCCCCCTGGTGGGGCCCGGCTGTGAGCCGGTGGACCCGGGGACGGACCCCACGCCCGCGGGGCCCCCGCGGACGCTGGAGGAGACCATCGACACGGTGGTCATCCTGATGATGGAGAACCGCTCCTTCGACAACTTCTTCGGCGCGCTCACGCTGGAGGAAGGCCGCACCGACATCGACGGGCTCACCGCCGGCATGGGCAACCCCCACCCGGACGGGACCTTCATCGCGCCCTATCCGGCGGAGGAGGACTGCATCGCCGACCCGCCCCACGGCTGGGGCGACTGCCATTCCCAGTTCAACGACGGCGCCAACGACGGCTTCGTCTCCGAGCACGCGGACCGGCACGGCGCGGCCGAGGGCAAGCGGGTCATGCAGTACTTCGGGCGCGACAAGCTCGGGCCGCTGTACGCGATGGCCGAGCAGCACGTGCTGTGCGAGCGCTGGTTCTGCTCGCTCCTGAGCTCCACCTGGCCGAACCGCTACTACAGCCACAGCGGCCAGAACGGCGGCGTGCGCGGCAACAGCATGGCGGACGAGGAGTTCCCGTCGATCTACCCCGCGCTGGAAGCCGCCGGGTACAGCTGGGGCAACTACTACGGCAACGTGCCGTTCATGTTCCTGCTGCACGACGTCGTGGCGGATCACCACTTCAAGCCCATGGACGAGTTCTTCTGGGACGCCCAGCTCGGCCAGCTCCCGAACGTCACGATCATCGAGCCGATCTACGGCCGCAACGACGACCACCCGCCGGCCCATCCGGTCGCCGGCCAGGTCCTGATCGCCAGCGTCTACGAGGCCCTGAAGAGCTCCCCGCAGTGGGAGCGCTGCGCGTTCATCGTCACCTACGACGAGCACGGCGGCTTCTTCGACCACGTGCCCCCACCGGAGGCCGCCGACGACCGCGCCGACGACGGGTACGGACAGCTCGGGTTCCGGGTGCCGACCGTGGTGGCGGGGCCCTGGACGCGGCAGGGCCACGTGTCGTCCGCGATCTTCGATCACGCCTCGATCCTGGCGTTCCTCGAGCGGCGGTTCGGCCTGGACCCGCTCACCGCGCGGGACGCCGCCGCCAACGACATGTACGAGCTGTTCGACATGGATCGGATCGGGGTCGGCGATCCGCTGCCGCCCGCCGAGCTGCCGGTGATCGAGGCCGACGAGGCCGAGATCTACGCGCCCGAGTGCGTCCTCGACATCTTCCGGGACGCCCCCGGGGCCGTGACCGGGCAGCCGGAGCTCGAGGAGTACATCGAGCGCCACGCGAAGGGCACGCACATCGACCGCCGCGCGGAGACGGACGCGCTGTACGAGGCCTTCCTGGAGCACGCCCGCGAGCAGGGCGTGTGGCGCCTCAAGGGCTGACGGCTATCGCGTCCGGTCCCAGAGGAACTCGGGCTCGCCCATCGCCTTGCCGACCCAGCGTCCGGCCACGAACAGCCAGTCCGACAGCCGGTTGAGGTAGATGACCGCCTCGGCGTTGATCTCCTCGAGGCCGCCCAGCGTGATGACCCGGCGCTCGGCGCGTCGGCAGACGGTGCGCGCCTGGTGCAGGTACGCGCCGACGGGGCCGCCGCCCGGGAGGATGAACTCCTTCAGCGGCTCGAGGATCCCGTTCATGTGGTCGATCTCGTCCTCCAGGCGCTTCACGTCCCCGGCGTGCACGAGGCGCTGCCCCTCCCACCGATCGGCGGCGCGCGTGGCGAGGTCCGAGCCGGCGTTGAACAGGTCGTGCTGGATCTCCGCGATCCGGGCGTCAAGCCAGGTGCGGGCGGTGTCGTCGGCGGTCGAACGGGCGAGCTCCGTCCGGACGATGCCGAGGATGGAGTTCAGCTCGTCCGTCGTGCCGTAGGCCTCGATCCGGGCGTCGTCCTTGGACACCTTCTGGCCGCCGACGAGGCGGGTCAGCCCCTTGTCACCGGTGCGGGTGTAGACCTTCGTGATGCGCATGCGTCCTCCATCCAGCGGGGCCGCAGGATAGCGCCGCGCTCAGGTGGCGGTGCCCCGGACGGAGCGCGCGTTCAGGGGCAGCGTCGCGGGAGGCACGGGGCCGCGCGCGCGGGCCGCCTGGACGCCCGCGGCGACGGCCGGTCGGTAGGGACCGGGGATGTCGTTGGTGAGCCCGTCCTGGGTGGGCGCGAACAGCCGCGGATCGTCGTGCAGCGCCTCGCCGACGCCGACCCACGCGGACTCCAGCGGGAGCTCGGCGGGCCAGTCGCCCGAGAGCCGCGCGTCCTCCAGCAGCGTCGCGATGGCCACCACGTCCCCGCCCAGGCGGATCGCCACGCCCCAGCCGATGTTCTCGGCCGCGCGCTGGGGCCGGGCCCGCTCGTCCCCGGTGCGGTACGACTCGGCCTCGCGCCACTCGTTCATGCAGGAGTGCAGGGCCGGCCAGTCGAAGGGCGGCTGCTCCCAGTCGCCGCGTGCCAGCCCGCGCCGTGCGCCCAGCAGCCAGAGGCCCGCCATCACTCCGTCGAAGGCGCGGGGGTCGTCCTCGGCCGCCCGCACGTCGATCATTCGGTTCACCGCGTCCACCTGGGACGCCCAGACGGTGCCGATGCCGAGGTTGTAGTACGTGAGGTGGCGGTGGCGGAGGATGGCGTCGGCGCGCTCGAGCCGCACTGCGTCGGCTGCTTCCACGACCCGCGGCGGGCCCTGCCAGCCGAACCAGGCCAGCCCCAACAGGACCCCGAGTCCCCCGATCCACCGACCCCGCGGACGCTGCAGCCCCTCGTGACCGATGGCGACCAGCAGCGCCGGGGCCATCCACGCGACCAGCAGCAGGCCCACCAGGTACCGCGGGGGGATGTAGGGCTTGAAGGGGGAGCTCCAGGCGATCGCCAGGTAGGTCAGGGGCGGAGCGAGCGCCACGAACAGCGCCAGCCGCTGCAGCGCCGCGCTCCGCGTGACGAGCACGAACGGGAGCAGCGCCAGAGGGCCGAAGACCATGGCGCGGTAGCTGGCGATCTCGAAGCCCTGGCCGCCCCAGAGGCCGCCGTCCTCGTGCATCCAGAAGTCGTCGAAGCCGTACGGCAGGTTCTCCCACACCGTCCGCCAGACGAGCGCCAGGTCAGCGCCCCCGCCGAGCACCTGGTGGCCCACGGTGGTCTCCGGCTGCTCCGTCACCGACACCGCCAGGGCGTGTGAATCCAGTCCGACGATCAGCCACAGGGGCCACAGCCCGACCACGAGGCCCGCGGCACCGGCGAGCACCGTGGCGCGGTCGAGCCGCGGTCGTGGGGGCAGGAGCAGCAGCGCCGCGAGCAGCGTGACGGGCGGGATCAGCAGGTAGTTGAAGATCCCTGCGTACCCAAACGCCGCGCCGAGGACGAAGCCTCGCGTGGGCCCCTGCGCCTCCAGGAACCAGATCCACGCCGCGATGGCGGCCGCGAGGGGCAGAACGGACTCGGGGTGCGAGCCCTGCATCGTCACCTGGAAGCTGAAGAAGACCGTTGGGATCAGCGTCCCCGCCAGCAACGCCAGCGCCGCCGTCATCGGCCCCGCCACCCGGAGCAGCACCCAGCCAACGAGCGCGAAGGCGCCCGTGGTGAACAGCAGCGGCACGATCCGGATCCCCAGGATCCCGAACCCGAAGACCTTGCTGACGAGCAGGTGCACGAACGCGGTGGAGCTGAACGCTGCGTGGTGGACCGAGCCCGAGTTGGCGACGTAGGCGGCGAGCCCGTAGCCGTCCGTGCCGAAGCGGCCGGTCATCAGGTCCCAGGCGATCTGGGCGTTCTTCGGCTCCGACGGCTCCATGGGGTGCAGGAAGTCCCCGGCGGACAGGATCACCAGCACGCGGTGGACGACGAACAGCAGTAGGACGACGGCGGGCCCGGCCGCCCGGCGCACCCCGGGGCTCACCCGGCGTCCGCGATCGCCCGCAGATCGGGGTCGTTCGGCCGCGCCTTGAGGCCCCGTCGCGCGCACAGCGCCGCCACCACGGGGTCGCCCCGCCGCAGGGCCGCGCGGGCCTGCCGCAGCGAGTCGTCCGCGAGCGTGTCGAGCTCCTCGCGGGCCTTGCCGGGGCTGCAGTAGCGGTAGGCGTGCCGGCGCAGGATCTGCTCGCCGCCACGCAGCACGAGGATCACCCCGCCCCGGTGCGCCTGGACGGCGCGCTCGAGCGGGATCGCGGCTCCGGCGGCGACCTGGTTCACCCACCAGGTGTGGGGGTGCGGCACCCCGCGCACGAGCTCGGCGTCGGGCTTGTCGGGCAGGACGTACGTGCGGTTGTCCTTCGCTTGCAGGATGGCCTCGCCCACGGCCGGCGCGTGGCCGTCGCCGAAGGCCGGGGTCACGCCCACCACCTGGAAGCGCTCCCAGGGCCCGCTCAGCTTCTTCGCCGCGCCCGCCCCGGTGTCCTCGACGCGGTGGGGCGGCAGCCAGCCCTCGCGGAAGCCCCGGTCGTACCAGCGCAGGTCGGCGTTGCCGCGCGGCATCGGGCGGATGCCCTGGGCGAGGTCGCCGATGAAGCCGCGGCTGCACTCCTGCTGCATGGTGTCGAGGTCGTCGGCGGGGATGGGGACCAGCTCGTTGAACGAGCTGTAGTCGTCACACCACAGCTCCTGGCCCGCGCCGTCCTCGACCACCAGCGGGTCCCGGCCGATGCGGCACACCCGCAGCGTCAGCCCGGTGCCCATGTCGAACCCCGGCGACGTGCCGGCGCCGCTCTTGAGCGTCATGTACGAGCAGGTGCAGGTGGCGCAGGGCGTCCCGGCCTGGGCGTACAGCTCTCCCGCGAGCTCGAGGCCCCTGCCGGAGGGTTCGGTGCTGTCGTCGGAGTCGGCCATCCCCGCGGAGGATAGCGCTCAGCGGCCGTCCGTCTGCTCCGGGCGGGTCGCCGCGATCCACATCGTGGTGCGATCGATGCCGGCGTCGGCGGGCGTGCTGATGATCGTGCGGTCGCCGTTCAGCTCCGCGGGGAAGACCTCGAAGTGGCCCTCCTCGATCCCGAAGTCGTAGTGGGCGACGAGCCAGGTGATCTCGTTGCCGGCGGGCACCGCCTCGTTGAGTTCGGCGCTCACCTGGAAGCCCTCGGGCGTCCCGATCTGCATCTCCCACACGGCGAGGGCCCAGGCGCGCAGGGGCGTCCAGCCCATGAGGCCGCCGACGGGGAAGCGATCCGACGGGATCTCCACCACGCCGAGCGTGCCCTCGTCCGGCCCGAACGGCAGCGACACGTTGTCCGCGTCGAAGCTGACCGTCAGCCCGCTCGGGAACGTGCGCTCCACCGCGCCGGTGCCGATGGGCTCGATGTCCTCCACCAGGGGCACCGTGAACGGCGTCGCGGTCAGGTCGAGCTCGCCCTGGCCCTCGGTGTAGTCCACGAAGTCGAACGAGCGCGCCCACTTGTCGAACTCCTGGTCGATGGCGAACAGGGGCTCGAGCACGTAGGTGTCGGTGGCGGCGAGGGGGAAGTAGACGATGCCGTCGCAGTTCGTCGGCTCGTTGTAACAAGCACCCCCGCACAGCGTGATCATCAGGTTCTGGACGGGCGAGCCGTCGGGCTTGAGGAACGCCGCGGCCACCGCGTAGCTGTCGGGCACCTCGTTGAGCCAGTTCTCCGGATCGTCGGGATCGGTGCACGGCTCCTGCGCGTCCGTGCTGTCGTCGTCGTCGCCGGCGTCGTCGTCGTCGTCGTCCATCCAGTCGGGGTCGTCGAGCACGACGCAGCCGGCTCCGAGGAGGCCGGCGAGCAGGAAGAGGAGGGGTGTGCGCACGATGGGATGCTCCGAGGGGTCGATCCGAGAAGCGCCGAGAGTAGCAGCGAGGTTTCGGTGGTCGTCGTGATCCCTGGGGCCCGCTGCGGGCACGGAGGGTGTGGAGGATGGGATGCACCGACACGCAGGGATGATTCTGGGGATCCTGGGGATCGTGACGCTGGCCGGCTGTACGCCGGATCTCGGGAACGCGCCCCCGGCGGAGGAGCCGCCCGTCGGTGACGACGACAACGCCACCGAGAGCGGCCCCGTCGACTGCTGGTCCATCGGTGAGGACTTCTGGGACGACAGCTACAACGTCTACCGGCTCGACCCCGAGGCGGCCACGGCCGAGCTCGTGATGGCGCTGCCGTCCGAGCTCTGGGCGATGCCCGCGTTGGGCGCGCTGGACGGCGTGATCTATGCCTTCGACGACGACTCGGAGCGCATGCGCAGCATCGATCTGAGCAGCGGGCAGGTGGGCAGCCGCATCATCGACGTCCCGGAGTTCCACCAGGTGCTGGGGCTCGTGAACCTCGGCGGCGGGCTCACCGTCCTCGCCGAGGACGAGGAGGTGCAGCTCCTGGACCTGGATCTGGAGTCGGGCGACACCACCGTGCGCTGGGCCCTGCCGGCGGGGCCGTACGCGTTCGGGTCGGACGCCGACCTGCTCTTCGGGCTGCACCCGAGCGGCGGCCTCGGCCGGTGGCGGTTGAGCTCCGCCGGCTTCGAGGACCTGGGCCCCCTGACCCTCGGCGACCTCACCGGGTACGCCGACGGGGTGGAGGTCCTGGACGACGTCGTGCTGGTCATCCTCAACGACGAGCTGCACCGGTTCGACGCGGCGACCGGCGCGTCGCTGGGGCCACCCACCCTCATCGTCGGGCCCGGGGACGCCTCGTTCTTCGTGGGCCTGGTCTGCGCGGAGGCGTTTACACAAGAGTGACCGAATCGAGCGGCGCCCCGCCCCGTCTCTTCCAGTGACTGCCCACGCACTTGTTGGAGACCCCCATGCGTCGCTTCATCGCCCTCCTGACCGCCCTCTTGATCACCCTGACCGCGTTCCCCGTCGGGGCGTCCCACGACGACGGACCGGCTGCCTTCGCCGAGCTCCGCGACCTGCAGGAGCGCGCCGATCGTCAGTTCGCGCGCATGCAGCGCAACCTCAACGAGATGGAGCGGCTCGCCGAGCAGCTGCCGCCGTGCGACGTGAGGGACGAGCTGCTGCACCGGATCGACAAGAGCAAGCGCATGGGGCGGCGGATGGCACGCACCACCGACGACCTCGTCGCGCTCGCGTCGCAGCCGACGTACGCCGAGCCGGTGTTCCTGCCCGAGCCCATGTCCGAGCAGGAGTACGCGCGCATCAGCGGGGCGCTCCAGCGGGAGTGGTGGGACGACAGCCGGCAGCAGCTGCTCGCCGAGATCGCCCGCGACCGGTTCTTCAGCAGCAAGCAGGTGGCCCGCGTGATGGGGCTGTTCACCTTCGGCGACGCGAAGGTCACCGCGGCGGCGACGCTGTACCCCAACGTCATCGACCCGGAGAACTTCTACACCGTGTACGACCAGCTGACGTTCCGGTCCGAGAAGGATGACCTCCGCCGCCGCATCGCCCGCTGAGGGATCGTCTAGCGTGGCGGCATGGAACGCCACCAGACGCCCGACGGGACCGCGATCGCCTATGAGATCCACGGAGAGGGTCCCGCCGTCCTGCTCCTCCACGGCCTCGGGTCCCGCGCCGCCGACTGGGCCGACCACCTGCCCGTCCTGACGCCCCGCCGCCGCTGCATCGCCGTCGACATGCGCGGCCACGGCAGCTCCGACCAGCCTCCCGGTCCGTACACCCCGACCCTGCACGCGGACGACGCCGTCTCGCTCCTGGACGGGCTCGGCGTCGAGCAGGCCGACGTCATCGGCTACAGCATGGGGGGCGCCGCGGCCTTCGACATGGCCGCTCACCACCCCACGCGGGTGCGCTCGCTCTGCATCGTGAACTCCGTGCCGAGCTTCGAGCTGAAGACGTTCAAGAACAAGATGGAGATCGCGGTCCGGCGCACGGTGATCTCGCTCTTCGGAGTGGAGCGGCTGGCGGGGCTCGTGGCGAAGCGGCTGTTCCCGAAGCCGGACCAGCAGGCGCTGCGGGATCGAGCCATCGACTCCATCAAGCGCAACAGCAAGGAGGCCTACATCGCCTCGCTCATGGGGCTGGCGGGCTGGACGATCGAGGACGAGCTCGGCGGCATCGCGGTCCCGACCCTCCTCGTGGCCGCGGACCAGGACTACACCCCGGTGGCCCACAAGCAGACGGCCGTGGACGCGATGCAGGACGCGCGGCTCATCGTCGTCGAGGACGCGCGGCACGGGATGCCCCTCGAGAAGGTCGAGGAGTTCAACGGGATCCTCGCTGAGTGGCTGGACGGTCTCGCCGTACCATGAGCGCATGCGCGCGCTCCTGATCCTCTCCCTGCTGCTGCCGTCCACCGCCCTCGCCGCGGACTGGTCGGTCCCTGGCGACTCCAGCACCGTCGGAGGCGCGCTCGCCCTCGCGGCGCCCGGCGACCGCGTGTACGTGGGGCCGGGCACGTACAACGAGACGGTCGTGGTGCCCGCCGGGGTGGGGTTGTTCGGCTCGGGCCCCGAGGTGTCGATCCTCGATGGCGGCAACTCCAGCGGCTCCGTGGTGACGGTCGGCGGAGACGGCGTCGTGATCTCGGGCTTCTCGATCCGCGGCGCGAGCGGGGGCGCCGGGGCCTACGGCATCGACATCCCCAACGCGGCGGCCACGGTGTGCGGCAACCTCATCTACTGGACGTACCGCGGGGTGTGGGTGTCGGGCCAGAGCGACACCTACATCCTCTGGAACATCTCGGCGGACAACGAGGACGACGGGCTCGACGGCGTGAACGCCACCGCGGTCTTCCGGGGCAACACGGTCGTCAGCAACGGCAATCCGTCCATCAGCGACGGCGACATCGGCATCTACCTGCAGTCGGTCCAGACCCGCGTGGTGTCCGAGAACATCGTCACGTCCAACAACGAGTACGGGATCTGGTGCGACGGGCAGACCGCGTCGGAGGACAACGACGTCTGGGGGCACCAGAGCGACTTCACCTCGTGCGTCGCGAGCGCCACCGACTTCAGCGCGGACCCGCTGTTCGTGGCGTGGAGCGACGACAACGACCCCCGCAACGACGACTTCCACCTGCAGCCGGGCAGCCCCGCCGCGGACGTGATCCCGTTCCCGCCCTACGACGCCGACGGGACGGACCGCGACCTGGGCGCCTACGGCGGGCAGGGCTACGACGGTGGACCGCGGCCGGCCTGGTCGACCCTGGCGGAGGTGGAGCCGGCCAACGTGACCAGCGGGAGTTCGACTCTCACGCTGGCCGTCGGGCCCGAGATCCTCGCGTGCGATCACGGCGTGGACCGCGTGGAGATCACGCTCCCTGGCTTCCTGGGGCTCCTGGACGTCGACGGCGTCACGGTGGGCGGCACCTCCGTCAACTACACGCCGGGGGGCAGCCTCGGGCAGTGGATCGTGGAGCTGGACGACGTCATCGGCGTCGGGGCCCCCATCCTGATCACGCTCGTGGGGGTGATCGAGGGCAGCGACGGCACGGAGACCATCGGCGTGCGCGTCGGCAACAGCTACCTCGGGGAGTGGCGGGTCGCGGGCCCGGGGGACGGGGACGGGGCCGGGGCGATCACCACGGCGACGCTCGACGTCACGCTCGGCGGCGGCGGCGACGACGACGACGCCACCGGGGATGACGACGACGCCACCGGGGATGACGACGACACCACCGGGGACGACGACGACAGCGCGACCGGGGACGACGACGACGCCACAACGGGCGACGACGACGATGATGACGACGGCGGGGGGCGGCGTGCGGGCGGCTGCGGATGTGCCACCGCGGACGGGACCGCGGGCGCGGGGGCGATCGCCCTCCTCGCGGCGCCGCTCCTGGTCCGGCGACGACGTCGCTGACGCCAGTCCGAGCGCTTCGGTAGCCTCGGAGCAGATGACGCGCGGACACCTGGCAGCGGCCTGCATCCTCCTGCTCGCGGCGCCCGCCGGGGCCGAGGAGCTGCCCTGGGGTCCCGCCACCACCATCGGGACGGGCACGACCCCCCTGATGGTCCGGGCCGGCGACCTCGATCGCGACGGGGACATCGACCTCGTCGCGGCCTTCGAGCAGTCATCGAACTCGGTGAAGGTCTATCGGAACGACGGCACCGGCAGCTTCACGCTGTTCGACATCGGACTGTCGTTCGTGGCGTCCATCGACCTCGGAGACATCGACGGAGACGGCTACCTCGACATCGCCGCGGCCTCGACGAGCACCGGCGACCTGAACGTCCTCGTCAACGACGGGAGCGGGACGAGCTTCACGGCGAGCCTCCGCAACGGGGGTGCGGGTGGGGACGTGGTGCTCGCGGACGTGGATCGGGACGGCACCCCGGACCTGCTGGTGGCTGAGAGCACCTCGGGCCAGATCGTCGCGAGCGGGACGGGTCCGAGCGGAGCGGCGGGCGCCCTCGCCGTGGACGCCACCGGAGCGACCGGCCTGGTGGCCATCGACGCCGCGGACCTGAACGGGGACGGGCTGGTGGACGCGGTGCTGGTGGGCGCGAACGCGATCCGCACCTGGACGCAGACGTCGAGCGATCTCGCGTCGTCGTGTTCCTCGGCGTGCCTCGTGGGCAGCCACCAGAGCGTCGCCACGTCGATCCAGGTGTTCGACGCCGTCACTGCGGACCTCGATGGCGACGGGGACCCGGACATCGTCGCAACGGCGGGCGCCAGCAGCGACGACGTCATCTGGTTCGCGAACGACGGCACGGGGGCGTTCTTCCCGGCCCAGAGCCTCCTGCAGACGGCGTCCGGGGCGGCGCGGGTCGAGGCCGTCGATGTCGATCAGGACGGCGATCTGGACGTGCTCGTGGCGGCGGCGGGGGACGACGACGTCCTGCTGCTCGAGAACCCGCTGGGCACCGGGGCGGGGTGGACGAAGCGCACGATCGACAGCGCCTTGAGTGACGTGCGGCACGTCATCGCCGCCGACATCGACGGCGACGGGGACCTGGACCTCGTCGCGGCCGGCGGCGGGACGATCAGCACGTACGAGAACAAGCGCATGCACGCGACGGCGAGCCTCGGAGCGGTGACGCAGATCGCCGCAGCCACCGGGACTCCGCAGCGGCTGGCCCTGGGTGATCTGGACCGCGACGGCGACCTCGACGCCGTCGTGGTGGACGACACGGGCGGGAACGCGGGCCTCGTGCGCGTCGTGGAGAACCAGACCGGGGTGTGGGGGACGCCGACGGCGGCCATCGAGGGCCTGACGGGCGCGGTCGACGCCGTGCTGGCGGACCTGGATCGGGACGGCCTCCTCGACGTCGTGGGCGTGGGGAGCGCGAGCGCGGCGATCGGCTCGCTGACCTGGGCGGCCGGGCAGGGGAGCGTCAGCGTCTTCGGGGCCGAGCAGGCGATCAGCACGTTCGGGGGCTGCGCGCGGGTGGTCGCCGGCGACCTGGACCGGGACGGGGACATCGACCTGGTGCGCAACTGCGCGACGCAGCAGCGGTGGCACCGCAACGAGCTCGGGTCGTGGACGCCGTGTCAGATCCAGGGCTACGACGGCAACGCCGGCCTGGACCTGGGCGACGTGGACGGGAACGGCACGCCGGACGTGCTCATCGCCGGCGACGGCGCCAACGAAGACCTCGTGCTGCTCCTCAACGCCGGAGGTTGCAGCTCCTGGACCGCCGACCCCATCGCCACCACGGCCAACGGAGTGCTGGGGGCCCAGCTCGCGGACCTCGACCGCGACGGGAGCCTGGATGCGATCGGCGGGCTCGTGGGCGGAGGCATCGGCTGGTACGCGAGCGAATTGCCCAACCCGTGGTCGGCCGCCACCACGGTGCATGCCACCTCGACGTCCGCGTCCTTCGCGGCGGTGGATCTCGACCGGGACGGGGACCTCGACCTGTTCGCGGCGGACACCGACGTCGTGCGGCTCCTCGCGGACACCTCGGGGGCCGGAACAGCCTGGAGCGAGGGCACGGTCGCCCTGACCGGCGCCGCCCATCCTGTGGCCGGCGACATCGACGGGGACGGGGTGATCGACGTGGCCGTCGCCGATGCGGCGGGTTGGTCCTGGGTCCGCACCACGCTCCAGCAGGTCGGCGCGACGGGCGTCGCGCTGAGCCCGTCGTGCTCGTCAGGGGGCGGATGCATCGATCAGGGGGACGAGCAGGCGATCTTCGCCATCACGCTCGACCACACGTTCGGACGGGCGGGGGACCTCGAGGCCGAGCTGTCGACGATGAACCTGCGCTTCGAGGACGCGCTGGGGGGTGGGCCCCTCAGCACCTCCGAGGTCGGCCAGGTGGTGGGCGCCCTGTCCGTCTGGGAGGACACCGGGGACGGCACGTTCGACGCGAGCACCGACACGTTCGTCTCGTCGATCAACACGACCAACGTGCTCAGCGGTCTGACGGGCGGCACGCTGTCGAGCCAGCCGGCGGTCTCCCAGGGGCAGACGCAGCTGCTCTTCGTGACGTTCGAGCCGGCGATCACCTCGAGCCTGAGCGGGATCACGACGCTCGACATCACGTGGGAGCCGAACTCCGGGGGGCTGATCGACTACGGGGGGAGCACGATTCGCGTTCCCTTCGACGGGGATCCGCCGGACGTCAGCGTCACGGTGGCGATCGAGCCCCTGGACAGCGATGGGGACGGTGATCCCGACGGCACGGACTGCGACGACACCGACGCCACGGTGTTCACCGGCGCCTCGGAGCTCTGTGACGGCGTGGACAACGACTGCGACACGGCCGTCGACGAGGACTTCGACACCGACGGCGACGGCGCCTACGACGCCAGCGACGCCGGGTGCGCCGCGGCCTGGTCCGCCAGCCAGCTCGACTGCGACGACACCGACGCGGCGGTGCATCCGGCTGCGCTGGAGGTCTGCGACGCGACCGACCATGACTGCGACACCCTGATCGACGACGGCTTCGACACGGACGGGGACGGCTGGACCACCTGCGGCGCGGACGGCGTCGCCACCGGGCCCGGGGCGACCACCGACGACGACTGCGACGACACCGATGGTGCGGTCCACCCCCTGGCCACCGAGTCCTGTGACACGACGGACAGCGACTGCGACGGTGACCTGGTGGACGGCGCCCTGGACACCGACGGGGACGGCGAGCCGGACTGCATCGACCCGGACGACGACGGCGATGGCGACCCCGACGCGACCGACTGCGCCGACACGGATCCGACGATCTACAGCGGGGCGGCCGAGAGCTGCGACGCGATCGACAGCGACTGCGACGGCTCCCTCGTCGACGACTTCACCGACACGGATGCCGACCTGTCCCCGGACTGCGTCGATCAGGACGACGACGGCGACGGTCTGCCGGACGACTGGGAGCTCGGCCAGAGCACGCCGTACGACCCGCTGGACGCCTCCGACGCGGCGCTGGACGACGACGGCGACGGCCGGTCGACCCTCGTCGAATACACCGGCGGCACGGATCCCCACGTCTCCGATCTGCCCTCGGCGCCCACTCCGTCCAGTCCCGAGGACGGGGCGTACGTCGGCACCCTCACCCCGCCCCTCCAGGTCGACAACGCCAGCTCGCCCGCCGGGGACGCCCTGACCTACACGTTCGCCATCTACACCGACGGAGGGCTGACCGCCCTGGATCAGCACCTCGGGCCCGTGGGAGAGGGGGCGGGGACGACCGTCGCGCTGCCGTTCGCGCTCGTGGAGGATCAGGAGTACTGGTGGCGGGTCCACGCCTCCGACCCGTATGCGGATGGGCCCTGGAGCGAGGCGGTCCGGTTCGTCGTGGACGCGGACGGCGAGGCACCGACGGCGCCGACGATCGTGGAGCCGGTCACCGGTCGGGTGCTGCCCGCCGGGGACGTGGATCTCGTGTGGGGGGCCGCCGTCAGCCCAGAGGATCTCCCGCTGAGCTACGTGGTCGAGCTGTTCCACACCGAAGACGGCCAGGTCGTGGACGCGGAGGTGCCGGGCGCCGACGCGACCGAGACGCAGACCTGGAGGGTGGACGTCGCCCTCGAGTCTGGCGCGTCCTACGACTGGCGGGTGATGGCCGTGGACGCCGCGGGGCGCCAGGGACCCCTCTCTGCGTCGGCCCGGTTCGTCTACGACGCCGAGAACCAGGCTCCGTCCACCCCCACGTTCGAGTCGCCCGTGGACGGCGCCGGCAGCCCGGACCCGGCGCCCGACGTGTACGTCACTGCCTCCGTGGATCCCGAGGACGGGGTCGTGACCCACGTCCTCTGGCTGGACGAGGACGAGGAGTTCGGCGATCCGATCGAGCTGCTCGAGACCGAGCTCACCGACGGCGAGATGGTGTTCGATCTGCAGGGGGAGGGCGTCTTCCTGGGCGACGGCACCTGGCACGCGCAGGTGGTCGGCGTCGACGTCAACGGGCGCGCTTCGGACCCCGACGTCATCGCGTTCGACGTGGGCTCTGGCGACGACGACGACGACACCTCGGCGCCCAACGACGACGA
>ENA-OWNT01002861-OWNT01002861.1-seawater-metagenome-genome-assembly--contig:-NODE-2861-length-17149-cov-4.268686_pt1 | contig 17149 bp, 18 predicted proteins | sample MGYA00238136_ERZ651165 | MGnify/ENA primary metagenome ERZ651165 (study PRJEB26861, sample SAMN08777766) | seawater metagenome | isolation source: coastal seawater | place: USA: Florida | collected...
GTTCCTTCGTTCCTTCGTTCCTTCGTTCCTTCGTTCCTTCGTTCCTTCGTTCCTTCGTTCCGTCGTTCCGTCGTTCCTTCGTTCGTTTGTTTGCTTCCATCGTTTCCTTCGTTCGTTCGTTGACTTCCTTCTGTCGCTTCCTTCGCTGCCTTCGCGGCCTTCGCTGCCTTCGCTTCCGTCGCTTCCGTCGCTTCCATCGTTGACTACCGTTCCTTCTCGGCTGTTCCTTCTTCCATTCGTTCCGCACGCGACGTATGTGGGCCGGTTGCTGTGCGGTGTGCGGTGGTGGTGCATCGAAAGATGGACAGCATCCACCATTGAATGACAGAAGAAGTGACGGTTCGTGAATTCGATTCGTTGAAGTGATGATACTGTGACAGAGTGGAGATTCAAGGACGTGTCGACAGTTTGCCGCGTGGCTTGCTTACTCGGTGCAACTATCACGCGCGCACGACAATCCGTTGCGTTGATAGCTGCAGCAGCAAAGTCCTGTGAGAAGGGACAAGAATTGAAATCAACGCGCCGCGGGCACTTCACAATCAGAGTCACCCGCTGGAAGAAAATTGACACATGCGTAGAATGCACAGTCGATAGTAGACGCACATAAGTGGACGAAAGACACGTGGAGCAGACGTCCCGCCTGCGTCGCTGGGACCTGTCGTCGGTGGTAGAGAACCGCGGCGAATATGCCGCCGCCATCGCGATCACCTCGCACAGAGCGATCGCACGAGTTTACGGACCGAGCCAAGCGGCACATGCCGAGGAATTACCGTGACCACACACCCCCGGGACCTCATCCATCACAGATGCGGAACGGCGACGCGACGTATACGGACCAGGTCAAGACCCAGCGACTCCGCGGCAAGGAATGGACGACCGCGAGCCCTGACGTAGCCGACGAGGTCGCCGCCGCTGCAGCAGCGGCGGCCGGCAGTCCGCGATTTCCTCGGCACCAACGTAGCAAATTTGTGAAGCCTCCGCCAAAGCAACCAAGCCGTGGATGGCGGGACACTGTGTTATTTGAAGACGACGATGACGGCGGCGAAGGTGGTGGTGGTGATGTACCAGCAGGTGCCAACGGGCGCGGCCGCCCCTCGAATCGGCACGTCCATTTCGCCAAAGGAAACGGCGGCGGCGGCGGCGGCGGCGCGCCTCGGCGGCGCAGCCACAAAAGTCCGAACAAGCTCACGATCGCGAATGCGAACAAAACTGTCGGTAGGATGAAGCAGGACCCAGATTATGACAGCGTGGACGAGGATCCGCGCGGCTCATACGCGGAAGACGATGGCGACAACGGCGGTTTAGAGCGGGAGACTGCTTCGAATGCAGAGTCACCGCGTGCCGAACGTGGCGGCGAATTCTCTGTTGGTGACAGAATTTGCGTCAGGATTGGGGAGCGCGGAGCTGAGCAATCGCAGGTACAGTTTGTTGCGTGAGAGACACTGCCGAGTTTAGTCGACCAAACCTTCATTGGTACCATCTCATCCTTTTCCCTCCTCTTTTTCGGCAGGCTGGAACCGTGTGCTACGTTGGTAAGCCCGAATTCGCGCTGGGTGAATGGGTACGTCGAGTATTGCAACTAGTCGCACGGGGCACAAGTTTTCAATGTATTTGGTATGTTTAACAAATCAATGCTGCTGTGCAGGTTGGCGTTGAACTCGATGAACCCGTGGGTAAGAACGACGGCAGTGTTCAAGGTGTACGATACTTCTCCTGCGCGCCGAAGCACGGCCTTTTCAAGCGCCCGTCTGCATTGACGTTGCTGGAGGACCCCAACATCCAACGCGATGGTGAGCGCACCAACCTCACGATCAGCTCAAGTGAACTTGATCCTGTTCACAATGAGGACTTCCTCACCGTTGACGGCGGGCTGGAACAATCGCCTGATAATCGCGGCGGCAATGCGAACGCGAAGCGCACAAAGGTAAGCGTGCTTGGTGTCAATGCTTGTTTGACAATCAGACGCTCACGGCACTCATATCCATGTAGCCGTACGCATGGGATCCGCAGCCAGCGTCGTCACAAAATCATCGCGAGTCGGCGTCGGACGATGCGTCTCGACTGCAACGAGCACAGGAGGCGCATGTTCCGCCAGAGGACGATGTTTTGGACGCCGACGGCCGAAGGGTGTACATCGGCAGCAACGTGCGTGTGGATCGCAAAATGTACCCACCTGCAAGCCCAGGCACAACAGGTGTGGTGCATTTTATTGGGCAGACTGAGGTAAGTTCAAAGTTCATGCCCGCCCCAAACACACTCCGTTTCGCTGCAGGGTTCAATGAGATGTTTCTGGGTGAACACTGGCTGTGTTTCTTGTTTGTCGTCTGTTTAGTTTGGCGGGAACAAAATGTGGATCGGTGTTGTACTGGAGACTCCACACGGCTTGAATGACGGCAGCAAGAACGGCATTGCCTATTTCGAATGCCAACCGATGCACGGCTTGTTCGTTCAATCAAAGAAAGTCCATGTTCTTGACGAACCGACCGAGGAAGAGATCGCTGCTGCGGAGGCTGCTGCCGCTGCCGCCGTGTCCGACTCCGAAGAATCTCAGAACATTCAACAACCTGAAAGAGAGGAGTCTGTGGACCGTGGGCACGACAACAGTTTGAATATCTCCTCGCCACAGAGCACCAGGGTGCACGACGTTGACGACACATTGTCGCCGAGTCCCAGCCCAATCCGGCACCCACGTCTTCCAACGCCTCACGTGAACGATGACGCTGCGGCTGCGTGGCAACGTGCCAAGCACGCGGATGCAATGCAAAAGTTGCGCCAACGTCAATTTGAGCACGAAGGTGCAGTACGGCGTCATCATCACCCCCAGCATGCCGCTCCACACCAGGCAAGTGCAAGTTTGTGTTTGTACCCAATGAGAATGTGTCCGTTTCATGGCAGTCACAATTCGTGCTGGACGTGTTGTTGCACCAGGCCCCGCACGCCACCATGGGCGCCCCCGCTCGGAGTACGCAACCGCATCCCGCTGGCAGGTCGTGGCGAGGGGGTCATTCACCCTCCCACCGCGCACTTGTTGCGGAGCAAGAGCTTCGAGATGCCATCGAGGATTGTCGCCGCACGCGGAATGGGTTCGAGGTGGAGAGGGCTCTCCTTCGCGCGAAGGATGTCGGAATTGATCCGAACACTCCCGGAACAAAAGGGCAACAGGGTCCTCTCCTTTTGGACGAGGCATTCGGTCTACTCAAAGATCTCATCGACGAGCAACTTCGCGATCAAACAGAGGAGGTTCTCCGACAGTCTGCTTCACAGAAGAACCTTCAACAGCAGCTACAGCTGCGGGATCCACCCGCTCGAATCGCGGAGGATGACTTGCGAGCAGCCGTGATCGATTACCGCCGACATGGCGACTACGAACTCCTTGATGCTGCATTTCGCCGCGCCGTTGCTCACGGTGTTAGTGCTCGTTGTCTCGGAACCTCAGAGGACCCAAATTCGTCGCTCCTGCACGAAGCATCGGCTCTTCTGAAACGTGGTCCCACGCCTAGGCGTGGAGCACGAGATCATTCGCGAGAGCGAGGGCGTGGGCGTAGGCGACCGGATGGCCGTCGTTCGCATGCGCGACACAGCCGCAACCGCACTCCACCACACAAACGGCGGCAGCGTCCATCAAAGAGTCACAATCGCGACCGCCGAAGTGGCACCCGAAGTGACTCTGACACCGCAAGCGACCACAGCCACAACGGTCACGCACGGCGGCACAGTAGATCGTCTCACCGTGATTCGTCCAACGGTCCTCGTGACCGGCGACCGAAGGAACACGACTCGAAAGAAAGCGAAGGAAGAAAGCGTGGCGGGCCGCCCAAGAGAACGCCAAGCCAGTCCCGCAAGCTCAAGTCGTTGTTCTCATCTGCCAAGAAACGGTCCAACAAGAAAGTTCCTTCAACTGTTTCGTCGAGGTTGCGCGAGAAGCGTGGGCAGCTTGTCCGCAACCACAATCGCCGCCACCACAAAGCCGAATCTGATGACGAGGAGAGCAGTGACAGTGACGTCCCTGTCGTCGAGGTAGATACCAGTGGCAGTGGCAAAGTAGGGAAGCTCTTGGAGTTCGAGGTACATTATGAACCTCCAGCGGTCGTTGCGATCTATAACCCGCATGGTCAGAAGCAGAACGGGTACGATTTCGGTTCCATGTTTGCCAATGTTGGTTCACTGTTGGCCACAAAATATGTTCGCTGACTCAGTGAGTATGTGTTGTTGATCGCAGACACGTGCAACCACAGCGTCTTGGAATTAGAATCGAGAACCTTGGTGCTCATTCTGACGTGGATGTTGTCGCACGACGTGTGTGCCGAGCGCTGATTTCGGTCATTCCGTGGGGGGAAGTCAAAGAACGCACTGCGCAAATCAGAAACCTCGTCCTCAAAATCCACAGAAAGCGCATCGAGCAAGAGAAGTTCGTTGGATTGCTTTGTGAGGACGATGAGGCGCCCCCAGATCCTGCTGCGTTGGACGTGAGTGCATTTGACGTGTCGCACAATCCTAAGTATGGAATTCAACGTATATCCTCCCCAAAAGCCTTGCGGTCTTCACACGGTCGTGTGAGTCTGGATGACCTTGGGGTGGATGACATTGGTGGTGGCGAGGTCAGCGAGCTCAGGGAGCTGCTACGATCGCAGGTAAGGCCATGTTATCCGATACTTGTTGTGGCTGACCAATTCTTCGTCTCAAAACCTTTCTTTTTTTTTTTTTCTTCTTGCTGTGGCTCAGGCTGATGACATTCAGAACTTGCAGCAGCAGCTGGCTCGCCGGCAAAATGCTGCCGAGAAGCGAGCCGCGCAGCGGTACGTTGCATGGAACACCCCTTGATAACACCCTGCGTACATGCACACTCCGTTGACTTTGTGCATTCGCGCAGCGCGAACAGTGAGCTCACTCTTGAGCGTGAGAGGGTCCGCGAATTGGAGAAAGAGTTAGCATCTGCGAAGGATACCATCTTCACGTTGCAGGCGGCCAAAGACGTTCAAGCGGTATGCATTTCAGCGTCAGAGTGCTTTTGAACAGGCAGCATGCGTGCTCACGTTAAGGATTGATGCGTCCATTGTAGGCAAAGACTGCTCAATACTTGCAACAAGTCCAAGATCTTGCTGTGAAAGGAGTGGCAAAGGACGCCGAGATTGAGAGTGTTCGTTGATTGCGTGGGCTATGCGGTCTGTCGGCGCGTCGTTTGCTGATATTGTTGCTTCTGTCGTTTGCAGCTTCGCAAAGATCACGAACAACAAGTGGCGGCGTTGAAAGCTGAAATTGCATCTCATGTCCGCGCGGAAATGGTGGCCACCACGGAGCACGATTCGATGCTGCGACAATTGACGGATGCGCAAGCCGGCCAATTACAGGCACTGCGCACCGAGATGGCAAAAGAGGTGTGTAACTTTCCGGCAACCTGCAGATCCGTGGTATCAGAACGTGACAAAGTGTTCATTTGTTCCAGGCTGATGACAAGCTCAATTCCACGCAGCGGAAGCTACAAGAGCTCGAGGAGCAGCATGCGACTCTGCAGGACGTGCACCGCCAGTTGAGACAAACACACGCGGAACTGGACAAATCTTCCACAGCGCAACTTCTGTCGGCCAGACGTTCTGCTGAAGTTATGCTTCAAGAACGACTCACAGCGGTCGAAGCTGCCCACAGCAAAGCCATTTTGAAGTTGGAAACTGCACAACGCAAAGAGGTGCGAACCTGGCATCTGTCCTTCATAAGTGCTTCGCACCTTTCACCAGCGCCGCCCATTCCCATTCGTTGTGCCTGTTAGATACAAAAAATGGAAGAATCTCACGAACGTCAGCTGAACGATTTGAGATCGCGTTACCGCCAACAGCAGGTACACCCCAAGGCGCGCTGCTTAAGCCACAATGCCTTCGCGAATTTGTGATGCTCATGGATGCGCTGCATGTTCAGGCTCTCGCTCTTGCCATGCAGGCAACTGGAAGTAGCAGTCCTCGTGCCGCAGCAGCAGCCGCATTTGCGTACGAGACAGAAAAAGACTCGCTGCGGGTACGCTCTGCGCCATCGCGACACTTGGCGTCAATGTTGATCACTACATCACTCACTGCTGTTTGCCTCTTGTCATAGTCTGCGTACACCGCGCGCCATCAACAAAGGCTTCAGCAACGCACACTCGATGCACTTGCTCGACATGGCGACTCGCTGGCGAAGGCCAAGCGGGACCTGGAAGATTCGTTTGGTTCTCCGACCAGTACACCTGGTGCGTCTCCTGCGCATAGTGCTCGCAACGGCGCGTCTCCAAGAGCCGTGTCAGTGGCCCGTGCGGCCGGTGATCGAGCATACAAGGCCGCGCTCGGGGCAATGTCGCCAAAGGGCTCTCGGCGGGCTGTGACGTTGTCAAAATCGCCCCCGCACGTTCAAAATTCGGAGGTTTTGACGCCGATTGTGGATACGAAATCAACGCAGGGATCAAACTCCAACCCACCCGGTGACAAAACACTACACATGGACGATGTGACGACAGTGTCGCCTCTACCTGAGGACGATGACCTGGCAGGCGCAGCGGGACACAACACACATGGACAGGACAACAGCGCTTCGTTGGACTTTTCACTATCATCGAACGAAGAGGAGGACGAGGGCACCGCCAAGGCTTTGCCAGCAGCGTCGGGCCGCAAACAGGCACGTGTCCCAGCGCCGGAGGAAACCACCGGAACGGCGTCTGCGCCACCGTCGAAGTTGGAAGCTGCGAACGATGCCATCGAAGCGCATGTAAATGACTTCTCCGAGCGGATTCAGACTTTGATGGCCAAGTTTAATCCTGGTCCGTGTGAGTGTCCTTGACTTTGCACCATCAAGCAGACACTCACGACCTGCAATGTTTGCTGCTTCTGAATGCGTTTGGCGTAGGGGACGAGTCTGACTCTGATTCTGGCGACAATGACGTTCCTGAAGATCGCAGTAGTAACGGTCGAGAAATGCCCTCCAATCTGGAGCAACCTCCGCGAAAAGAAAGTGCCCATCGATTCGACGACAGTGGGGGCAGCGACTTCGACGACCTTGACGATAGCGTCGCGAGTGACCGTCTTGGTGTCGATTTCAATGAGCCACGTCGGGCGCGAAGTGTTGGCAACGCAGCGTCGGCCGGTGACGGCAGTGATGCGGATGACTTATCCACTGACTTGGACGCCTCCAGTGTTGACATTGACAGCGATGAAGATTCAAACGGCAATGAAGCGGAGCACATCAGACGCACGAAGCCTGGTCCAAAGGATCTGCAAGTCCCTGATTTTGGTGACGACTTGCATCCCGACATCGAAAGCCTCAGTTTCGACAGCGAGGATTTGCAATAAGGCGGACATCTGTGCGGTAATGCATCCATCAACGTCACCGCCCTATGAATGCAGCAACACACCACGCACCGTGCCGCAATAACATGTGGAATGTTACTTGTGGTCTGCAAGCGTTTGTAATCACGTAAACCTCAATGAACTTGGCGTAAGTGCGGCATTGTGTGACAATATTCGCCGTTGGTTTCTGCTTCGTCGTTGCCGTTTGCGACAGGTTGGATGCAATGGTTGGTCATGATAGCATCGACATGGCGTCGTGTGTCGTTCCCACTGGCAAAAATGAGCACACCGACATGGCATCGACGTGGCATCGACATGGCATCGTGTGTGCGTATTATTCTCGTACGCACAAGCAACAATGAGTGATATATAGTTATAGCGCATCGACATAGATAGTATTGACATGGCATCAACATGGATTGCGTCGTGGCATCGTATCCACAGAACATAGAAATAAATAGCATCGACAGACATCGATCGCATCGACATCACATGTACTATGCCATCCATACAACATCATCACTACGCCCCATCCGCGCTCGAAAACCCAAATATCACTTCCTCTCATGCATTTCCAACTCTCCTCGCCCCTTCATGCACTCACCACTAAATACAGTATCAAGCATACAGTATCGTTTCATGGTTTTCAACAACGCTTCGGCACAGCGACCGACCGACCGACCAACGAACCACCAACGAACCACCGACGACGAACGACGACACCGCCGAATTCCAGAATGCGTACCGTACATTTTATGTACGCTTATCATACGTCTACCTTTAACAGCGTTAATCATACATGTACGGTAGGTGTACAGCGTTGTACACCAACCGTACACGTTCGTTGGCCGTTCGTTGAGGAAACCGCCAACGACGACGACGACGCACTTAAAGTGCGTTTCGTGGTACTGTGGTGTTGCTCACATATACTTACTAAAATGATATCCAGTGCGTGGACGCCGGCGATTATTTAGTCAACATTCATTTACGAAGTGTACAGTATCAATACTTGATATATCCAATTGCCGTGAGTCGGGGGGAGTTTCGGTCCGTTGTGTACGCTGGAAACGTTAAACGTACATATGGTGTACATCAACTGGTCCTACTGCGTTAACGCCCGTTAATCAATCGATTCGCGATGACGTGTACATAGTTCCGTACAATGTACATACAATGTACGGATGCGCATGTATGGCTCAATGTACATGTTTATTTACACTGACTGAACGCCGAGTGTACGAAGTGTACAGAAGGTGAACAGTGAAAGTCGCAGCGGGGTGTCGACCGAGGTGCTGTGTTGGCGGTTTGTTGGTCGTTCGTTCGTTCGTTCGTTCGTTCTCTTTCGTTCTCTTTCGTTCGTTCGTTCGTTCGTTCCTTCGTTCCTTCGTTCCTTCGTTCTCTTTCGTTCGTTCGTTCCTTCGTTCTCTTTCGTTCGTTCGTTCCTTCCTTCCTTCCTTCCTTCCTTCCTTCCTTCCTTCGTTCTCTTTCGTTCTCTTTCGTTCTCTTTCGTTCATTCCTTCCTTCGCACATTTCGCGACGTTCAAGTCGATGTCGTTGCTGTGGAAGGAATGGTTGGTCCGCCACTCGAGTGCACGAGAAACGTCTGGAGAGCGGAGTGGACAACTGACTCTCGGAAGCCAACTTAGTAGGTGGCTGGTTCACCAATTTGGAGCAACCTACTAACGACGAACGACGGCTGCGAGCTGAGAGCTGCATTGACGCACCGCCGTGTATGTGTCAACATTCCTTTCATGTTGGGGCCGGTCAAACGTGTGCGTTGTTATTTTGTGGCTGCCTTTTTCGCCGTCTTTCTTGTGCGTGGTGCCGCTGGTTGTCCCTCCGCCGCGTCCTTTTCGGACCCCCTTGAAATTTGCATTTCTCCAAACCCGACTGTCTTTCAGCATGAAACTCACCGCCCTCGTTTTCGGCGCCTTGGCCGCCACGGCCTCGGCTGCCACTGAACTCACCGAGTCCAGTTTCGACGGAGCCATCCAGGGCAAGAACGCCTTGGTGAAGTTCCTCGCTCCTTGGTGAGGACACTGCAAACGGATGAAACCCGCCTTCGACCAGCTCGCCGGCGACTACGAGGGCCACAGCAGCGTCCTCATTGCTGACGTCGACTGCACCGCCGACGGCCAGTCTCTCTGCCAAGCACAGGGCGTTTCTGGCTACCCCACCATCAAGTACTTCGTCGACGGCGAAGAGCACAAGTACCAGGGCGGCCGCGACTACGAGCAGCTCAAGCAGTTCGTCGTGGACACCCTCGAGCCCAAGTGCAGTGTTGCCGAGCAGGACGGCTGCACTCAGCGCGAGAAGGACTACATCGCCAAGATGCAGGCCAAGGGCGCCGACGACATCGCCAAGCAGCTCAAGCGCATGGAAGGCATGAAGGACAAGTCCATGAAGCCGGAGCTCAAGGCCTGGGTCAACGCTCGCCACCGCCTTCTTCAGCAGCTCTCCGAGTAAATGGTGCCGTCCGCGGCGCCTTTTGCTCGGTGGAGTTGCCGCGTTCGCGTGTGAGCGACACATCGAAGCTTTGCGTGTTGCCCCGGGGCGACAAGTGTGTGCATGATCGCGCGCACAGTTCGTTTCAAGGTTGTAGGAGGACCGTGTATCATCTGCCATGTTGCAACGCATTTCGGATCCCTCGCGGTGTCCGTAGCTGTGATTGCACGTGGGGCGGAATAGGAGGAAAGCACGCGTTCAGGAGGACGTCCAAGTAGCAATGCACCGACAGTCTCGCAGACTGCTCGGCATGCTGCGTTGGAATGTGGTTCGGTTTTTCGTTTCCTCGCCGCTAGGCGCCTGCGTCATCTGCAACACTCGCTCAACTCATCCGGAGCACTTGTGTTGTCGGTGGCGTGGGGCTGTCTCCGTGAATGCGGCGCGGGCTCCCTGCTAAAACAGAGGAGTCAGTGTCCGCTCGCGAGGACGAACCTGGTTGTCGCTTGAGGACTCGAGCACGTGTCTGAATGACGGGGCACGGCAACGTCTCTTGTGACTTGATCACTTGATGACGAGTGCCCCTGACATAGAACGGCCGATACCCCTCCCGAACCGTGTATCCCTGCTTCTCTTCCCCGCCAATGTCTGTTGTCGCACACCTCCCTCGCAAAGTGTCGCTTCGCCTGCGAACGCTGCACGCTGCCATTTGCATAATCTATAATCAGAAACAAAAACATGCACTCAAACACAATACACGCAAAAGAAGAGTATCCCAGCCGTGCACAAATCGAAAAGAATTAGTTTCACAACATCCGCAAGTGCCAGGCTTTGCAGCTCGCACGTCCGCGCGACGCGTCAAAACGCGCAATGGACCCGCGATCCATCCATGCATCCATCCATCCATCCGCGAGTCATCCCGACCTGACGACTTTCCATCGATCCACACACAACACTGTTGTGCACACCACGCACATACCCCGCACGCACCACGCAATCAAGGTGTGACTTGCCGCGCAGAAACAACTCGATGTGTGAAAGGAGGAGGAGGATGAGGAGGATGAGGAGGAGGAGGAGGAGGAAGAAGAGCGGTGGTTCTCGCGGTTCAACTCGACCGACCTGTGGTTGGCTAACTGCCAACGCACACGTTGAGTCACCGAGTCACCGCCTCACCACCGCCGCACGGACCGATTTTTGAAACGAACGACGGACGACGGACGACGGACGACGAACGACGGACTGCGGTTGGTTGTTGGATGATGGATCGCGCTGCTCACGTATTGAAACGACGTCGGCCTCGTCGTCGTTGCTGTTGCTGCTGCTGCTGCTGCTGCTGCTGCTGCTGCTGCTGCTGCTGCTGGCGATGGTGTGGACGTTGGCGACGGCGACGGCGACGGTGAGTTCTCGTTGCCATTGGCGTTGTGATTTACGATCGCGACGCGACTGACGATGGCGGTTGGCGACGGCGGTTGGTTTGGAGACTGTGGCCTGTTGACGACAGCAAATGGCGATTGTAATGCTCGAGGCTCACAGTGGACTTGAACAGGTTTGCTTGCACAGCCTTGTTTGCTTCTGTCAAGGTCGTGGGTTTTGCAGACGTTCTTCACACACAGGCAGTGCACGTTTCGGGGCACACAGCGAAGAATGTCAATCGAATCACAACGAAGGTTTTTTTTCGCCAGCTGGTTGCGTGCTACGCTCTTTGGCGGTGCCAGCACGTGGAGATATGAAGTTGCATGTGACGGGGTGACGTCGCACTGACGTCGCGATGCCGTGGGCACTGTTTCGGTCTGAGCAATGCCTCGCCAACCAGCTTTCGCAGGATTTAGCAGTTGTGCGAGGCATCTCCGCGTGGAGGCAGGGTACAGATATTGCGCATTTGAAAGGCGACGTTGCTCATGGCGTCGTTGAAGTTTGCACCGGGGCAGTGGCGTGGTGGGCGTCTTGTGCTGTCACGCAGCTGTCCTTGAAAGCATTAGGCATCGCAGCATCGCACCGTGTCTTGGCGAGCGCTTTTGGAGTCGTTGGCATGGTCGCTGGAACGGCAGGTGCTGTGTTTAGCACGGCGACAGTGTCCAAACTTCAGCAAACAGCCCCGCGCGATTTAGAAACGCGCGTGAGGCAGTTGCCCTCCGCAGCGGCATCAGTGGCCGCGGACCTTCGGAAGGCGTGGCGCACCAGCAAATCTGACTGCTTGGAGACCCTGGTGCTCGAAACTGCAACATCTCTGACCGCGTTCCGCTTACTTAACGGCCGCCTGTGGTCATTAGCCCCCAGCGACATCCGGTACGTCGGCGCGTTCGGACGCGTTTCGACGTCGCTGCCTGCCACGGAAAGTTACGCAACGCCCGTGCAGTCAGTACTGCTACAAAACATCGGCCGGAAACTGGGATGCCACACTTGCGGGCACAAAGGGATCTTTTCTGCCCGGCGCTTTCACGGGGACCACCAACCACCCAAATACATCGCCGCGCAACTGAACGACGCGTGGTGGCGTCGTTGGCTCGGATGGAAAGTCCCCTTTCGCTTCTACCCGCAGTGCAATATTTGCTCGTCTGCGCAAGGCCCTCTGGTGAAGCATGGGTGCGTGTTCCGCGTTGTTGTTTGTTCCGCGTTATTGTTTCGGCGCTCCCCGCGTCAGTCCTGCTCTATATATAGTTGTCGCTGATGTGGCGCCTATGCTTGTCCGCTGCCACCCACGAAACTGACGCTGTGCAAATGTCGTGTGTGCCATCATTCAGCCGCAAGCGTCTGGAGTCTCACATTCTACGTGCGAGATTGCATCGGTTCGTTCCCGGAATGACGACAGTTCTATGTCTGCCCCTGGTATCAGAATTCATATTATGGACAAGAACATCTTAGCAGTCTGCACGCAACAGAACAAAACACTGCGCCGTGGTTGCGTTTTTGTGCGTTTTAATGTTAAATCTGTCGACTGCACGAGGCAGAGCAGTCAAGGGAATCTAGTGGTCGGCGTGTGTGATGACTCGAGGTTCTCGGCATCTAGTTAAGCACACGCCGAGGGGACCCTGTTGGCTTCGCGCGTTGGACTGTGAATCTGAGGCACAATACTGAGGGTGAGGAGAATACGTGCGACTCGTTCATCTCAAGGTGATGGCACGAACCGAATACTGCGTGTGATCGGGTGTGTCCCTTTCATGAACCACTGGTCATCGTCAAGGCGATACCTCTGGGCGAGGGGTTGATCCAACATTGTGACTCGTGGCTCGTGGCCCCTGTGAAGTGACAATACAACGCGCAGAACCGGTGAGTACGTCGTCAGTGGAGAAGAGACCACAGGGCACTTACGTTCGGCTCCATGGACGGTCACGGTCCGAGTCGGTGTCGTGAAGGTTGTCCGTTTTAGGCGGCTGTTTGGGGCCGACTGCTTTTGACTTGACAGGTGTTGTCACGTTGGCGGCCTGTGTTGCACGAACAGATCGCGTTGGTTAACCCAGCTGTGACAAGTCGGCAATCTGCGACGTGCAGCAAGGCACACGTCAACCGTACATCTTCTTTCTCTTTCAAGTTCTGCAGGGCAGCGAAAGCGTCACTCATGGTGTCCGCATCGCCGTCGTCTGGCACAGCAACAGGCGCTTGGTTATTGGAGCTGTGTCAATTGATCCAGTACGCACATTGTTGCTGACTCACCATCTTGCTTGCTTCCGCCGCCACCAGAAGGGGGACTGCTTCTCTTGCGGGGCCCCTTGGCGTTCGACTTCGGAGTCGTGCGAACAACCATGGCGGCATTGTCGCTGTCATTTGGGGAGTCGATGGTGGTGGAGTCCGTGTCCGACAGACGTGGAGCGGGACTGCAGCAAAGTAGTGCGCCACGTCATTCAACAAACTCAAAAAGTTGACCACCAAGGTGTGGTACAAGACAAAATACTCACCCGTTCTCTTCGTTGACAGCTTCCACTAAATCCGGAGCATCGTCATATGCCTCGTCGAGGTTGGCAGCTGGAACGTCAGGCGCATCGTCGTATTCCTGGTATGACGCAGGTGGGGCTGCGGCATCATCTGGGGAACCTGCTTGACCTGGCGTATTATCTTGACCTGTGGGAGTGTCCGTGTTCGTGTCCCGGGTTGGAGTGTTGAACGCGCCAGCTTTTAACGGCGTCGGCAGTGCCGACAGCGTCGGTACTTGCTCGCCAATTTCGCAGATATACAAGTCCACGCGGTAGGTACCAGGGGCCTGATGCACATAGTCATTCCAAGGAGAGCTTGCTCATTATTGCGGCAAAGAAAAGTCACATCAAACAAAAGGATTGATACGTACCCATCCTGGCGGATTTGTGGTCGAAAGATCGAGGTTGCTACTGAGAGTGAACTCCGCCTGACAACCGACCAATCAAACGTTAAGGTACCGGCAGCTGGATCCAACACATCAACCAACGGCGAGCAAAACACAAAGAGACTCGAAGAGAGTAAGAGCAGCGAATTAGGAACCAACCGATCTTGCCAATTCTGGGTTGTCGCACAGAGCGGCCCACATCCTGTCGTCATCGACGCCTAGCTCCAGCATGTAGTGACTGAGAAGCACGTCTCCCTACGCGCGTGAGAAGTACCATGACAGCAACAGGTCAACACGCTATACCCAACGGGGTACGGTGAGACAAAGCGGACTCGATGCCCAACCTGGCCCTCCTGGTTTCGCACCGTGCGCTGATGTTCCGGCACGTCCTCCTATTGTCGTTGCAGCACCGCACCCGTGAACAAACACATTCGTTGGCAGCGAAAAGCAGTCGTTGAGTCGTACTTTTTCCTCGTCGCCCAGCGACTGAAGGGCCGCCTCGATGGCAGAACCCGCTGCGGCTTCTTTGGCGAGCTCGGGGAGCATGAAACTTCCCCAGCGCGTGCTCCAGTCCTGCTCGACACTGAGCTGTGCAAGCTGGTGCCGTGTGGGCTTCTCTATCCAGAAAACGAATCCCGCCTGCTGTCGGCGGGTTCGGATCCCGGTTTGTGCCACTGCATAAACGCAACCATCTCGTTCACCAATAGTGTGCTGGTGAATGCCGGACTTGGCTAGCTCAGGGTTCGTGTTGATGGCGAAGGAGTGCACATTCGGGCCGACGTCGAGGCCCTCAGCGACGACGGCCGACTCGAAAATTTGAGTCTCGTTGCCGGTGTCCTCATTCGTAACGATGTAGCTCTTGGGTGGAGGCTGACGCTCGATGTCTTTCACTTGCACGGCGGTTCCAGGATTTCCAGCGCTGACCTGTGAACATGCATGCAAGTCGTGACTTCTCGCTCGACCGCCGCCGGTGCGAGTGAAAGCAGGTGCTGGTGCATGCATCGCACGTACTTCAAACACGATGGAGTCGACAATTCTGTGTGTGCCATTCATGAACCAGTCACTCGTCAACGGCGGTGACCACGGGATTCCCGATCTCTCCACAAACTGTCAGGCACAAATCGGACGTTATTGCGACCGGGACTTTGGGCGGAGGTTGCTGGCGCAGGCATCTCAACGACAGGCCGACACGGGGCATTTGCGCGGCGAGCGTCACGGACCTTTTTCTGTCTCGGCGTCAAGTACTTGGCCGTCGCAGCCTCGGGCACGTATGGCTCGCTAGAACGAACGCATTCGCCGATTTCGCGAACGTAGAGATCCACGCGATAAGTTCCAGGAGCCTGCCAGTTGTTTCAAGGAGACAAAGGACACGTCAAGACGCGGTGACAACAAAAGAGCGTGAACGGCATCAGCACACGTGTGTGGCCACAGTACACTCGAGGGTGACAGCGTGCAGGAATGTGGGCGAACAGGCAGACGGCCACACCACACTGCGGGAGTCACAGGGCGTTATTGTCGATTGCCTTGTTGACATGCGGAGGTGGACGTACCCATCCTGGTGGATTCGTGCCCGACAAGTCGCAGCTGCCGGCGAGAGTGAACTCGGCAACGTCGTCGGGGGAGCGTTGAATCGCATTCCAAACGTGGTCATCATCGATGCCGATGCTCATGGTGGCGTGCATGAGGTACACGTCGCTGGCTGTGTCGCTGCCCTCCTCCTTTCGGAGGGTACGGACGTCGGTGGGGTCGGAGGCGCCCGGGAAAATGTCTCCGTACCTCTCCGACCAGTCTTGATCCTGGCTGAGCAGGTCCAACTGGCGCTGCGTCGGGTCGACAATCCAGAACACGAACCCGCCCTGCTGCCCGCGCGTGCGGATGGCCGTGCGAGCCACCGCGTAAACGCGGCCGTCACGCACTTTGACATCTGCGAGGTGGACGCCGTCGCGCGCGAGGGCTTTGTCGATGTTGGATGCGAAGGACTTGACCACTGGCGGTGTGACCTTCTTTTTTTTTTTGCTGGGTGTAGTACCCATGGTTTCCGAGTGTGTGTGGTATCAACGCGTGTTTTGTGCAGAAGACCACAACAGCGCCGAGACAGCAGTGTGTGCTGCGTTGGTCGGGGAACGGAGCGCTCGGCGTTAGGAATCAAGCTTTCGATAGGACTGGCAAATTGCCATCGTGCCGGCAACTGCGTGGGATTGCGAGGGCGGGCTGGGCCGCGAGACGGGGCGAAGAAAGTGGACGGAATCGAGCGTGGATTTTGCACCCGGTTTTCGATCCGCGTTTTTTACGCCGGCGTCCTGTCGCAGGCTAACCGCGAGCCGCCAACGCCGCCAAAACTGCCGCACGCCACAACGCTGCCACAAGGAGTGAACGCACTCACCAAGCCGGGAGGAACCCGCGAATCAACGAACCAACAGTGTTGGTGACTCACAGAACAACAGACTGGGAACGCCAACACGACCACTACCTTACTTCCCACGCCAACCAAACTTCACCTGCGCCGCAACCAATTCCCCAACCAACAAACTGCTTTCACCCACCCGCGGAACAACACAGCCGACGAACCAACTGAACTCCACAGTGCCTTCACCCATCCATCCATCCACCGAACCGAACCGACCAACGAACCAACGACGCAACCACGCTTGAGAACAACGACAACCAAACAAGCACGACGCAGTCCGCGAACCAACTCCACCAACCAACTCCACCAACCAACTCCACAACCATCCATCTCATCAACTATGCAACCAACCAACGCACGCAACAACGACGCACAAAACGCATAGCAACGACAATCATCCCACCAACAACCGAATGAGTGGATGGCAACCACTCACCAACGATGCAACCACTCACCAACAACGCAACCACTCACCAACAATTGCAACCACCGCTCCAAGCAAGACAAACAAGCCAAGCCAAGCCAAGCCAAGCCAAGCCAAGCCAAGACAAGACAAGACAAGACGAAAGAACAGAACGACACGACACGACACGACACGACGCGTTGCAAACAAAAACCAATTACCAACGAACGAACGAACGAACGAACGAACGAACGAACGAACGAACGAACGAACGAACGAACGAACGAACGAACGAA
>ENA-OWNT01002863-OWNT01002863.1-seawater-metagenome-genome-assembly--contig:-NODE-2863-length-17137-cov-5.072978_pt1 | contig 17137 bp, 28 predicted proteins | sample MGYA00238136_ERZ651165 | MGnify/ENA primary metagenome ERZ651165 (study PRJEB26861, sample SAMN08777766) | seawater metagenome | isolation source: coastal seawater | place: USA: Florida | collected...
GTGAGCAAGGTTTCCGCTCTGGTCTTAGGATTCGGTACACTCATCGCCCTGGTTGGTCAACACTAAGATCATGCTTATGAAAATGAAAAAGCCCGATGTTTGTTCATGTATTGTCGCGCAATCAATACTAAATTCTTCATAAATATTGTATTAACTAAAAAAAAACCTCTCTTTGACATCAACTCTGTGTGACTGTGTAACGTATTAAGCATATCTCTGTAGCAGCTACAACTAACTGAACACTAATATGATGTATCAACGTCTTGGAAGGGTGAGGTGTGCGATTGCATATCGATACGTAGCGCGTCGACATACATTCATGCATGTCTAATTAGGACAAACTCGCCGCCCAACAATAATAAAATAATCCCAGACCAAGCCAGCGATAGTGCAACGACAACGACAACGGTAACGACAACAACAACGAACCAAGCGACTAACCAGAACAACGACGACAACGGCAACGACAACGCGAACGACAACGACAACGAACCAAGGCACGAACCAAGCGATGAACGACGAACGAACAACCACACAACCACACAACCAACCAAAGAAACTGTGCGGCGACCGAACCAATTGTGAAGTTGTTGGCACACACAGCACCCAGTACAACGCGATGAAGGGGTCATGTGTGGTACCCACATGAACCGTTATCATGAATGATTTTTCGGAGAGTCACCGTAATTGTCGGACACCTTTCTGACTTTCTGACTTTCTGACTTTCTGACTTTCTGACTTTGTGACGCTTTAGACAAAGAATCAGTACGGTACCGTATTTGAGCTTTCCTTTGGCGTTGAAAGGTTTCAATGAAACGCAACAAATGAAGCAGTGGAAGCTCGCTGTTGTTCGCATGCTTCGCTCGTTTTGCTCGTTTTGCTCGTTTGGTGCTCTGTTGTGGGTTTTGTCGATCTGTGGACTGTGGGACTGTGGGACTGTCGGACTGTCGGACTGTGCGACGGTGGGACTGTGTGAAAAAATAAATGAAGGGGCGGGTTGGTTGGTTTTGCAGCGGTGACGCCCACAAACGGTGATTTGTCAGGGTGAGAGGTGAGTGAGTGAGTGAGTGAGTGAGTGAGTGAATGAGTGAATGAAAGTGGTGGTTTGTTTGTTTTGCCTTCCTTCCTTCCTTCCTTCCTTCCTGACGGTGAGTGAGTGGAGTGAGCGATGAATGAATGAATGAACGGTTGGTTGGTTGGTTGCTTGTGTGTTTGTGTGTGTGTGTGTGTGTGTGTGTGTGTGTGTGTGTGTGTGTGTGCATTCGTTGTTGTTGCTGTTTGTGTGCATTCAAACTTCAAATTGTTGTTGTTGTTGCTTCTGCTGCAGTTAGTTCGCTGCAGTTGCCGTTGGTTGCGGCTGTTGTTTCTTTCTTCTTCTTGCTTCTTGCTTCTTGCTTTCTTCTGCTTCCTGCTTCTTGCTTCGTGCTGTTGCTTTGTTGGTCGTGCTGAGTTCGGTCGGGTGGTTGGTTGGTTGGGTTGCTGTGGTTTCCTGCCTTGTTTGCTGTTCTCGGAGTCGGTGGGAAGCCAGGCGTGTTGAGTGTTACTGTTGATGGTGATGATTGCTGATGAATCCGCTTCCATCACTGTTGTCGCGCTCCGCATTGAAGCGGCTGACCATATGTTCGTGTTGTCACGCTGATGTCTTCTCCAGCGGTTGTGGCACCGAAGCGCGGTGTTGCGGCTGTTGGTAGCAACGTCGGCGAATCTTCGTCGGTTGCTGCCGTCACCGCGTTGCTTCAGCCATGGCGTGAGTGCCGACAGCGGCTCGTCATTGCATCGGTTGTGAGCTCTTCCGGATCAGTGTCAACGCACGGCGCCACCCGACTCTGCAAACAAGGTGTTGGCGGACAACATGTATGTTTCAGTCCCTTCTGCGCCAGCCGTTTGCAAATGGTGTTTCAGTCTCTGCGTACAGCAATAAAACGTGTGTTAGATGAGCACGACTCGCAATCGACGTGTGTGAGGTGAACTAGCACTCGTCATAGCTGCGACCAACGTAGAAATCCCGTGCAACTTCCGTGTGCTTTTGTCACACGTGCATCTCAAAGCACGCCGGGCTGTCTATATCTGTGTGTTCGTCCGGTGCCTCGACTGCACGCCTGCCGTGGTAAGCCACGCGTCGTCTCGGGTGAGCGCACCGCAGCGCGATGTTTCGCCGCGGATCCAACACGAACGCCAGCGGGCATGTGACTGGGTCTGCTGCTGCGCGACGTCGAGGTGCAGGTACTCTCGAAAGCCGCGAAGAGCTGATTGAGGACAGCTACTTGCGGTTGAAACATGAACACATGCAGCTGAAGAAACGCTACAATGCTGTTGTCGAAAATCTCAAAGTTGCCGAAACCAAGCTCGCGAGAATTCGTTCCAAGGCGGTGGAAAATGCTGGTGGGGCGCAGGCCATTGGCCACATGGGTGGTGCTGGCGTACGTCGCACCGGTGGCGGCAAGCGCAACCGAGAGTTGGAGGACCTGGTCGATGATCTCCGGAAGCGGAATGCTGCTTTGAAACGCAAAAACGGAGATCTAGACACCACCGTCAAAAAGCTTAAACAACAGCTGCAGCGCAAGTTCGCTGGCAGAAAACCACGCGTGGGTACGTCCAGGTACGGCATCGGAGGACCTAACAACCCCCGTGCCGTGGCGCGCTATGGCGATGAACGACCGTCTACGAGCGACGGACGCGACCGTGACTCCTCCAACCAACACCAATTGGACAACCTCCGCAGCGAGAACTTCCAACTGCGGAAGGAGATCGAACAATTGCGTGCGGCGCAGCAAGCTGGCGATGCTCGGAATGCCGGCGCAACACTGCGTGGCGTGGACTTGGAGAACATCGAGTCTCGTGAGCGTCAACGGTTGCTGGAGGAAATGCTGCGCGTTTTTGCTGCATCCGCGCCCTCTGAGAAGGTGCAAAAACTTGTGGAGGCTCTCACAAACAGACTGCGGGCAACGGAGCGACACTTTCAGGTTGTCATCTTGTCGTCCCTTGCTGTGTCCTGTTCGCTCTATTTGTTGCTGATGCGTTCGTTTGAACATTTGCGGCTCGTAGTTGTTGACCGCGGAGAATAAAGACTTGAAGCAGGCTTTGTCGCAGGCGCAACGTCACGTTCAAGCGAGCACCACTGTGAACGCGGACATTGGTGAGTCGGCTCTGCGCGAGCACACGCGCCTCGCTGAAGATCTCAAAATGGTGCAGCGAGAGCTCCGTGACAAAGATGCCAAGTTGGAGTTGCTGGTTCGGCGGTATGAGCATCTGGAGGTCACGGCGTCAGACGAGAGGCAGATCCAGCTGCAAACCATTAACCAGCTTGATGAGGCACGACAAAAGATTCGAGAAATGAGGCGCGCCATGCAAGAGCTGCAGATGGACAAGCGCGAGTTGGTGGCACGCGGCGATCGCGTGTCTGACTTGGAAGCCGAAGTCGTCTCCCTGCGAAAGGAGGTTTCAGAACTCGAAGAACGGAATGTGGAACTGTGCGAAAATCCGTTCGTCAACGATGCCGCAGAACGCCAGGTAGCATCATGCTGACACTGCTCCAATACAGGGGCCCTGTGCCTTCTCTCACCTTTTTGTTTTATGTTACCGCAGGATCGGAAAAACAAACTCAGAGACCTGCAGCGGCACGTACAGCAGCAAGACGTTCAGATTCAATATCTCAAAGACACCATTAAGTCAAAGGAGGATGCAATTCAGGCATGAATGGTGTAGGATTGCCCATCCCGCAACTGCATTTCTCACTTTCGGCCGCGTTTGTTTTGAAGGTGCTGATGCAGAAGTACGAAGACACTGCAACGAACCGTGACGATCTAAAGAGCGAGGTATCCATTGTAAAAGTTGTGTCATGTGCTGAGTTGTCTTGGTGAACGTCGATGTCTGGGTTGTAGTTGGCTAAAGTACGGCATGACCTCAAACACGTCAAGCAAGAGCATGACGTTCTCACGGACCAACTGTCTCTCTACTCTGGTGGAGCGTCTGGCATCGAACATCGTGACTTGTACGAGGTCCGTTCCGCCACCTCGCAGTGCACGAGAAAATGATGCGCCAACACTTATGTTTGTTGCTTGGCGACAGGCCCTTACCCTCGTCAAACGCCGCCGCAGTGCTCGTGGCGTCGATGACGACGCAGACGAAGACAACTTTGGTGTCGATACACGGCCAAATTCTAAGCGTTTGGACACTGTTGTTGACTTGCAACGCGAGGTCGAGAAATTGCAGGTTGAACGCCTGGCCTTAGTGCAGGAGAACCAACGCTGTGAGCGCATGTTGGAGCTGCAGGTGGGATCATACCTCGGTGACTCAAACACAAATGTGCACTTGGCCTGACCGACGCCATGCTTGTGTGCAGACCAACATCAATCGAGATCTCGAGGAGGAGCTCAAAGAACGACGAGAGAACCGACAAGACCAGCTTGACACCATGGTGCGTCGACTTGCGCTTAGTGGCCCAATTGTTCCTTGAACAGTGTGTTACATGGCATGTTTTGATTGCCATACTTCAGTCAAAGAAGTTGAAAGAAGCATTGGCAGTGTCAGAAGATCGACGAGTCAGACTGCTTCAGAAGGATGCAGAAATTCGAGATCTGCAGTACAGCCGTCGTAGTCGCAGGGACGGCGATGACCAGTCCAAGGGCCGTGCATTGGGTATGCTGGAGGTAAGAAATGCTTTTCCGGCGATGCTTTGGCGTCTCCTGTCTTCCGCACCATCCATTGGTAACCTAGACTGTCTTGCCTTGGCTTGCACAGGACGACAGCGGCACGGCGAATTTACCCCCTCTGGTTGTTGATGACTTGGGTAAGCACCACTTGGGTTCCCTTGGGCTGCGCATGAAATACTTGCTGATGTTGTGGCCACCATTGCTCGCTGTTAGGCCCTGGAGAAAACGTGCTCGAAATTTGGATTAAAAAGGCCAGATTCGACCCCACGCTGGTGGATGGGTGCGTGTTTACGTTAGTGTGCACATGTGTGTTTTTTGTGCTCAAACGTGGCTTCTTTGCTACTTCCCGCAGGCGCGTGTCTACGTTTGTGCTCATCGATTTCTTCGACTTTGAGTCGCAACCCACTAAGCTGCATGCAGGGTTGCTTCCGAACTACAACCTTGCCACAACATTCAAGGTCAGGATGCGTGTCAAAGGCTTCAGAACGCGCGTCTACATGGCTTGCCTCGTGGCACCGTCTTACATACCGCTGTTTGTTGCGTGCGTGTAGGTCAATGTCGATGACTTCTTCTTTGCCTTCATGACGCGCGAGTCCGCGATTTTTGAAGTAAATGCCTCCAAGTACAATGACTACGAGCTCCTTGGTCGAAGTTCTGTTGGACTACTGGCGATGTTGGGTAACAAGGGCCTCGTTCGCGCCGAATGTCCGATATGCCGTCCAAGCGACGGCGTTGTGATTGGAACTCTTTCTGTCCAGCTACGAATGGCAGTGCCGGTGGCAGCAGCATTTGAGGGATGGTTGTCACGCCATGAAGGTGAACGCAAACGAATATTGAAGGTGAGATATCACAACATGTGGACAGTCCTCTTGTGCATGTTTTAGGCAGCACCGACTGACTGCAACCACATCTACAAACAGGCACGTAAACTCCTGCAGCGCGACGAGGAGGAGCGCAAGCAACGACAAAAGGGACGCAACACCAGCGATTCGCGTGCGCTTGCCGCCGCCAAGGCCATTGATGCTGACGTGCCGCGCAAGAGAAATTATCTCAAGATCCAAGTGTGCTCCGGGGAGGCGATACTTGCTCATCGAGCGACTGCGCCATCGATTTACGTGCATTATCACGTTCCTGGTTTCAGCGATGACGTCATGACGCCGGTGCAATTGCCGTCTTCGAACCCTGAGATTCATCATTCGAGGGCGTTTCCCCTTTCTGTGGATCCTGAAGGACTTGGCTGGCTCGCACGGCAAACGATCACTTTCCACGTTTACGACGATTCTTTGGACAATGATGGCAATGACTATCGTGATGGTGCTGGAGCCATTGGCACGATCGACGTTCCTCTGAAGCCATTATCTGACGGCCACTCCATCGAAGGATTTTTCAAAATCAAGGGTCGCAAGGGGAAGTCTAAAGATCTTGGTGAACTCGAACTTGCCCTGTCTTGGCGGAATGATCTCTTGACGTCCAAGTATTCTGATTCCGTGCCCCTGGACTCCGCAAAAGCGTTGGAAAACGACAGCTCGGGCAAGGACCGCACAAAGCCTGCCCACAATTTCCTGGGCACTGCTGCCCGCGACAGCATCTTCGCAACCTTCGGGTTGCCAAGAGGCATCCCCGCCAGTGGCGCAACTCGTGTGGAGTGGCAGCCTTTCTTGTCCTATGTGTTGCGACCTAGAGCCCTGGTAAGTTTTTGTGTGATCTTTCGCGTATGTTCAAGAGCAGTGGTGAAATGTGTGGAGTCCATGACACACCGTTGTTGTGTGTATGTTGCGGGCCAGGCTGATGCGCAAGTTGAATGGCGCCTTTTGGTGGTGGAAGCGTTGAACGGAGACATGGACCGTGCTGAAAGCCAAGGACTCGCTGGGCAAAAGTTGCAGCAGAAACTCGAGAGCGAAGATCGAGACGGCGACGGCTTTGTCACGGTTGACGAAGTCCGAAACTGCCTTGCGAAAGCACTCCCAAATCAATTGGTGCTCGGCGATGAACACGTTGCAGCGCTGGTGAAGCATTGCGATGGCGGCAACGTCGAGCAGATCTGCCGCTGTCTCGAGCTTCGTGAACCCACGTGGCTCCCCATCGTGCGACGAGAGATTAAGGCTAGCGGATTTGACCACGAGAGTTTGGACGATCGATTTCGATCGCAGCAACAAAGTGGAGAAGACGGTGTCTCACATGTTAGCAAGCAAGCATTCTTGGGCACTTTGGAAGAATGTGGCATCTCGTTCGAATAAATGCGTACCGCCTCGGTTCAACAACATTTGCCACAGCGTTCAAGTCACTGTGATGGTGTGGGTGAAAGGAAGAATGTGTGGATGTTGGCACAAAACTACATGAATCGTGACCAAACACGAGTGTGCGGCGTTTTGAGTCGACATATTTTCTAAAAGTAAACCACAAAGCAAATAGCAGCGCTGCACACGTGTCACCACACAACAATTTGCTGCTGCGAGAATTTTCACAACGGCGTTTCGTCGTCCACCTGGACGGTGTGTGGCGTCGCAATGTCCACGAGGTCGCTTTTAGCGTCGCTCACAGAAAAAGATTTCACTGCAATTGACCGGCCGTCGTCAAGTCCCATCTGCGTGCAGCACCGCACAGATAATGAGCTCTGCAATAACTCATATGAGCACGTAGATGACATGAGGACACACTCACCTTCAAGAATTTCTGAGCAGTGGCTACGGCACCCGCGGGCACCAGGCTTGCTTGCGGCCATGATTTGACCGTTTCTGGGCGTTCCACTAGAGTGGGAACGACATCGAATGGCTTCGCATCACTGTCTGAATTGGTGGTGGTTGCGGTTGAGTTACTTGCTTTTGACCCCACCGTGCCGGACCCACCGCCTGTCGCTGTGGACGTGGCGGGCTTGGCACTTCCGTTTGAGCCAGAGCTCGCATCACCAGTGGCCGCGCCCGCACCGCTCGATTTTGTCTGCGCCGTTGTTGCTTTTGTTGTAGAGGCAGCCTTGGTTGTTGCGGCTGCTTTGGTGGTTGCTGCAGCCGTAGTTGCTGCTGCTGTGGATGCACTCGCCTTTGTGGTGGCGGCCGCTGCGGCCTTTGTGGTCTTTGCGGGGGCCGTGGTCGTGACCACCTTGGAAGAGTTTCCAGCAGTGGCCGGTGCCGATCCACTTGTGCAGGCTGACGAGCATGCAGGCATGCAGCTTGGGGAGCAAGCGGAGCCGCCGTGGGTCGAGATTATTAGTTGGTCGCCACTATCTGCGTGCTTGGCCGGGATGATGATGGGTCCTCCGCACATTTGAATTTCATTGTTGCATGGTTCCAAGCTTTGTTGTTCCTCGCGGGCAGCAACGCGCAGGTCGCCCGCTCCGAGCAACAAAAGGCCAAGAGCTGCGAGCGCAGCCGACGTCTTCATCGCGCCTCTCGAGACTATGGAATGCTCACGCGCACAGGCGGCGAGGCCAGCTTGGGCCTACTATTCACGCCAACACAAGGAGTGGAGTAAAGAAACGCGCCGCGTCGCGTCGCCGCAAGAAAATATTCACGCTGCGACAAAAATAAACAAAACTATAACAAGCGAGGCGCCGATTCTTCGAGCGGCACTAAACGCCCCGCGGCTAGCAAGTGTTCCTGTTGGCACTGTGTACTGTCGGTTGTTGAAGCTGGAGGTCACAGCAGGAGTGTTTTGTTCAACCTCACCGAACCTGGGCACGCAAAAGCTGGTGGTCGAGCGAGACGGCACGAGTCCTCATGTAAACGTCATCACCCAAGCAGACAAGTTTCGAACCACATGCAGCCCTTCAGGACGTAACTGGAATAAACGGAGCAACGTCGACGACATCGAACGCACGACATCAAACCAAGTCAACTCGAAGCAAGTCTATCGGCACAAGCACAACCCGACCGACAGCAAGCAATGCCGTTTCATGACGACGCAACCTGTCTGACGTAGGCATCCGTCACCCTTCGGTAAACGAATAAAGCATGCACCAAGCACCACGCACCAAAACCGCGCGGCACGGAGCCGCGAACTCCGCCAACTCCGTCAACTCGAGCTGGAACGACGGAAGTAACACACGAATGCAGCAACGAAAGGTATAGCACGAACGAACGAACGAGTGAGTGTGACCAAAGAGCGACGAAGACACCAAAACGAACGAACGAACGAACGAACGAACGAACCAACCAACCACCCAGGCAACCAAGCAACTAAGCAGAAAGAACGGACGAACGGACGAACGGACGAACCAACCGACCGACCGGTCAAACAACCAACAAACAAACGAATACGAACAGACATTGATTGGGACGGAATGGATTGATGGACGGACGGACGGACGCAAGGAAGGAAGGAAGGAAGGACACGCAGAATGGATATCATTCTCACGGCCCACTCCCACGGCCCACTCCCACTCCCACTCCCACACGAACAAACAAACGAACAAAGAGAAAGGAAGGAAGGTAGGAACGAAGGCGAAGAATCGAAGAATCCACTTTCATTCACTCCCACTCACAGCTCACAGCTCACAGCTCACAGCCCACAGCTCACAAGCTCACACCTCACACTCACTCACAGCTCACAGCTCACAGCTCACAGCTCACACCTCACACTCACTCACAGCCAGCTGCCTGCCTCAATTGATTGATTGATTGATTGATTGATTGATTGATTGATGAAGGGACTGACTGCCAGCCACCGTGGGTGGGTGGGCTCACTGCCTGACTGCCTGCCTCCTTGCCTGGGAGTTTGAACACAGCGCCCACAGCTACCCACAGTCCACAGTCAGTTAGTCCACAGTCAGTCAGTCAGTCAGTCAGTCAGCCAGTCAGTCTCGGTCTCCTGCGGTGAGCACTCACCCCTCCCGCCCTCCCTCCCTCCCTCCCACCCACGCACAGTCAGTCAGTCAGTCAGCAGCAGCTGCTGCTGCAGAGCGCTCTCTGCGCCTTGGATGGATGTGATCGACTTGCTGCTTGCTGTAATACTGTCATAACAGGCAAGTTTTTTATGTTATTCATTTGCAATTTCGTTACTGTACACACGCTTTCGGTTATGCAGAGCACTGCCTCCGTGCGTAGAGAGTGACTTAGCGCCACGTGCAGCGAAATTCGGAATCAATGGTTTTTCTACATTTGCGTTTTCAGGTTTTCAGATTTGCTCTTTATTTTTTCAAGCTGGTTTATTGTTTGACAAGATGCATCTATGGTCTTTTTCACGATACCCATTAAAGTACTGATGTGCTGCTGCGCCTTATGGCTATAGTCGGTAGTCAGGTCATGTGTTGTACTTTCAGTACGAGTGTTTGCAACAGTTGACTCGACCAACACACACACAACACGCAACACAACACACGCAAACAAACGGCAAACAACTGTTTGGCTGTTGCGCCGTTGCGCCGCTGCGTCGTTGCCGCTTCGGCGCGGTACGTTGTCGTGACGGTGCTTGGTCGAAGGATGGAGGGTCACTGAGGCAACACTATTGTGGGAAAGTGCAGCAAAGTCCGCGCGATTGAGTTTGTGGGATGAGCGTTGATTGGCTGTATGCACCATGAACGGACAGACGACGGAAGTGAACACTTTGACGCCAACAAAATCACTCTCAGCCGTTTTTTCCTCACAAAGTTCCGACTGTGGCCGATACTAGCGCATGCAGCACCTTCCTGTGCCGATGATGATGCCAGTGGACGCGTTCCCTGTCAATGCTTAGGGGCCGTGCACTGGGTCTTTGCTCTCGGGATGCCGCTGTCAAGCAGCGCATCCATCAACGTGAAGTCTTGTGTGGATTGCAACGCGACGACGACACGCGCTGTACGCAACATTATCCGTGAACTTTTCGTCCCAGCCTTTCAAATTGCTGGTGTTCCAATCAAGAAATCGTGTCCGTTGTTCCCAGCTGCGAGTGCACTTGTTGATGGCAGACTTGCGGACTTGGACTGCTTCAGCAATCAAGACCACCAAACTTCGCACCATCAGCAACACTTGCGATGCCGTGTTTGTGGGAAGATATTCCGGTCGCCGTTTTACATCGACAAGCACTTCGCTGCGAAACATCCGGGCCAGTTACCAAGCAAACATCTATGTCTTGGTGACCTGTGCGATGTGTTCGACTGCATGGGCCACAGTCAGCTCACATCTTATGATGCTTGCAACGCAAGTCGGGAGCAGCAACTCCGGCAGCAGTGCACCGCCCTCCTCGAAAGCTGCGTCGGAGTTGACAGCGCGGCAGTGGATGAAGATCAAGCAGGCGAACAGGCAGCAGATTTACATGAAATTTTGTTTGCCGAGTTTTGTGCATTCCACACTTGTTCTGCAGCCAAAACGACTTTTGCCCACGATGCAGGCGAAGTTGTTGGATTGTTTGCGCTTGAGACGCAGCGACTTCTCGGCATTGTCCGTGGTACGTTCGAACTTCGCAACTTACACTCATCATTTACTCGCTGACATGGAACACGCATACGACGTTGTTATTGTCGTGCCACGATTGTTGTAGATGGCTTAACGTATGAGGATGGTCTGCAAGTGCTGCGGTCCTCGCTTGAGCAAGCACAGTTAGAAAGTGGCGGGATCGAGGGCGCTGCCGGTTCCAGAGTTGGGAAAGCTATCGTACATGTCATTCGCAGCAGCTTGTCTGGAACCGCATTTATATTGTACGTCGCCCTGGAAATATCACCACCGCCTCGGTTGTCTCAATTGTGAAACCGCATGTCGTGCCTGTCGCAGGTACGCTGCCGCACTTTGTGCCGCGTTCGCCTTTTCGTTGTCGACGCGGCCGAGAGCAACAACCTCGAAGTCACACAGTGCTCGTTCAAGGCGTCCTGGCCAGCCCGAGGCGCCTCGTGCAGCTTACTTCCTGTCGTTCGTGCTTCTAGTGTTGTGGCTAAGCCGTCTTTAGTTGAGAAAGATCTAGTTTGGAGCTTGGAGGTTGCGGCATTTATTATTTATTTGCTTACTCGTTTCATGCGGTTGGCGGGTCAGGTCCACTTCGATGCAGCAGCACAGGGCACTATTTATTTGTTCTGCGGCTCTGCGGCTGCCGTGCGAGTGGTGGTGAGGGTTTTGACGGAGCCTGTAGTGTTCATCGTGAAGTCCTCCGATCCTCGGCGCGAGAACAACAACAAACGAACAAACGCCAACACTCACTTCAACCAACAACAACCAATTCGACGAAGCAACGACGCAACGACGCAAACGAACAATGTCGAGCGAGCGATGGGCGACGACGAGGAAATCGGATCAATAGTATCGTCCTGGGTTACGGCGTGTGAGAGCAAATGTGTTGTGAAAGTCTGTCCTTGGTGCATGCACCGTTATGCATTTCTGTGACCGCGTCTGACTTGTTGCGACCGCTACAACGAATCATTCGCCGATGCGACTTTTGTTTGGCAACTCAGTTGCCTCGCTTCCACATTTTCTGCAAATCTCTTTTTGCGTTTGAAGACAGCGCGCACGTGCACGATGCCAGGCATTCTAGACGGCATTCGCGTCGTCGAAATTTCAGGGCTTGCCCCTGCACCATTTTGCGGAGTCCTTCTGGCGGATTTCGGGGCAGACGTCGTCATCGTTGACCGAGTCGATAGGAACGGTGAACCGATTCAGCCGCTCGACACTCTACGTCGAGGCAAACGATCGATTGCTATTAATCTGAAAGCCAAGGAGGGTAAGGCCATATTTCTCGACCTTGTTGGCGGCGCCGATGTGCTGTTGGAACCATTCAGGCCCGGTAAAATGGAGGCCTTAGGTTTCGGCCCAGACACTCTGATGAGGCTGAACCCCCGACTCATCTATGGTCGAATGACTGGATTCGGCCAAGGTGGCGATGCGTCCGTTCGTGATATGGCGGGACATGATATAAACTACCTTGCCATTGCTGGCATTTTGTCGGCACTTGCGAAGGGTGGCGAGCCGCCGCATCCGCCAACGAACTTGCTCGGGGATTTTGCAGGCGGGGGCATGATGCTCGCGTTTGGTGTCGTGCTCGCACTTTTGGAGCGGCACAAGTCGGGGCGAGGGCAGGTCATCGATGCAGCAATGGTTGATGGCGCCAACTACATCGCAAGCTTTGTGTGGGCGGCGCACAACGCGGGAACCTGGAAGAATGGTTGGAAAAGTGGAAATGGCGCCGGAACCAACCTCTTGGATGGTGGAGCTCCCTTTTATCGTTCGTATGTGTGCAAGGACGGTGGGTTTGTGGCGGTTGGAGCTATTGAAAAGCAGTTTTATGCGGAGCTGTTGGTCGGCCTCGGCCTGGCTACAAGCGACGGTCAACCGGTCGGCGACCTCGGTAAGCTGGCACGAGTGCAGATGGATAAACGCCGTTGGCCAGCGTTGCACAAGTTGTTTGAAGCTCAATTTCTGACTCGGACGCGCGACGAGTGGGCCGAGATCTTTATGGGTCGAGACGCGTGTGTAACGCCAGTCTTGTCGATGCAAGAGGCCACTGCGTTTGGGCACAATCAATTGAGGGTGAGTGGTGAACAGCTGATGATGTGTGTCTAATACGCCTGTGTCTCCCAAGCTGAATCCCGTGTCTGCATCTCGTGACAATAATTACCAGAAAAGCTTCTTGGAGGGACCCACTGGAGAGTTGGAACCTAGCGCAGCGCCTAAACTATCGCGGACGCCAGGACTTAATAGTGAGAACAGTGCAGATGTTGAATTTCCAGACGCCGGAGAACACTCAGTCCAGGTGCTCCGGCAACTAGGAGTTCCTTCGGCACGTATCCAAACGCTGCTGAAATCCGGTATCGTTGGATCAAGCGTCGAGGAAGATTACGAGGACGAGGATACGACGTCTAGATCTCGACTGTAAGATCCTCATTTACGGGCTACGACCGCGACCTTCGTACCCGGAGGGCCCACTGAATGCTCGCATAACCAAGAAAAAAATATACAAAAAAAATGCAGCCCTCTGCCGACTCCCTTATTGCCGTCTATTTCTCATCTATGGCCACAGAATGATGTTAATGATAATACAAACAAATGCGTAACTCGAACCAACAACAAAGTCTGCGTGCAGCAAGTGCCCAAACGGCGAAAATCAAGGGGTCTGTTGCATCTAAAGTTCCACAAAAGAAACGAAGAAGCAACATCACGAAGCAAGTATTATTCCCGGGTGATGAATGTAAGGGCCGGGCCCAAAGCAACAAAGAGCAAAAACACACCACCGGAGGGCGACTGACAACAAACACCAAAAAGGAAGGGGTCTGTGTGTCTGAAGTCCCAGCCAGCGTCCGGTTTCCCATTCAGGCATGTGATCTCCTCACTACGGAGTGCTGCGTGGTTTTCGCTGCTCTGTTGCCAGCCTCGCGCGTTGTCCCGCTATTTACGATGGACCTTGGTCCCCCGGCCTGCGCCAGGGGTCCAATGTCCACACCCAGTCTGAGAAAGGCACGCCTTCCACATGAAGAAGGTCCGAACTCCGGAAGGGCCGACACACATTCCCACGCCCTGTACACTCCAGCTTGGTTACAGGCAGCTGCTAAACCGCCCAGCACTACCCGCAACCGTACATACCACTTATAAACCACACCCACACTAAGCAGTGACGACACACAGTGTCCGTTGGCGAAAAAGCAATACAGTTTATTCCCGTTAAGTGGTATTCTGCACGGGGACCCGTCCTGCATTAATCGCACTTTACTCGGCTTCGCAGGATGTACCTACAAATAGGAAGCCGCAAAAAAGCAATCCAGTGTATTCCCATTAAGCGGTACTATGTATAGGCACCCGCCCTGCATTAATGCACTTTACTCGGCCTCGCAGCGTGTACCAATAAATAGGAACGCCCCATTTTCACAGAGTGAAAGCTCACTAGGAATGTGCGTCGTTGCGAGCCAGCGGTGGTGTGACGGTGTGACGTCCAGCCCTCAACGTGCATCTATCTGATCCGTTGCTGCATCGACCGAGCAGGCGCCCACCCACACCCATCGGCCCACCTGGCACTCAACGACACAACGTTTGCGCCCGAATGAGATCATCTTCCATCATTCAGTCATTCATTCATTCCATCGAGCATTGTTGTGTAGTTAGTTGTGTAGCTGCGGAGTTGGACTGCTTGTCTTACTTTGCCGCTGCTAATGATGGACGTGGCTGTGTGGCACTGGGCACGACTCGCGAAGGGATGCACGCCGAGGGCACGGCACTGTCGGTGGTGGAAAATGGAGTGAGGGCACCGACCGACGTGGAGGCGAGCAACGATGAAGACTGTACGCCAAGTTGTGAGGAATGTGGTGACGAAGGATAAAGTGAACGACATCGTAGCAGAGCGCGACGTACTGAAACGCAATGCTGGTGAACGATCGTACAGCTTTGGCGAGCAAATATATGTCAACAAGTTCAAATTTTGTGTGCCTTTCGTTCTGTAAAACCTGCCATTGTTGTGAACAATGAAGCGGGCTTTACAGCTGCTGCTGGCCGCCAGTGTGGTGGCCGATGCGTCAACACAAAACAAGCGACTTGCGGACCTGGACGCGGACGAGCTGGAGCTGTTGCTGCGCTCGTGGCGTTTAGATACAGTGTTTGCACGTGGTTTCAAAGCCAACAACTACGATGGCGATGTCCTCAAGCACCTTGTCGGAATGCAGATTCCCGCCGACCTGCCTTCCCTGCAACCCAAGTTCCCCAACGCAGACGTGATGCAGTGGAAGAAACTCCAGGAAAAGGTTAGTGATGTCATTTCATCAGGTGGCATCGTTGACCTCTCAGAACTCCAGATTATGTCCGAAGAAGAATCCGACAATGACCATCGCCTGCTTGCGGAGGATGCTGCTTCTGAGTTTTCTGGCATCCAAATCTTGAAGCGCAAAGCGATGGTGTCGATGGGTCCCAGCGGTGACATTTCGCTCATGCGCAAGGGCAACGCATCCCTCCATGTTGACACAGAAAGCGTGTCTTTCGCTGCTAACGATGTCACATTTTCCGCCAGGGATGGATTCGTGGTGAACGGAACGGATCTCCTGCAATGCTGCCGTGAAGGAAAAGCGACCAATAACGAAACGCTCGCCAAAATGCAGGTTCTTCTCGACGAGCAGTATGCACTCATGGATGATGTCAGAGTCCTTTCACAAGAATTGTTCCTCCTCGAAAAGCGCTTCAATATGTCCTGCCGGGCGGTTGCCGAAAGTGCTTACGACTGTGACGACATCGTGTCTGATTACACAGAGGAGTGTAATGTGGAAGTTGCTTCATCCGATTATGTGTGGTGCGTCGAAGATCGAGCTCCTGCTCGATGCCTCGATTGCATGATTTCCTCCAAACTTATCGCTTGGTTGTGAACATACCCCGTATAGGTCTGACCGTTCATACACGTTCTCAGATGCACCTGCCGACTTGCTGGACACTTATCATACGTATGTCAAAGTCCCACTTTCAAGTTCTGCACCATGCTCAACCGAGGGTGGCTTCGTTGGCACACTCGCTCGGGATGCGCAGGTCGGGATTTGCTGCGCAAATCACGGGACATACTCAGCGGCTGGCAACAAACCGTACGCTACCTCTGGGAGCGAGGGCCTATCTTACGCATACGGGCTCACTTGGACAGAACACAGCGGTGAATTTGCGCTGGGTAGTCATTCAGGCACTCCCTGTACGTGTAATGTGTGACTCACGTGCTCTGCAATTAATTGGCTGAGTTGACCGGTATTCTTGCAATGTTGTTTTGACTGCGCAGGTACGTTTTTCGAGACTTATCTGGAGGCTGGCGACCATCTAATTTGCTGCTCAGAGAGCTGGGCAACCGGGATATTTGTGTCATTGCCAGAAGTAACATGCTCGTGATATCCTAGGACAACGCCACCATTTGCACATACATGTGCGATGGGCTGTCACCTCGTGATCGCGTGTCCTTACTTACTGGCATTCGTCTGCTGCTAATTTATTTTACTCTGCCATTGCTCATCGTGTTGTTGTCGTTGACGTTGTTGTTATCGCTGTTGGTTCACGACCTTCATTGACCCATCCAATCGATGTAGTGCGGGGATGCATCGCTCTGCGGTTCTGGCTGGTGCTTTCACGACACGATCCATTTGATAGATTGAGCGCACCGCGTTGGACGACGCCTGACGTATGTCATTCTTCGACGCTGTCGAGCCGATGCATCGCAACACACGCATTGCATCAAAAAACCGTAGCTCATGCGTGGTGAGAGGGATTCTGTGATGCATCGTGCTTGGATTCCGACTAGTTTTAGTTTGATCATTAAAGCCGCAGGTGCATTCACGATAGACTTCGCATGCGTCATTCCAGCAGAACCAGATTGCGCGGGTGAAGGGTCGAAGGTCGACAGGGGACAAAAGAAAGAGTCAGTAACGGATTCAGTGGGGCTGGAAGTGAACGACTGACTGGGTGCGTGCGTGCGCGTCGAATCATCACTCTCTCACTGTCGCTCACTGTAGCTCACTCACCGTCGCTCACTCACTCACTGCCGCTCCGTTGTCCGTCGTTGCGTTCTTTGGCGTTCGGTGTTCGGTGTTCGGTGTTCGGTGTTCGGTGTTTGGTGTTCGGTGTTCGGTGTTCGGTGTTCGGTGT
>ENA-OWNT01002864-OWNT01002864.1-seawater-metagenome-genome-assembly--contig:-NODE-2864-length-17130-cov-5.052542_pt1 | contig 17130 bp, 14 predicted proteins | sample MGYA00238136_ERZ651165 | MGnify/ENA primary metagenome ERZ651165 (study PRJEB26861, sample SAMN08777766) | seawater metagenome | isolation source: coastal seawater | place: USA: Florida | collected...
GTGGGCTGGAACGAGCCGCGCACGGTGGCGGGCTTCGAGTTCGTGGGCGGGTACGCCAAGAGCTGGGCGCTGCTCGAGGCGAACGCGCGGGTGAAGACGGTGACGGTCTTCGCGGACGGCAAGGCGACGAACCGTGTGACGCTGCAGGACCCGCTGGCGACGAAGCCGAAGGGCGCCAAGGACGAGCCCGGCGGGCTCGACTACGGCACGCTCTGGCCGGCGCTGTTCGGGCCCGCGCTGGGCGACAAGCAGGCCACCACGATCCGCCTTCGGATCGACGCCGTGTACCCCGGCAGCAAGTACCAGGACACCTGCGTCTCGACGTGGACGGTGTACTCGGTGGATCCCGAGGAGCTGGAGTAGGGCGGGCGGCCAGCGGCGGGCGGCCAACTTCAGGGGGGAGCTGACAGCTCCTGGCCGAAGTTGGCCGATTCGGCCGCCCAGACGAAGCACCCGCGGCCAACTTCAAAGGGGAGCTGACAGATCCTGGCCGATCTTGGCCGTCTCGGCGGCCCAGACGAGCCACCCGCGGCCAACTTCAAGGGGGAGCTGACAGATCCTGGCCGAAGTTGGCCGATTCGGCCGTCCAGACGAGCCACCCGCGGCCAACTTCAAGGGGGAGCTGACAGACCGTCGCCCAAGTTGGCCGGATCGGCGGCCCCCGCGAGCCACCCGCGGCCAACTTCAGGGGGGAGCTGACAGACCGTCGCCCAAGTTGGCCGTCTCGGCCGCCCAGACGAGCCACCCGCGGCCAACTTCAAGGGGGAGCTGATAGCTCCCGGCCGAAGTTGGCCGCCCCGAGCGAGTTCTGGTCAAGGTGCCCCCATCTTCTTTGCCCGACCGCGAGATTTCTGGCCCTCACCGCCAAGAAATTTCGTCGGGGTCCATGAACCCCTTCGTCCTGGGAGGCCGCATGGAACTCTGGCACTGCACTGGTCGACTCCACGATGACCGCGAGCTCGCGACAAGCATCGGCGCAATCCGCACGGCCGTGTCGCGCGTCCTCGCAAAGACCCGACCGCGCGGACTCGTGGTGTTCGCGGTCGCCGACAACCACGTCCACCTGCTGCTCGCTGGCTCCCGCGAGAACGCCGGCGAGACCATGCGCCGGCTCCAGCTCAGCTTCCACTGGCACCTCGACCTGTCCCGAACCTTCGAACGCGCACGGTTTCGCCGGGTCGTCGATCGCGAGCATCTCTGGCGCACGGTCCCGTACATCCTCAAGCAGGTGGGGCGGCATCAGATCCGCACCGATCCAGCCTGGGAGGGGTCGGCGCTCCACGACCTTCTGGGCATGCGGGTCCCCGGGCTCGGGTTGCGCGCTCGGCTGCTGCAGTTCCTGCCTCGCCTCAAGGAGCACACGCTCCACGGCTGGTTGGGAGTGGGGGACGATGTCCTCGGCACGTGGGACGAACCAGTTCCCCTCGACCAACTCCACCTGGTCGCGGAAGCTGCGGCGGCGGCCTACGCGATTCCAACGCTCCGCACCCCCGGGCGACGCGGGCCGGCCGCCATTCGGGCAGCGTGCGGAGCAATCGACCCGACGATTCCGCCGATCGTCGTCGCGACCCAGCTCGGTGTCTCCCCACGAACCGTCCGACGGGCGCGCATGAGCCGCGTGGACCGCGTCGCGGTTCGGGCGGTGCGGCGACAGACCTGGCTCCGCGTCGGGCTGGCTCGGACGCGTGATCTCCTTGGGCCGGAGAGCCTCGAGGCGGTGGATCCCGTGTACCTGCCCGTCGAGCGGTGATCGGGGCGGACAACATCGCCCAGGAGCTGACAGCTCACCCCTGAAGTTGACCGCGGATCGCCCGCGAACGCCGGCCGCGCGGACAAGATCGCCCACGAGCTGACAGCTCACCCCCAGAGGTGGCCGCGGATCGCCCGCGAACGCCGGCCCCGCGGACAACATCGCCCACGAGCTGGCAGCTCACCCCCAGAGGTGGCCGCGGATCGCCCGCGAACGCCGGCCGCGCGGACAACATCGCCCACGAGCTGGCAGCTCACCCCCGAAGGTGGCCGCGGATCGCCCGCGAACGTCGCCCGCGCGGACAACATCGCCCACGAACTGGCAGCTCACCCCTGAAGTTGGCCGCGGATCGCCCACGAACGCCGGCCCCGCGGACAACATCGCCCACGAGCTGACAGCTCACCCCTAATGGTGGCCGCCCCCCGCGTCGCCACCCCCAGCGGCGCCCGTCGCGAGCCCGCGCTACAGGATCTCGTCGAGGCGCTCCACGGGCCGGCCCACCACCGCCTTGCTCCCGAGCACGAAGATCGGGCGCTGCAGCAGGTTCGGGTTGGCGGCCATGGCGGCGATCAACGCGTCGTCGCCTTCATCGCCGGTCAGCCCCTCCTTCTTTGCGTCCCTGCTGCGGAGCAGGGCCTTGGGGGGCACGCCGAGCTTCGCGAAGACGTCGCGGAGTTCCTCGGCGCTCAGGGGTTCCTTCGTGTACTCGCGGTAGCGGTACTCGAGGCCACGGTCCTTCAGCAAGGCGACCGCCTTGCGACAGGTGCTTCAGGTGCGCTTGCAGATGAGGTCGATCATGCGGTGATGCTACCGCGTCCCACGCCCCTCAGGCCCAGGGCACCCACCCGCTGGCGTACAGGCTCGCGAACGCGACGATCATGAGGAGCTGCGCGCCCGTGAGCCACAGCACCCCGCGGCGATCCGGAGTCCCTTCCGGCTCGACCCCGCGCACCAGCAGCGCCCAGGCCACCAGCGCGAGCAGCACTCCTGTCACCACGTCCGCGAACCAGTGCTGCTTCACGAGCATGGTGGATGCGGAGATCGCGATGGCCACCGCGATCCCTCCCGCGCCAACCAGCCGATCCGCGGACCAGGTGCACAGGCCCGCGAGCATCGCGACCGACACGTGCAGCGACGGCAGACAGTTGGACGGCTTGTCGAGCCAGTAGGCCAGCGCGATGCCCCAGGTGGCCAGCGAGTCCACCGGCGGCGCCTCCGGTCGGATGGTCATCGTCACCGGCCACGCCAGGAAGACCACGTAGCTGACCAGCATCGCCAGCAGGTACGACGCGCAGATCCGGCGAAACAGCCTGCGACCCGTCTGCACCGTCAGGGGCAGCGCTCCGGCGAGGAACACCAGCGCGTAGACGTAGATGAACTCCGGGATCAGCGGCGTGGCGTGGTCGATCGCGAGCGCCGGCTCGTGGGGTTCCAGGCTCGCCGTGTACCGACCGATCGGCCAGTAGAGCGCGTACCCGGCGGCCACGCTCCCCGCGAGCACCAGCCGCTCCGCCCGGTCGGACAACCGGTCCAACACCCTCGCCACCATGTGCGCAGCGTACCGCCGGGGGGCCGAACCCGGTCTGACGGGAGGGGGCGGACGTCATCAGCCGCGTCCTCGCTATCCTGTCGTCGGAGGGACTCTCACATGCGGATCGTTGTCGGGCTCGGTGCCCTGCTGTGCCTCGTTCTCCCCACCCTGACCGAGGCCGCGGAGCCCTGTTCGGCCGAAGGAGGCTGGGACTGCCCGCCGCTGGACGCCACCCTGGAGCCGCTGGTCGTCGGGGAGAAACCCCTGTCGCTCGGCACGCCGACGGCCCTGCTGTTCGCGCCGATCGTCGCCGACGGGCCGGAACACGTGATCGTCGCGGAGAAGGACGGCACCGTCACCGCCCATGACCGGGCCACGGGCGCCGCGAAGCAGTGGCTGGCGCTCGACGGCGTCGCCTCCATCAACCCCGAGCGCGGCCTTTTGGGCCTCGCGCTGCACCCCGAATTCACCGCCGGACGCAGCTCCTTCGTCACGTACCACACCGTCCCGCGCACGAACGAAGCGAACATGAAGTGCCGGCGCCTGCCGCCGCCGAGCTCCAAGAAGTTCGAGGCCATCTGCGACTCCGCCGAGGTGCTGGGCTGCGGCGGGTCCTTCGTGGTCACCGAGTGGACCGTGGACCCGAGCGCGGAGGACCCGAGCGCGTCCGTCACCGGCCGGGAGATCCTGAAGCGCCCCCAGCCCGGCGAAGGGCACAACGCCGGGGACGTCCTGTTCGGGCCGGACGGGATGCTCTACGTCAGCGTCGGGGACGGCGGCGCCCAGAACGATCCGTGCTCGCGCGGGCAGGATCTCAGCACGCCCTGGAGCGCCATCCTCCGTCTCGACATCGACGCGGACGGCGCGCTCCCCAAGGACAACCCCTTCGTCGGCACCGAGGGCGCCGAGCCCCTCGTCTATGCGTACGGCTTCCGCAACCCGTGGCGTATGACGTTCACCCCCGCCGGCGTGGAGGGCGTGCCCGCGGACGTCCTGCTGGTGGGGGACACCGGCCAGTCCCGCCGTGAGGAGATCGACGCCGTGACGGCCGGCGGCAACTACGGCTGGAGCGTGCGGGAGGGCACTTTGAACCACCCCGACGCAGGCGTCGCCCCCATCGACGCAGCGTTCACGGCGCCCCTGTTCGAGTACGGGAGCGGCGAGGGCAAGGCGTCCCCGACCGGGGGCTTCGCCGTCATCGGCGGGGTGGTCGCCACCTCCGCCCCCTTCGCGGGCATGTACTTCTTCGGGGACAACGTCACCGGCAAGCTCCGGGCGCTGGACCTGCGGGCGTCGAACCTCGCCGACGCGGCCTCCTGGAACGGCGCTGCCAAGGCGCACCTCATGAAGGGCTGCAGCGTCACCGCGGCCACCTTCGGGCGAGACGCCGCGGGCGACGTCTACGTCGCGGGCAGCGGCGGCAAGGTCTTCAGGATCACGCCCGGCTCCTGATCTCCGCCCGGCGACGCAGCGTCGCCGCCTCCAGAACCGCCCGCTCCACGCGGTTGATCGCATCCCGCCCCTGGGGGCGTTGCTTCACAGAGCTTTACGCTGGAGACATCGAGCAGAGAACTCCGCGACCCAGATTGGTTCTCGGAAGGAGCACCAACCTCATGCTCGGTTTCTTGTTCGGTGTCGGAATCACCCTGTTCGTCCTCAAGCGCGCCCGCGGGGGCCGCGGATTCGGCCGCAGCGCACGCTCGCGTCGGCGTCGTCGTCGCGAGTGGGTCCTCAACCGGCTCTCGTCGCGGCTCGACACGACCGCCTCGCAGGACCGGGAACTGGAGGACATCGTCGATGACCTCATGGACGTCATGACCGAGGAGCGCGACGCGTTCTTCGGCAGCCGCGAGGCCCTCGGCCAGGCGCTGGGCGGCGAGGAGTTCGACGGCGCCGCGCTCGATGACCTGCGCGCCCGCCAGGACGAGGCGCTGGGCCGGATGCACGACGCGCTCGGCAAGGCGCTGAAGTCGGCTCACGGGACCCTGGACGCGGAGCAGCGCGAGATCCTCGCGCGCTGGATCAACCGCGGCCGCGGTCACCACTGCCACCGGCGCGGGCGCCACCTGCACGCAGCCTGATCGACCCACAGACGGCGCGGCCGGATCCGGGAGACCGGGTCCGGCCGCGTGTCTTGGGATCGAAGATGGTGGGCCCGGCGGGACTTGCACGCGCAGCGCCACAAGTCCGCCGGGGACACATCGAAGATGGTGGGCCCGGCGGGACTTGAACCCACACGCATTCGGTTATGAGCCGACTGCTCTGACCAATTGAGCTACGAGCCCGCGGGACGCAACCTGCCACAGTGACCTGTCCCTGTCCCGGCGAGCCAGCGTGGTCCGGGCACAAACGCAGGACGCAGCCCCCATGCGGTATGGTCGGCGGTCATGGAGACGCATCCGCACGCACTGGTCGCGATGGGCGCTCCCGCCGCATGAACCGCGGCACCATCGCCTGGGCCGTCGGCGCGGCGACGCTCGCCGTACTGCTCGGGCCGTTCTTCCTCGAGGTCGCCACCGGCGACACGGACCCCTCGTGGATGGACGCGCTCCACAAGGCCTTCGGCCTCCGGCTCGTCTGGGGCCGCGACCTCATCTGGACGTACGGACCCTGGGGCTTCGCCTGGAACGGGGTCTACTGGCCCGAGACCTTCGCATGGTCCCTGCTGCTGCGCGGCGCGCTCGCGCTGAGCCTCTGGGCTGTGATCTGGCGGCTGGGAGACAGGCTGACGCTCCCGCAGCGCTGCGGCTGGGCCGCCGCCGTCCTGCTCGTCCTCCCCACGTTCACGATCGACGGAACGCTCTACATCGCCGCCGTCGCGCTGTGGCAGTTGGACAGCCGGGGCCGTGAACGAGCTGCAGTGATGGCGCTCGGGGCCGTGCTCGCGTGGTTCGCGCTGGGCAAGTTCACCCTCTTCGTGTGTCTGACCGCGGTCGTGCTCCTGGCGGCGGCCCGGGATCGGGCGTCCGGCCGACGGCCCGCGCTGCTGCTGGTCTGGGTCGCCGCCACGATCGCGGGCTGGCTGGCCGCCGGGCAGCCGATGAGCGCGTTCGTCGACTGGCTCACCACCTCCCTCGACCTCGCGCGGGGCTTCGCCGACGGAATGGCGATCCGTGGGTCGGTCATCGATCCGATCACCCTGTCGCTGGCCCTCGCAGCGCTGTTCGTGGCGCACGAGACACTGCCGCTGCGCGCGCGTCGTCCACGGCTGGTGCGGGCGCTCGACCTGGCGATCCCCGCGGCCATCGTGGTGGTCACGCTTCGCCATGCGTTCACCCGGCACGACCCCGGCCACGCCCTGCACGGCGTCCGGTTGACGCTCGGCGTAGCGGTGTTGCTGGCGCCGGCCCTCTTCGGCCGGAGGACCTGGCGGCGACTCGTGCCCCCGGGCGCAGCCCTTCTCGCGATCACGACGGCGCTGTTCCTGTATCGGGAGGACCCGCTGATCCACCCGAACGTGGCGCGGCTGCAGCGGCTCGGTCCGCGGATCGAGACCATGGCTGCGCTCGTCACACGGGATGCAGGTCCGTTCGAGCGGGTCGCCCGCCAGCGCCGCGAGCGCGTGCCTCACCAGCCCCTGGCGGAGTGCGCCGGCAGCATGGACATCGTCCCGTTCGCGCAGACGCTGCTCTTCGACCGCTCGGCGGACTGGCGCACCCGCCCCGTCCTGCAGTCCTATCAGGCCTACACGCCCGCTTCGCAGGCGGCGAACGCAGCCTTCGTGCGCGGCGACGGCGCGCCGGACTGCGTCTACTTCGACGTCCGCCCCCTCGACGATCACCACCCCGCAGAGCGGGACGCGCAGCTCTGGCTCGCGCTGCTCGAACGGTACGACGTGCGCGATGTCCTCGGGACCCACCTGCTGCTCGCGCTTCGGTCGGAGCCGCGGGACCTCACGTGGACGCGCGTCGGTCAGGTCACCGTGCGGACGGGTGAGGACGTGAAGCTGCCCGTCGTGTCGGGCCGGGACCTGCTCTGGGTGCGCGGGACGGTGCGGGAGTCCTGGTGGACCGGAGTCCTGGACGGGCTGCTGGGGGGGCCGAAGCTGCTCCTCACCACGGAGCTGAGCGACGGCATCCCCCGGACGCACTCGGTCTCACCGCGGGATCTCGCGAGCGGGCTGATCGTGTCGCCCTGGCTGGGGCACCGGCATGGGTTCGCGGGGGTCCTGTCCGCGGGGGCGGTGCAGCGGCGCCCGACGGCGCTGCGCTGGTCGTTCGACCCCGACCGGGAGGCGACCCTCGATCTCGAGCTGCTCACGATCGGCGTCGCGGCGCAGCCGGGGCTGCGGATCCCGCGGGGGCTCGGACAGCTGGTGGATCTGACCGCCCACCGCGACGAGTACCACCCCCTGCTGCGGGACGCGGATGGGCTGCTGCACTTCGCGCACGCCCCGAGCGAGCTGGCCGGCGCCATGCCCGCGGGAGCGACGGAGGCCCGGGTGATGTACGGCGTGCGCCACGGAGCCGCGGACTCGGACCGCCCCACCGATGGGGTCCACTTCCTGGCGCTCGCCCGGACGGACGAGTCCGACGACGGGGTCGAGCTGTGGCGCGCCCGGGTGGACCCGGGCGACCTGGGGCCCTACGTGGCGCAGATCCCGCTCCCCCCGGGACCCCGACGGGAGCTGGTCCTCCGCGCCGAGCCCGGCGGTCACGCTGACTCCGACTGGTCCTACTGGCGGGGGCTCCGCTTCAGCCGCTGAGTCACCGCCTGCTCGCGCCGCATCCGGTCCAGGCAGTCGGCGCGCCCGTGACAGGCCAGGTAGATGCCGCCAGCGGCCTGCCCGGAAGCGGTGACGAGCGCGTAGTTGGGGCCGTGGCCGAGGTCGCAGCGGCCGTCGAGCGTCAGGGCGATCGTCTGCGTGGAGCCGTCCACGCACTGGAGCGTCAGCGTGTACTCGGCGGGCCGGCACTCGACGAGGTGACTCTCGGCGATGTTGCCGGCGGTCCAGGTGCCGTTCAGCGCGCAGCGGGGCTGCGCCGGGGGTGGGGGCTGCGCGATCGGCGGTGTCTTGACGAGGTCCAGGCTGCCCTCCGCGGCGTCCAGATGGTGGACGAGGCGCCCGTCGGGGCGAAGCTCCACGAGGCTCCACGCAGCGCCCGGACGCAGGCCCCCGAGCCACAGCGCGGTGGCGGCCCAGGCGTCGTCGACCCGGGGTCCGAGGGGCTCCTCGGGGTATTGGGGTTGGTAGGAGATCCGCTCGTCGGGCGGGTAGTCCGGGGCCTCCGGTGTGTTCGGGTCGGGCGGCGCGTCGCTGGAGGCCGGCACGGGCTGGCGCGGGCAGGCGATACAGAGGGCTACGAGGGACAGCAGGAACAGACGGGGCATCGGACCTCCTCAGGGGAGAGGCCACGATGGGACTGGGCGGGGGAGCGCTCCGTCACGTCTGTGTAATCGACCGGGATGAGCGAAACAGGGGGGAGACAGCGTGCCTGACCCCGCTTCCGCTCAGCACCGCCCCAGAACTGAGCGGAACAGGGGGGAGACAGCCTGTCTGACCCCGCTTCCGCTCAGAACACACCCCCGGACCTGAGCGAAACAGGGGGGAGACAGCCTGTCTGACCCCGCTTCCGCTCAGCACCGACCCCAGAACCTGAGCGAAACCAGGGGGAGACAGCCTGTCTGACCCCACTTCCGCTCAGGCGACACCCCAGAACCTGAGCGAAACCAGGGGGAGACAGCCTGTCTCCACCCACTTCCGCTCAGCATCGGACCCTGCGCGCTGGCGCAGAATCTGCTTGCCGTACCCTCGGAGGTCCCATGTCCCGCTCCCTGCTCCTGATCGCCCTGCTCCTCGGCGTCGCCTGCACCCCAGCGCTGAACAACCCCGACGACGACGACGCCTCTGGCGACGATGACGACGCCACCGGCGACGACGACGACAGCACCACCGACCCGGGCGACGACGACGACAGCACCACCGACCCGGGCGACGACGACGACAGCACCACCGACCCGGGCGACGACGACGACACCCCGGTGCTGATCAACCCCGTCCAGATCTGCGACTCCCCCTCCGCCGGCGACTTCACGGTGCTGTCGTGGTCGATCAGCGGCGACCTCCTGGAGGCGACCTTCGAGTACGGCGGCGGCTGCGAGGACCACGACTTCCAGCTCTGTTGGGACGGCTCCTTCATGGAGTCCTGGCCCGTCCAGGTGGCCCTCGTGCCCCAGGACTGGGGCCCGCCGGATCCGTGCCTCGCCCTCATCACGGAGACCCACACCTTCGACCTGCAGCCGCTGCAAGACGCCTGGGTCCAGTCCTACGGCACGCCGCCCGGCGAGATCCTCGTGAACATGTCCCAGGGCAGCGCCAGCTACAGCTTCTGATCCTCTAGCGTCTCGCCCATGACGCTCGCGGCGCACTCGTTTCACGAAGAGATCGACCTGAAGGGCCTGGACCTGCGGGAGGGACGGCTGGAGGACGTGGAGCTGCTCGGCTGCACCGTCTCTGACAGCGACCTCGGCGAAGCCACCCTGAACCGCTGCTCGTTCGAGGACGTGGTCTTCAAGCGCTGCGACCTGGGCGTCATGAAGCTCGGCGGCTCGGCCTTCCGCGGCGTCCGGTTCGAGGACTGCAAGCTCACGGGCATCGACTGGAGCCGCGCCCACGACCTCACGTTCGAGGTCACCTTCGTGAACTGCGTGCTCGACTTCTCCGCCTTCGTGGGGCTCAAGCTGAAGGGCCTGCGCGCCACCGGAGGCAAGGCCCACCACGTCGTCTTCGCCGACTCGGACATGCGGAAGGTGACCCTGAAGGACATGGACCTCGCGGGCGCCACGTTCACTGGGAACGACCTGCGGGACGCCGACTTCTCTTCCTGCACGAACCTGGAGCTCGAGCCCAACACGAACCGGCTGCAGCGCACGAAGCTGCCCCTGGACGCCGCGCTTCGGCACCTGAGCATGCTGGGCATCAAGGTCCCTGGGCTGGGCGGTTGACCAGACCTGATCACGATCAGGCAGATCGGGTGGCGCCCGGAGGGCCTCGCGCTCTAGGTTGACGTTCCTCGATGACGCTCCGCATCCGCCACGCCCGCAAGAACGAAGCCGCGCTCCTGAGCGAGCTCGCCCGGGCGTCCAAGGCGTCCTGGGGCTACCCCGACGAGCTGCTGGCCACCTGGGCCGACGCCCTCACCGTCACCGTCGGGACGCTCATCGAGCAGTGGGTCGCGGTGGCGGAGGAGGACGACGTGGTCGTCGGGTTCGTGGCCGTCTCCGGAATCGGCGCCGAGCGCGAGATCGAGCACCTGTGGGTACGCCCGGAGGCCATGGGGCGCGGCATCGGCACCGTCCTCATCGAGCGGGCGAAGCGCTTCGTCAACGCCGACGGCGGGTCGCGGATCCGCATCGAATCGGACCCCCACGCCGAGGGCTTCTACCGCCGCATGGGCGCGGAGCGGATCGGCGAGGTGCCGTCCCGCCCCCTCGGCCGCGTCCTGCCCTTGCTCCAGCTCAGCGCCGCCTGACCCTGCAGCGCGCCGCTACCGGTAGCCGCACAGACCAAAGCTGGTGGACGCGCCGGCCTCGAGGTTCGCGTTCCAGGTGTCGCCGACGAAGCTGTACTGCGCGCCCCCGAGATCGGTGATGACGGCGTTCCAGACGTTGTCGATCGTTCCGTCGAAGCCCAGGACGACCTCCCAGTCCACCGCGGCGCTCGTCCCGTTGGTGACGATGATGTCCGCGCAGTAGCCCGTTCCCCAGTCGTCCAGGGTGACGTCGGTGCTGACCCCCGCGGTGCCGACGTCGCCGCCGCCTCCGCCGTCCGGGTACTCCGTGTCGTCCGTGATGGGCGGCAGGTCACCTCCGACCGGCGGAGCGTCGAGCTCGCCCTCCTCCCCCAGGCGGCGCTGGAAGTGCGGCAGCGCCGCGAGCGCCGCGAACACTCCATCCAGCCGGCCGCCGTCCGCCGCGAGGGAGGCGCTCAAGGCCGGGATCGAGCAGGCCAGGCCGCGCTCGGCGTCCAGGCCGGTGCCGAAGCGGAGCCACTGCTGCGAGTAGCAGGTGTCGACCTCGCCGCTCGAGGCCAGGAGCGCCGCGAGCTCGTCCACGCCGTCGAACGTGCCGTCGCTGGCCACGGAGTTGACGATCTCGCCCGTGGCGTCGATGGCGTGCGGGCCCTCCATCTCGCGGTAGGCGCCGACCGCGTCGTAGTGCTCGAAGCCGAAGCCGATCGGGTCGATGAGCTGGTGGCAGGCCGCGCACTCCGGGACGTCGCTGTGGGCCGCGTACCGCTCCCGGGTGGAGAGCGTCGGGTCCACGGGCGGCGGCGACGCGTCGACGTTCGCCGGCGGAGGCGGCAGCTCCTGGCAGAGCAGGCGCTCGCGCACGAGCACGCCCCGGTGGATCGGAGAGCTGCCCGTCGGCAGCGCATGCACGGTGAGCAGCGCGCGGCTCGTGAGCAGCCCCCCGGTCAGCAGGTCCGCCACCGTGCCGCCCGCACCGACGACGCCCGCCACCAGCGCATGGGCCTCGTCGGTCATGGCCGCGCGGGTCGCGTCGTCGAAGTCGGGGTACAGCTCCGCGTCCCGCGCGACGATGCCCAGACGGTCGAGCTGCACCCAGTGGTCTACGAAGCGCTCCATCGTGCGGGTCGCGCGCGGGTCCGCGAGCAGCCGATCCAGCTCGGTCTGCAGGCCCTCCGCTGTGCCCAGCGCACCGCTCGCCGCGGCGTCGAGCAGGGTGTCGTCCGGGGTGGTGAGGTGCAGCAGGTAGCTCAGCTCGGTGGCCAGCTCCCAGTCCGTCAGCGCGAAGCCGTCGCCGTCCCGCGTCCCGAGCTCGCTTCGGTACAGGAAGTGGGGGGACTGGAGCATCCCCGCGATCACCCACTGGATCCCGCCCGCGAAGCCGTCCTCGGGAGCGGCGGCGGTGAAGATCCCCAGGTAGCGCGCCCGATCGTCCTCGGTGAGCGGACGGCGAAACGCGCGGCGCCCGAACTCCTCCACGAACTGCGCGACGCAGGCGGTGGTGAGCTCCTCGCAGGGCATCAGCGCATCCAGCTGCTGGACGACCGCCTGCTCCGCCAGGTCCTCGGCCGCGTCGCGGTACTGCTCCAGCAGCAGCGGCGAGATCTGCAAGGCGCCGGCGTCGTTCCCGAAGCCGTGGACGACGTTGTCGGCGGCGAACGCGAGCTCGGGCTGCGCCGTGAGACCGAGCAGATCGCGGACCGTGTTGCCGTACTCGACATGGGACAGGCGCCGCAGGATGCGCGGCCCCGGCTGCGCGCCGTCCGCGCAGTCCGCGATGCCGGGGGCGCCGGTGACCACTCCGTCGCCGCAGTCGTCGATCTCGTCCCGCACCCGCCCCACGAACGCGACGAGGTCGGCGTACTCGGGGCTGGACGCCGTCAGCACCTGGCCCCCGCCGTGGCCGTCGACGTGGGTGTTGGTGGGCTTGAGCAGCAGGACGGAGGACTGCCCGTCGTCGGTGGCCGCGAGGACGGACGCGGCTGCGAACCGCGCGTCCACCGAGTCGCCGTCCAGGAGCAGGTCCGACATGGACGCCGCGCCCTCCGCGGAGTGGCAGGACCCGCAGCGGCCCTGCATCCAGGGATCCACCCGGGCCGCGAAGAACTCGGCGTCGGTGGGACACGCGCCCAGCGGCGGCAGGGGCTCGTCGACCGCGTCGCAGCCGGCGAGGAGGAGGGCGAGGAGGAGCGCGCGCTTCATGCCAGCTCCCCGATCCCGCCCGAGCCCGCGTCGGGATCGCCGAAGGTGTCGAGGTCGAGGCCGAACGCGTTGGCGAGGCTCACCAGCAGGCCCGCGTGGCTCCGGGAGCCGAGCTCCAGGTACCGCCCGGGGGTGAAGCAGGCGGGCGCCCCCGCGATGACGAAGGGGACGTCCGTGCACACATGCATGCGCCCGTCGCCCATCTCCTGGCACCAGAGCACCACGGTGCTGTCGAGCAGCGTGCCGCCCTCGGGGTCCGGGAGGGCATCCAGCCTCTGCACGAGGTCCGTGAACTGCTGGGCGAACCAGCGCTCCGCGGCGATGTAGTCGTTCACGCCGGCGACGTCCGAGTCCCCGACGTGCGACAGCGAGTGGTGCCCCTCGCTGAGTCCGAGCCAGCTGAAGACGACCGGCGAGACGGTGTGGGCCCACTGGATCGAGACCACGTTCGTCATCCCGCAGGCCAGCGCGGCCACCGCGTGGTCGATCTGGGAGGCGCCGATGAGCGGGAAGTTGTCGTTGGCGTAGACGCCTCCGGGGAAGGACGGAGCGACGCCGGGCTCGCAGGTGGTCACGTCGTCCAGCCCCTGCTCCATGGCAAAGATGGCGTCCATGTGCGCCTCGAGCTTCATGCGCTCCTCGACGCCGACGCGGCTGTGCAGATCGGCCAGCTGGTCGTTGACGACGTCCAGGATCGAGCCGCGCCGGGCGCGCAGCCGCGCCGCCTCCTCGGGCCCGCCCAGCAGGTCGCCGTACAGGCGCTGGTACACGTTCACCGGGTTGTCGTCGGGCGTCACGAACTGACCCGACCCGGCGTAGCTCATGCGCGTCTGGGTGCTGCCGCCCCAGGCCGAGGTCTGGACGCCGAGCTCCAGCGACGCGAACCGGGTGCTGCCGCCGATGTGCGCGGCCACCAGCTGATCCAGCGACATGCCCTGGGTGGCGGTGCCCGCGCCGCCGCCGTTCGTGAGCATCGCCGCCATGCCGCCTTCGTGGTTCGTGGCGTTGTGGAAGTCGAGCCCGCGCACGATCGTGACCTTGTCCTGGATGGGGGCGAGCGGCTCGAAGGCGCTGTCGGCGGCGAAGCTGAAGTTGCTGCCGGAGCCCGTCGGCCAGAGCCGATCGGGGACCGTGCCGTTCGGGGTGAAGAAGACGAGCAGCCGCTTCGCGACGGCGTCGTCGGCCCGGGCGGTGCCGGTGAGGAGGCGGGGGAAGGGGGCCGCGAGGGCCGTGGCGCCGAGGCCGGCGAGGAAGTGACGACGTGTGGGCAAGTGCGCGCTCCGGTGTCGGCGGTTCAAGCAGTCATTGCCCGAGCTCCCCCGTCCTTACGGATGGATCTAGAGAGTCTCGTTCTGGATGAGCTGGCTGGCCGCGTTGGCCGGCGCGGTGCCCGGGAAGCGGCGCACCACGAGCTCGAAGAGCGCGCGCGCCTCGCTCCTCCGCCCGAGGGCGAGGTGGGCCTGCCCGCTGCGCAGCAGGGTGTCCGGCAGGAGCGCCTCGGGGAGGCTCGGATCGGCGACGAGCCCCTCGAGCAGCGCGAGCGCCTCCTGGTGATGCCCGAGCTGCTGGTGGAGCGCCGCGGCCTCGTAGCGGGCGCGGCTCGCGGTCCCTCCGACGCTGCGGGCCGCCAGGGCGTCCAGGGCGTCGATGGCGCCCGGGCGATCCCCCTGCTTGCGCCGCGCGGTGGCCAGGAGCGACCAGGCGTCCAGGTCCAGCGGCCGCCGAGCGACGTGATCGGCGAGGCCAGCCTCCGCCGCGTCCAGCTCCCCAGCGAGCAGGAGGCTCCGCAGGTCGGACACGGTCGGGCCTGCGGGCGGAAGCAGCCGGGGGGCGGGAGTCGGCACCTCCAGCTCCGGCATCGGCTCGGGACGGAGCAGCAGAGCCACCCCGTCGGCCGCGTCGAGGCTGCCGCGCAGCACCCGCGCGCCCACGGTCAGCGTCTCGCCGGCCTCGACGGTCCAGCGCTCTCGGGTCGGCAGAGCGCCCATCTCCACCTGGACGGTCCCCTCCTCCACCGAGACGAACACGACGCCGCCGGTGCGCTCCACCGCGAACCGCGTGCCCACCACCACCACGTCCACGGCGCCAGCGCGGACCCGGAAGAAGCCGTCGTCGCCCCGGGACGCCACCTCGGCGGCGACGAGCCCTTCCGCCAGATCGAGCGTGGTCTCGCGGCCCCGGGCGGACACCCCGACCCGGCTCGGGCCGGACAGCGCGATGCGGTCCGTTCCCACGGCGGCGACGAGGCGCTCGGACGTGGCGAGCTCGAGCCCGTGGGTCCCCGTCCCCTCCTCGTACAGGATCTCGGGCTGGATCTCCGGCAGCGGGCCCCGGGGCGGGACCTGGACCACCGGCTCGGGCGCGGGAGGTTCGGGGGGCGCGCGGAGGACGATGGCTCCGATGGCCACCAGCAGCGCGGCGGCCACCCCCGCGAGGGCCAGGGCAACAGGACGCGATCGTCGCCGCTCGTCCCTCCGCGCAAGGATCGCGGCCACCTCGGCGCGGCTGCGCTCGGCCGTCATCGGCGGCGCCTCCCGGGTGGTGGCCCAGTCCTCCAGCGCGTCGTCGAGCCGGGTGTCGACGTCGGTCATGCCAGGTCCCCCAGGCGGTCCCTCAACCGCTTGCGCGCGCGATGCAGCCGCACCCACACGGCGTTCGCCTTGATGCCGAGCGCGGCGGCGATCTCCTCGCCCGACAGCCCCTCGATGGCGTGCAGGACGATGACCTCCCGCTGCTTTGGCGGAAGCTCCCCCAGCGCCGCGGCGATGGCCCGACGGGCCGCGAGCCGATCATCGGCGCCGGAGTCCGTCGGCGCGGCCATGCCCGGAGCCCGTCGCCCCTCGCGGGTCAGGAGCCGCATCCGCGTCCAGCGATTCCGCCGCGCCGTCCGCGCCTTGCGCACCGCGATCCCGCACAGCCAGGACTTCAGCCGCTGCTGGTCCTGGTAGCGGTCCGCCGTGTCGAGCAGCGTCACGAACACCTCCTGGGTCAGGTCCTCGGCCTGCTCGAGTCCCCGGTCGGGGTCGATGCGGAGCAGGAACGAAGTGACCATGCGCGCGTACCTCCGGTGCAGCGGACCCAGCGCCGACGTGTCGCCGGCGGCGAGCCTCTGCATGAGCGCCGCGTCCGAGATGTCGCTGGGGAGGTCGGCCGCGGGCTCGGTCATCTGCACAGTCATCGCGCGAGCCCGCCCTTCCTTACAACCGGGCGCGCACGCCCACCAGAACGCTCGCGTCGAGCGGCCCGGTGTCGAGGGCGACGGAGCCGTCGGAGCGCCGCAGCACCACGTTTCGCCGGGGCAGGATGTCGGCGGACAGGCGCGCCGTGAGGGAGAACGCGCCGTCGCTGTGCAGCCAGAGTTCCAGGCCCAGGGGCACCCGCAGGTTCAGATGATCGGCGTGGAGGCGGCCGTCGGTCCAGGGCTGGGAGGTCCGGAGCCAGGCCGCGCCGAACCCGACGAAGGGGCCGATCCCGAAGGCATCACCGCCCCCCAACCAGGCCAGCCGGAGGCCTCCTCCGAGGCCGGTGGAGAGCAGGGAGTCGGCGCCGCGGGCGAGGCGAAAAGCAGCGTCGAGTCCGACGAGGAAGCCGCGAGGGAGGAACAGCTCTCCTCCACCGCCGAGGACGACACGGGTCCGCGGTCCGGCAGCCAGGGGGGTCGCCGCGGCGAGCCCGACATCCACGCCGATCGCGCCGCGTGGGGCGCGAGACGGCTCGACCAGGGGCGGTGGAGGGTCCGGTGCCGCCGGCGGAGGAGCGGGCGTCGGCTGGTGCACGGCAGGAGGCGGGGGAGCGACCTCGGGCAGACGCGCGCTGGCCAGGACCTCCCGCGCGGCCAGCGCGAGCGTCGCCGCGGCGCCGGGACCGGCGGGCTCCTCGACGATCCGCACGACCGTTCGTCCCGAGGCGCCGGCGAAGGCGAGCTGAAGCCGCAGCGGACCCCGCGCCGGGTCCAGCCAGGCGGCTGCGAAGACGTCATCCGGGGCGAGCGGATCGGCGAGCAGGTCCAGCTGGTGCGCGAGGGGCGCGCCCGCGAAGCCGGCCTCGAGGGTCACGGCCCGCACCCCCAGATCGTCGAGCCCCAGGGTGAGCTCCTGCTGCACCGCCTGCTCGACCGCGTCCTGGGGATCCGACGCCACGAACAGCACGACCTCGCTCGCCTCGGCGGTGCCCGTCAG